>OGRA01001135.1_pt1 | contig 26216 bp, 18 predicted proteins | sample 1553351 | NCBI WGS metagenome assembly OGRA01 (sample SAMEA2580056, study PRJEB22360) | human gut metagenome | biome: human gut; feature: human-associated habitat; material: faeces | place: Denmark | collected 2008/2010
CGCTCTCTTCACCACCCGGCCCCTTAGGGCAGGCTTACCCGCCCTGCCATTTCGTCTGCTCTGCAGAGAAATGGGAGCAGCATTGGTGTGCATGGAGATGGTGAGTGCCAAGGCAATCTATTATAACAATAAAAATACTGACAGCCTTATGGAGATCCATCCCGACGAGGTGCCTGCTTCCTTGCAGCTGTTCGGTTCTGATCCGCAGATTCTTGCGGAGATGGCAAAACGCATCGAGGAGCGTCCTTTTTCCATTCTGGACCTGAACATGGGATGCCCGGTACCAAAGGTAGTGAATAATGGCGAGGGCTCCGCACTGATGAAGGATCCGAAGCTGGTGGAGCAGATCCTGACGGCGTTAGTCAGAGCCATCGACAAGCCGGTGACCGTGAAGATCCGGAAGGGGTTTGATGATGACCATGTCAATGCCGTGGAGATCGCGAAGATCGCGGAAGCCTGCGGTGTGGCAGCGGTAGCGGTGCATGGACGGACCAGAGCCCAGTATTACAGCGGACAGGCAGACTGGGACATCATCGCACAGGTGAAGGATGCGGTGAAGATTCCCGTCATTGGTAACGGCGATGTGGACAGCCCCGAGAAGGCGAAAGCCATTCTGGAGCAGACCGGCTGTGACGGCGTCATGATCGGCCGGGCGGCGGAGGGCAATCCCTGGATCTTCCGGGAAGTGGTATCCTACCTTACAGACGGCACGATCCCCGCGAGACCCACGAACAGGGAGAAGCGGGAACTGATCCTGCGCCATGCGGCATTGCAACTGGAATACAAGGGCGAATATACCGGCGTCCGGGAGATGCGCAAGCATCTGTCCTGGTATACCGTAGGAATGCCCCATTCCGCCCATTTCCGCCAGGCCATCAACACCATGGAGAAAATGGACGAGCTCATCCGGGGCGTGCATGACATATTCCCGGATGAAGAGTAGTGCCGGGAGCCCGGTGTACAGCAGTGTCTGCGGAAGGCTGTATAGAATATGGCTTTGTATGATGCAGCACTGTGCATATAATCGGGCCGGCTGCATACACTGTAGCATGGACACTATTTTGTATCTCTATCCGGTGAGACAAACCGTGGAACAGAGGGCACAGGCAGCGGTATGTAAGTCACAGCCTGTGCAAAAGGGAAACGCTCCCCGGGGAAAACTTTTTAAAATATTCCATGCACTGTGGAAAACTGCAAAAACGCAGAAAACTACGGAGGCGGTGACTGTTCGCCGGACGGAATATCTATTCCGGGATTACCGTCTGGTCAGGGCGGCAGTGACGGGAGCGGATGGCACGGAACAGAAACAGACGGAGCAAATACTCCGGGAACAATTGCGGGAACTGACAGAGGATCCGGACCACACATACATTGTGTGCCGAGAACCCCTGTCTTTTTATTACGGAAGGGAATTCCGGGAATACCGGCAGCAGAACTGGGTGGAACATCTGCTGCGGTACGGAGAAGATGTGGTGGGACATCCGCTGTGGCCGGATGTGATCGTGCTGGGGAAGAATCCCTTTCTGCCCTACGTGCTGCTGCGGTATGTGGCGGCACTGCGCAGCGTGAAATGGTACCTCACGGACAGAGAATATCGGGAGGAGGAAGACGAACTGACCTGGGAACTGGAAGACGAATACGGGCTGATCCCGGAGATCCGTCTGCTACCGGAAGCAGCAGATTACGACAGGGTGCGGCTGGAGGCGACGGCGCCCTGCGTGGTGCTGGATTTTAGCGACAGTGATAAAGTCTACGGTGGCGGGCTGGCAGCGGGCAGCATCTGGCTGGATTTTCCGGCATCAGAGGAAAAGGAACGCCGTGTCATGTCCGGATGTCCGCAGATCCGTTATTTTTCCATGAAAAAAGAGTGGAAAGACCCGCGAAAAGCCTTGGAATACCTTGACACCATCAGTAAAAATGGGTATAATAACTCGGTTGATTAGGCTAGTATAGTTGCCGGGAGTGTCGGTAGCGCAAAATATAGAAAACAGGAAGGTGCGGTATCATGCAGGAAAAGAAAAACATTTTGACCTACGAAGGCCTCAGAAAATATGAGGATGAGTTACATGATCTGAAAGTGGTAAAACGTCAGGAAGTGGCTCAGAAGATTAAGGAAGCAAGAGAGCAGGGAGACCTGTCCGAGAACGCTGAGTACGATGCAGCGAAGGATGAGCAGAGAGACATCGAAGCCCGTATCGAAGAGCTGGAGAAGATCCTGAAGAACGCAGAAGTCGTAGTCGAGGATGAAGTAGATCTGGATAAGATCAACATCGGCTGCCAGGTCAAGATTCTGGATATCGAATACAGCGAAGAGCTGGATTACAAGATCGTAGGTTCCACCGAGGCGAACAGTTTAAAGGGCAAGATCTCCAACGAGAGCCCCGTAGGTAAGGCACTGATCGGCCATAAGGTCGGTGATACCGTAGAAGTAGAGACACCCGCAGGTGTATTCGCATATAAGATTCTGGAGATCCAGAGAAGTAACGTTGAGTAAGTAAGACAGAGTAAGGAGTGGAAAAAAGTGGCAGATACACAGAACACAAATGTACAAGAGCAGGATATTCACCAGCTGCTTAAGGTAAAGCGCGAGAAGCTGGCTAACCTGCAGCAGGCAGGCAAGGATCCTTTTCAGATCACCAAATATGATGTGACCCATCACAGCACCGATATCAAGAACAATTTCGAAGAACTGGAAGGCAAGACCGTCCGTATCGCCGGACGTGTAATGTCCAAACGTGTCATGGGTAAGGCATCCTTCTGTAATGTACAGGATCTGCCCGGCAACATCCAGGTATATGTGGCAAGAGACAGCATCGGAGAAGAGTCCTATGCGGATTTCAAAAAGTATGATGTGGGCGATATCGTAGGTATCGAGGGCGAAGTCTTCAAGACCAAGACCGGCGAGATCTCCGTACATGCGTCCCAGGTAATACTGCTGTCCAAGAGCTTACAGATTCTGCCTGAGAAGTTCCATGGCCTGACCAATACCGATATCCGTTATCGTCAGCGTTATACCGACCTGATCATGAATCAGGATGTTAAGGATACTTTCGTAAAGCGTTCTAAGATCATCAGCGCCATCCGCCGTTATCTGGACGGACAGGGCTTCTTGGAAGTAGAGACCCCCATGCTGGTATCCAATGCCGGCGGTGCGGCAGCAAGACCTTTCGAGACCCATTACAATGCACTGGATGAGGACGTGAAGCTGCGTATCTCCCTGGAGCTGTACCTGAAGAGACTGATCGTCGGTGGCATGGAGCGTGTCTTCGAGATCGGCCGTGTATTCCGTAACGAAGGTCTGGACACCAGACACAATCCGGAATTCACACTGATGGAGCTGTACCAGGCATACACTGACTATTACGGAATGATGGATCTGACTGAGAACATGTTCCGCTATGTGGCACAGGAAGTATGCGGTACTACCGTGATCCCTTACGCAGAAGAGACCATCGACCTGGGCAAGCCTTTCGAGAGACTGACCATGGTAGATGCTGTCAAGAAATACGCAGGCGTTGACTTCGACCAGATTCCCGATACCGCTGCAGCGAAGAAGCTGGCAGACGAGAAGGGTGTACACTACGAAGAGCGTCATGCCAAGGGCGATATCCTGAACCTGTTCTTCGAGGAGTTCGTAGAAGAGCATCTGATCCAGCCCGTATTCATCATGGATCATCCGGTAGAGATCTCTCCTCTGACCAAGAGAAAGCCGGACAAGCCTGATTATGTAGAGCGTTTCGAGCTGTTCATCTACGGACGTGAAATGTGTAATGCTTATTCCGAGTTAAATGACCCTATCGACCAGAGAGAGCGTTTCAAGGCGCAGGAAGCTGCACTGGCAGCAGGCGATGAGGAAGCCAATACGACCGATGAAGATTTCATGAACGCACTGGAGATCGGTATGCCTCCTACCGGCGGTATCGGTTACGGTATCGACCGTCTGGTAATGCTGCTGACCAACTCTCCTGCGATCCGTGATGTTCTGCTCTTCCCGACAATGAAGACCCTGGATCCAAAGAAGGCTGAAAACAAAGCCGAAAAAGCAGCGGTAAATGGTTCTGCAGAGGATGCAAGCGTGTCCGCGCCAAGCGTACAGATTGATCTTTCCAAAGTGAAAATCGAGCCTTTGTTTGCAGATGATGTAGACTTTGAAACATTCAGTAAGTCTGATTTCAGAGTGGTTAAGATCGAAGCCTGCGAGGCAGTACCCAAGTCCAAGAAGCTCCTGAAATTCACACTGAATGACGGAACAGACCGGAAACGCACCATTTTAAGCGGTATTCACGAGTATTACGAGCCGGAAGAGCTGGTTGGTAAGACCTGTGTGGCAATCACAAACCTGCCGCCGAGAAAGATGATGGGTATTGATTCCGAGGGTATGCTGATTTCCGCAGTGTACGAGTATGACGGACGGGAAGGCTTAAATCTTTTGATGCTGGATGACAGTATTCCGGCAGGAGCAAAGCTGTACTAAAGAGGTCATTTACTACAAAAAATCGCGTTACTACAACTTTTCTACAACTTTTGCGCGAGACCCTACGAAACCGGACGAAGCAATATGAAAGGCGGATCTGCTTATAAAATGCAGATTCGCCTTTCTTTTTACATCAGCTTCATGTTCACACTAATGTTTTTTGCCTTCTCCTGCATATTCTCTTGTGTGATATGGGTGTAGATGTCCATTGTAGTAGAGAAATCGGCATGCCCCATGACTTGCTGAATGAATTTAACATCGTTGGTGCTTTCGCAGAGCCGGGTACAGAAGGTGTGCCGCAAGTTGTGAACACTAAAATGAGGGAGCAGATCCGGTTCACGGTCTTCCAGTTCAGCCTGATCCATTTCCTCCATGTTGTAAGTTACGCTGATTCTCTCAATCGCCCGATTGATATTGTGGGCGCTCATGAATGAGCCGGTTCGGTTGCGGAAAACAAAACCGTGAACTCCTCCTAACACTAGTTGATCGTCTGGATACAATGCGTCGATGGTTTCAATTTGGAGGCGAAGCTGCTCGGCTACCTCTGGATAGAGGATAGGGATAATTCGTGTACCGCTCTCAGTTTTGGGAGTGGTAATGTGAAATCCGGCTTTTCCGTCAATGACCCGGTAGATTAAGTTGTGGTTGACCGAGATTGTGTTTTCGCTCAAGTTAATATCGCTTTTGGTAATGCCGGTACATTCTGCGACACGCATTCCTGTTCCAAGGAGCACAGTCATGATGGGGAGCCAATGGCTGTATGTAGGGGACTTGGCAATAAAACGCAGGAAATTCTGCTGTTGCGTTTTAGTGAGCGCGATCCGCCGTTTAGGCTTTGGAGCACTGCCATCTGTTTTGAGCTTGCGGTAAATGCCCTTGCTGGGATTTTTGCGGATGTAATCGTCGTCCACGGCCATTTCAAGCGTAGGGTGAACAATGGTGTTGATGCTCTCCAGTGAGTTGATAGCAAAGCCGTGTTTCAGCAGTTTGGTATAAAACGCGAGAATATCACTTCTGTGGATTTGTGGCAGAGGCATGTTAGCGAAAGGCTCTTCTTTCACATAGAAGTCCCACAGGTAAAGATAATTTGCTCTGGTAGAGGGCTTCAGTTTGATGTTGTTATTCATGTAGACCTTGAACATATCATTCAGGGTAAGCTTCATGGCTTCCTGAGTACGGATGCCATCATCCTTATCTTTGTTGATCTGCTTTTCTTTGACACGAAGACTTGCGAGATCGGAGTCGTAAAGATATTTCTTTTTAGTGCCTAATTTGTAGACATACATATAGCTGCCATCTGCCCGTTGTGTTTCTCCGGGCCGAAGATTTCGACCTTTGTTGTCTTTTCTCACTTTTGCCATTACTGGTACCTCCTGATTATAAAAGTGTAGTGCGCCTTACTGGCATGGTTATTTAGCCGGAAATATCATAAAGATATTCTTTGATACGCTGGACACTCCATAGGACACGGGTGTTCATAGTAATGCGTGCATTGGCAAGATCCCCAATCTGTACTGCAGTGTGCCTTCCACAGCACAACAGCTTGCAAAGGGTATCGGTATCAACAGCCAAGCACTGCTCCGGCGGTAGGTCATTCGGTTTTCTTTTCTCCATAATCGTCCTCCTTTTTTCGATTACAATGATCCCTTACGATTTGTAGAAGAAGGTTTTCAACAAAAACAATGAAAACGGTCTTGAGGTCAGGAGGTATTGAAATAACAAAAGAACTCTAATGGGGCCATTTCCTACGCCAGAACGGTTCTGCCGTGTATTTCAGGCTGCTGCTGTGCAGCACTTCGATTATGGGCGCGCTTCTGTGGTCATCGCACACTGTCCAGAATTCCTGTATAACTCCCCATAGAGGTTATGAACTTGTCAAGGTACTAAAAGAGCGTAGGGATCATCCGGTATTACCAAATGATCCGATACATCCTATAAATAGGCGGGAAAGAAAGAACTTCTGCAAAGAGGAAAGAAAATTTAAAGAAAATCCCAAAATCAATATATAGAATGTTTGAATTGACAAGCACTATATATTGTGTTAAAATTGCAATGTAATTGATTTTTGTGCGTTGCCCGTCAGGGTACACAGGCTTTAGGGCTTGTGTTGCGGAGTAATGACTGCATTGCACACGCTGTTAATTTTGTACTTGTGTCAGTAGTATCACTGCGCCTTTTCAGGCCGGTATATTGCTGGCTTTTTTTATTTTACGGGATTTACCCACCATTGCGAGAATGACATCGGTTCATAGGCAACTATGGACGCCAGGCTTTATGCCGTCTGTCATTCTCGCTTTTTTATTGCCTGTAAGCCTGAAAGGGCTTTAAGGATAAATCAAAACTGAGAAAGGCAGGTCATGTACATGAATGTGAAGCAGAAAAGAAAGCAGAATGGTCGGCGGGTCAAGCCGGCACACTCCACGGACTGGAAGATGAAGAGACAGGCAGTATCTTCGCTCCGGCCCCGAAATGTTGCACCAATGGCGAGGGCAGTTATTTTGCCCCAAAGATCACGAAGGGGGATTTGATATGTCTGGCAGCAATAGTGCTGAACGAAAGCGGCATGAACCGCTGGTGCTGGTAGAAACGGCAGATCTTTCAGAAGAAGACTGGCTGGATTATCGGCGCCGTGGAATCGGCGGCAGCGATGTATCGGCGATCTTTGGCACTTCTCCATTCCGGACAGCCAGGGATCTGTACTACGACAAACTGAACATAGCGTCAGTGGAAGATGATGAGGGCAACTGGGTTGCCATGGAAATGGGGCATTTGCTGGAGCCTCTGGTAGCAAAGATATTCGAGCGGAAAACCGGATATCGGGTCTACCAAATCAAAAAGATGTTCCAGCACCCACAGTATCCTTGGATGCTGGCTGATGTGGACTACTTTGTGGAACTGCCGGATGGCACCACAGCGATCCTTGAGATCAAGACCACAAATTATAATGCCAGAGATAACTGGTGGATGAATGGGCAGGAGACGGTTCCAGTCTACTATGAATCTCAGGGGCGTCATTATATGGCAGTAACGGATCTTGACCGATGTTTCTTTTGCTGCCTGTATGGTAACAACGAGGAGGAAGTTATTATCCGGGAGGTCAAGCGTGATTTCGAGTATGAGGCTGAGATGGTCTTTTTGGAGCAGTATTTCTGGGAAAACCATGTGCAGCGCCATGTGCCGCCGCCCTATACAGAAAGTGGGGCCTTGATCATTGAGAGCGCACGCAAACACTTTGGTCCGGCAGATAAAAATGCTCCGGCCGTTGCACTCGACCTGGATATGACTGCAAAGCTCATGCAGTATTTGCGGCTTCTGGATGAAAAGAAAAATGCAGAGGTGTACTCCAAAGAAATCGACAAGGATATTCAGCGTCTGAAGGCGCTGTTGATTGCGGAAATGGGTACCAGCTGTACTGCAGTCTGTGAGCAGGAGGGCGTGAACTATACGGTTACCTATACCCCTGTTCGCAAGTCCATCATCGACAAGGATAACCTGCTTCGGTTGAAACTGGAGCATCCGGATATTTACGAGCAGTTTGTTACAGTATCCGAATCCAGACGGTTCAGCGTTAGAGCCTCAATTATGGAGGCCGCTTAGTGAGGTGAAAAAAGGATGAATTGTATTGGAACCTACGACGGGACGATTTTTTATAATCCTGCCAATAAGTTTTGTATCGTCAGTGTAAAAACCGCAGACCAGAGCGTGCCCGCTGAGGCCAGGTCAAACAGGCGGTACAAAGACCATTTGATCCGCTTTACGGCTGTGGGGTATGAGATCCCACGGACAGATGCGGTAGAACTGGAGTTGGATGGTGAATGGACAAAGGGCAAGTATGGTGTCCAGTTTCAGGTGGAGCAGTGGCGTGAAATTGTGCCCAGAACAAAAAACGGCGTAGAGGGCTATCTTGCCTCCGGGCTTATCAAAGGGATTGGTCCCAAAACTGCCGCAGACATTGTGGAGCGGTTCGGTGTGGACACATTGGATATTCTGGAACACCAGCCGGAGCGGCTGTTGGAGATCCGGGGCATTACGGAAAATAAATTGGAGGACATCAAAGCTTCTTATGCAGAAAACCGTATGCTCCAAGGAATTATGACCTTGCTGGCACCGTTTAAGATTACTCCCAAGACGGCATTGAAAATATATCAATATTTCGGCCCGACCAGCGTAGAGATTTTGGAAAAGAGTCCATTTGAGCTTTGCCAGATCTCCGGCTTTGGATTTCGGCGGGTAGATGCAATCGTACAAAAGAGCGGGGGCGATCTCCATGACCCTATGCGTATCAAAGGGGCTGTTTTTTGTGCGCTGGATGAGGGCAAGAGTAAACGAGGCCATCTGTACATCAGTTCTGAAGAACTGGAGAAATCAGCGCTGAAACTGCTCAATGAGAAGATACCTGTACCGGAGCTTCGCCTGCATCAGCAGGAAGTCAGGGATATGATGCAGGAAATGATCCTGAATGGAGCAATCGTTTCCGTGAAGGATAATATCTATCTTCCCAGAGTGTTTGCCCAAGAGGACGAAACGGCGCGCCGGATCGCCCAGCGTCTGGTCGCCCAGATGCCAGTAGAGCATATTGCGCCGGTGCTGGAACAGGTCAAGGTTGAAATGGGACTACGCTTGTCTGCACAGCAGGAGGCTGCGGTCTATGCAGCATTTAGGCATGGCTTGTCAGTAATTACGGGTTCTCCTGGTACTGGTAAAACAACAGTGCTACGGACGATACTTGAGGTTTACCGGCGGCTACACCCTGATGGCAAAATTGCTCTTATGGCACCTACCGGTCGGGCAAGCCGCAGGATGTCGGAGAGTACCGGCTTTGAGGATGCCCGAACATTACACAGTGGTCTGGGACTGACCAGTGAAGAGGATGAGGGTAGCCGGAACAGAAAGTCAGAGCCACTGTCGGCCGATTTAATCATTGTGGATGAGTTTTCCATGGTGGATATGTGGCTTGCTGAGAAATTTTTTGAACGCATGAAGATAAATGCCAGAATCGTACTGGTAGGCGACCCAGATCAGCTTCCGAGCGTAGGAGCCGGAAATGTGTTCCGTGAGATCATCGAAACCAAAATCGTCCCAGTAACGGTGCTGGATCAGATTTTCCGTCAGTCGAAGGATAGTCTGATTGCCTATAATGCCAAATTTATTAACGAGGGCAATACCAAACTGTTTTACGGACCGGACTTTGTTTTCGTGTCTGGTGATAGTCAGGAAGACACCGCTGAAAAGATTACAGAACGGTATTGTTTGGAGATACAGGAGAGTGGCATTGAGAATGTGCAGATTCTTTCACCTTTCCGTTCAGAAGGCGCCGCGTCGTCGGAACAGCTGAATGAGACCATTCGTGAATTGGTCAACCCATTCCGCTCTGCGGAGGAGGAAATCAAGTTCGGCCCCAAGATATTCCGGATCAATGACCGCATCATGCAGACCAAGAACACAGAAAAGGTATCTAATGGTGATTTGGGCTTCATCCGGTATATTAAGGACACTGACCAGGGTAAAAAAATCGGCATGGATTTTGGCGCTGGCAGAACACTGGAATACGGCGTAGATGATTTGAGCAATGTGGATCTGGCTTATGCTACTACGATCCACAAGGCTATGGGCTCTGAGTATGAGACCGTTATTATGCCGCTGCTCAAAGCGCACACCATCATGATGTACCGTAATCTGCTCTACACCGGAATCACGCGTGCCAAAAAGCGGGTGGTGCTGATTGGGCAGAAACAGGTATTGTTTATGGCAATCCATCGTAATGAGATCGGCAAGCGGAATACGCTGCTGGGTATGCGTATTCAGATGTATTTCAAAGCCTACGCAAAGAAAGCCGGTATCCCCATTCCGGCTGCGTTGGAAGAACAATTAAAGAACGCAAGTTAAAAAAGAGAGGTCAGGTGCAGAAATGGCACTTGGCGTCTCCTATTTTTATGTCAGAAAGGAGTTTCCAACATGAACGAAAAAAGTAATCCGATGCCTATGATGTACAAAACAATTCCGGCAGTGGCAGAACTGAACAAGGTGCCGGGCTTTGACCCGCTCAAATTTCTGCGTCATAAGGTGTCCAGAAAAACCAATGAGGAAATGCTGCAGTTGGAATTGCCCTATCAGAAGCTGTGGTTTCGCCTGCGTCACCCCCAGGGCCGCATGAAACTGACTACTCTGCGGATCACGGAACAGCTTGCGATTATGGAGGCCAGAGTTTATCTGGACCGCAGTGATGCAGAGCCTATCAGCAGTTACATCTCGCAACACAGTGCAGAAGAAGATACCGACTATGTACAGGCTGCCCAGGATGAGGCATTGAGTGCTGCGCTGTCGGATGCCGGCTTCGGTCTGCAGTTTGCCGATGTTGCTGTTGACAGTACGGGCAAGGTGTTTGGAAGCAGTATTCCGCTTTCCGGGACGGCTCCTATCCGGCAACCAATGCCAAATGCGGCGCAGAGGCCCGTAGAAGACCCTGGAGCGGCGCTGCGGCAATCTGGTGGGGAAGTTCATGCCCAGCTGGAGAGAATGCCTCAGAACGCCGTAGAGCGCCGTAATGCGCCTGCTCGTCCGGCGCCTATTCAGAAACCTGCGGCAAAGCCGGTTCAGAATGAACAGTCCCCGGTTTCTCCGGTACAGCCCACTGTCCAGCAGATGGCTGCAGAAGAGAAGGAGAATATGGATACACTGCCTGCCGGCAAGGTAGAGGAGAATGCTCCCAATATGGAGCTGCCGGTACCGAGCCGCGAGGTTACATTGGATAGCAGTCCAAAACAGGATGATGCGTCTGAGCAGCCGGCCGCCTCCGTATTCCAATCGGATGAACCGGAAGAACTGCCTGTGGCGCCTGTTGTCCAACAGGAAGCACCCGATCAGCCTGTGGCGCCTTCTTATACGGAGAGCACTCCGGTAGAAGACATCTTGAAGGTAATGACCTTTGAAGAAGCGCAGAATGTGGTGGTGGATAGCGGTCTGAGCAAAGGAAAGACCATGGCAACAGTTGCCAAGGAGCGTCCGGTGAGTCTGAAATTCTACCTCACCCCAGGCAACAAGAGCACCAACAATATCGTTCGTGCTGCGGCGCAGATCATGCTCGATGGTATGGCCGCACAGAAAGCCGGATGATAAGCAGCCCCATCTATGGGGCCAAGAAGGGAGGGAGAACAGATGGACTCATATCCAGGAGATTTTCCGTTCGGTATTATGGATGTAGTGGAACTTCTACATCTACGAATCAGACGCCGACAGGCAAACAGTGTATATGTGGATTGCCCGTTTTGTGGTGACCGCCGCGGCAAGATGAATGTGAATTTCGTCAAAAATGTCTGGCGGTGCAATTATTGTGATGAGCATGGCGGTATGCTTGCGCTTTATGCGCGGCTAAACAATACGACTACATCCGATGCGTATTGGGAGATAGGAGAAGCCCTGTGCAACGATTTTCACAGGGAACGGCCGAACTCTGGATATGAGATGGCAGGAAACCAGCAGGCTGGCACTGGGTCCCCGGTTTCGGGGACTCAGACCGACCTTGCCGGATATGAGAGGAGGGGCGAACTAAAAACAGTGCAGCAAGCAGAACGGGCCAGCGGACAGGAAATTCATCAAACGCTTTCGCTGCTGCTCGCTATGCTGCCTCTTCAGCCTGCCCACCGCAACCATCTGCACTCCCCAAAACGGGGACTGTCGGATGAACAGATCGACCGGATTGGGTTCAAGAGCACTCCACCCCCTTTCCTTTGCCGCTCCATTACCGAGCGGCTGATGAAACAGGGATGCAAGGTGGAGGGGGTGCCCGGCTTTTATCTGGATGACAGCGGGCGCTGGACCATGAACTTCTACCGAAAAAACGCAGGGATTTTGATTCCAGCTGTGGGATACGACGGTATGATACATGGCCTGCAGATACTTTTGGATAGTCCGCTCAAGCAAAAAGATGATCCACCGGATAAGTCAGGAGCCAAATACATCTGGTTTTCGTCCTCGTCCAAAAATATGGGTGTCACATCCGGGAGCCCGGTACATTTTATCGGCAATCCATCTGCTCGGGTGGTCTATGTCATTGAGGGACTGCTGAAAGCAGACATCTCACACTGCCTGACAAACCGGACTTTTGCGGCGATTGCCGGCGCAAACAACACAAGCCAGTTGGATACGCTGTTTGCACTGTTGGCACAGAATGGCACTGAGGAGATCATTGAGGCTCATGATATGGATAAGTACAGTAACCAAATGACCTCTAATGGGGCATCTAAAATCTATCTGATGGCCCGAAAAAATGGAATGGCATGTCGTCGGCTGACCTGGAATCCGAATTATAAAGGGTTTGATGATTGGCAGCTTGCCCTTCGGGAGAAAGAACAGAGGGAAAAGGAGGTGCAGAGAATGAATTTTAAGCAGCAATATCTGTGCGGTAAGTGTGATTTTACTTATATAGATGGCTGCGTCGAGCTTTGGCACACCAGAGCGGAGAAAGATTTGGACCTGACAGAGTATCTGGGGCTGACAAAGGAAGAGTATCAGATATTTCTTGCTCAGGGCAATCAGGTGCTGAAGGATCTTCTGGACAGCCAGAGAGTTTTCCGGAGGTTTTGCATTTACCAGCTTTGCCTGGGTGAGACACAGACGGTACCTTTCGCGTTCAAGCAACTGGATGCACTGCGTAAGGCTGGATATGAACAGCCGCCTGCTGCCGCCTATCAGACGGTATGGAGCGCAGAGGTCTGTTGCCCAAAGGGGCAGAATGACATGGAAGTGCTGGGGCGCCTGTTCCTGGACTTTAATGAGCATTTGCCGGAAGATTACAGAGGCCGTCCGTTGGCTCCATCTGATGTGGTGGAACTGGACTGCCAAGGCAAACGCACATACTTCTATGTGAATGACTGCCGGGATTTTGCGCCGGTACGCTTCTCCCCATTCTTGTGTAAAAGACTTCCGGAGCCTGCTCAAAAACAGGAATGAAGGGATAGGGGTCAGATGCGTATTGCAGAAAAGAAGAAAAGCCAGATTACAGCACTGTATGAGCAGTGCTCCAATCTTCCGGCAGATGTCAGAAGTTGTCTGGAGAATGGCTACTTTACCGTAACGGTACCTCCACCCTGGAACATGAGCAATCAAAAGACTGCGCAGGAGGTGCAGGACAAAATCAAGGAATGGTCAAGGCAGTATACTGGCGTGGTCTGCTACTGTTTTGACAGCTTCAGCACACTTTTATATGTGCTGTGAGCAACACACAATGGCATGGAAAGGGTCATAACGGCCTGCTCCATGCCTTTTTTGCGAAAGGAGATTTACAATGGGTGTTTTTTCGGAAATAGCAATGGAGCAGCAAAACAGTATGTTCGATTCGTCTGCAGCCTTTGAGGATGATGAAGCCTTTGAGCTGGAGGAGATGGAATCTTTGCCTGTGCCGCCTGTAGGTACAGACACTGTCCCAGTATCGGCGGCTTCGGTTTGTGCCGGTGAGACTGCTTTGGCTGATGCAGAGGAAGAAACTGTGGATGAAGTAGCGTCTGCTGGGGAAGAGAAGTCTGCTGATGGGGGAAATTCGACACAACCGCCTGTCGCAGAAGATGAAGAAAAAAAGCGTGCGGAGCATGAGGCGGCTGAGGCCCAGCGCAAAGCGGAATTTGACGCCAAACAGCAGGCGAAGAAAGCCGCGGAGCAGAAGCAGATCGCCCAGCTGGAAGCGATGAGCGATGAAGAAGTAATTGCGGCCTCTACCCAGCGGGTGAGTACCGATGTGGAAAAACTGACACGGCGCAATATGAAGGAATGTGTGTCCGAGCATATCCAGATGCTCTGTATGGAAGATACGGCGTTTGCCCGTCTGACGATGCATCCGAAAAAGAACATGATCCGCTGTTTCCAGTACATCAACCGAAAGGCATGGGATTATGTGCAGGATGAACTAAAAGCAAGCGGAACCCGCCCTGGTCCCGGACAGCAGACATATGGCTGCGATGTGCCGGATGATATGTGCTATCAGTGGGCGGAAGATTATTTCCGTGACCCTGATGCCAAGGAAGACCATGAGGATGAGGAGAAGTTTGTTCCTAAGCCGTATACCGGGAAGTCCTCTGCAAAGAGCAAACCCAAGAAGGCGACAGAGAAGAAAAAGACGGAACCCAAGGTGGCGGCGCCCAAGCAGGAGGAAAAAAAGCCTTCTCAGGATGGGCAGATGTCGCTGCTGGATTTTGGGATGGCAAAGGCAGGCTGAGCCGGCAAAGGAGGTAAAATGCAGAATGATTGCTTATAAGGGTTTTCACCCTGGGCTGATATGCCGTGGCTATCAGTTTGTGATGGGGCTCAATACGACTGAAAAAGCAAATTGCAGGGAAAATGGATTTCACTGCGCGGAAAATCCGCTCGACTGCCTTAGCTATTATTCCAGCCTGGAGCATTCGGAATATTATATTGTCAACGCCGGCGGCGACATCGATGAAGATGAGCATGACTCCAAAATCGCCTGTACGGAGCTGACTGTGATTAAGCGGCTAACCAAAGAGGAGCTGTTTTTACATGGTTTGGCCTACATGGTAGATCACCCGCGCAGGGTGTGGAGCTCCCATGTGGCAGCCAACCGGGCAATGGCGAACTGCGGTTATGCGGTGGTACGGGGGAAAGACCCCGTTGCCACCGGCAGACTGGGAGACATCCTTGCTTTTGCGAAGGAGGCTCCGGATTCCGAAGCTATTGTACAGGTTGCTGTAGGACAAATTGATGGCGTCACATTGCTGCCGGATGTGTGGTATGGCGTGGATTTGACAAGAAGGATGGTGAAATGAGATGAAAAAACGAGCCTTGATGGCACTTCCCAAGCTGACAGCGACGGATGAAATGAAGCAGATTTCGGCTTCAGATCTGCCAAGAAAAGAAAAGACGGACTACGGATATACTCGGGAAGTCTGTGAGTATTATACCTATCTGAGATGTATCACGCAGGATGGGATATTGAAGGTAGCATTCTTCTTGCCAGAGCATCTTCGCCTGGATGGGAATAACCCAGCCTATGAAGTGTATCTGGATAAAGAAAAACGGCAATTTATCACCTTTAACAGCCTGACGCAGAAATGGTGCGAATCCAAGCTGGGCAGGCTGGACTGGAAGCGGCTGTACTGGTGTGCCAAAACCTACTGGATCAGCGAGGAAGATGCAGCAGCTGTGCAGAAGTATTTGGAAAGCGATAAAAAAGCGGTAGAGGCAATCCGACAGTTTCAGCGGGATGTGCGTGAGGAACAGCTTGAACAGCGGCACCGGCGGGAAACTGATCCATGGGATAAGGATATGGAACAGGTGCCGGAGCTTCCAAAGGACTGGAGCCGCTGGGTAGATAAGGTTGCCATCCGGCAAAATTACATTTACTACCACTACAAAAAGGGCGGCGCCAAAACAGGCTACTGTACCTACTGCGAAAAGGAAGTGCCAATCAAGGTGCATCCCCATCACAATCAACAAGGCCGCTGTAGCTGCTGCCGACATCCGGTGGTATTCAAAGCCTATGGACGAGCGGGGTATATGCAGACAGAAAAACATTTTGCCTACCTAATCCAGCGATGCAAAGACGGTTTTGTAGTTCGTGAATTTCAGGCTGACCGGACATATGGGAAAGAAAGCCTTCCAAACTCCAAGCTTTATTGTCAGGAAATCCGGCGCACGATTTATGACAGGGAAAGAAAACCAAGAACCTACTATTGGGGTCTGTATAAACAGCGAAATATGCGCTGGATTTCCGGAAGCCCCTGTTCTTATAGTTGGTCTGGTTCACATGATGGACGGGTCTATGGCAAAACGCTGCCAACTCTGGAACAGAAGGAACTTCGATGCACAGGGCTGGTCAACTGGATTCGGAAGCAGAAAAGAGTTGATCCGGAAAAATATCTGGCTGTGCTTGAACGGATACCGCAAATGGAACAGATCAGCAAGGTGAACCTGCCGAAGCTTACCAAGGAATGTTTCAGTTCCTGCGGAACAGTCAGTGAACTAATCAAAAACCATAGTGCCGGGAGTCTGATTAAAGCTCTGGGCCTTGACAGCAGAAGGTTTCAGCGACTTCGGCTCCATAATGGAGGCTGTGATCTGCTGCGGTGGCTGCAATATGAAAAGGGCACCGACAGGGAAATCCCAGATAATGTCTTTTTGTGGATGTGTCAGCAGAACATTAGCCCCAGGGATGTCCAGTTCATTGCTGACCGCATGAGCATGGTGCAGGTCTATAACTATGTACGGCGTCAGATGCCATCCTTCCGGCGAAACAGCCATGAGATATTGCGTACCTGGGAGGATTATCTTTCCATGGCAAAGAAATTGCACATGGATGTATATGATGAGATCGTATATCGCACCAGAAAACTGCGGCGGCGCCACGATGATCTGGTGCTCAAATGCCAGGAGAAGGATATTGAACTGCAGGCCGAGGAGATGGAGGAGAAATTCCCCCATGTTAATGCCATCTGTCAGGAAATCAAAGCGAAATATGAGTACGCCGATGCGGATTACATGGTAGTGGTGCCAGACGGTATTCTGGACATTATTACCGAGGGGCGTGCGCTCCATCACTGTGCAGGCAGCAGTGACCGCTACTGGGACCGGATTGAGCGGCGAGAAAGCTTTGTGGTGTTTCTGCGTAAAACGGCTGATCCTTTCCATGCCTATTACACGCTGGAAGTGGAGCCGGATGGAACAGTGAGGCAGAAACGGACGGAATATGACCGGCAGAAGAAGGACATTGAGCAGGCGACCGAGTTTCTGCAGAAGTGGCAACGGGTGATTACTGCCAGGCTGACAGAAAGCGACAAGGCGCTGGCTGCGGAAAGCCGGATTCTTCGTGAGAAGGAGTTTATCCAGTTGAAGAAGGATCGGGTCATCATCCATACCGGCCATTTGGCAGGAAGGCTTTTGGCGGATGTGCTGATGGCAGACCTGATGGAAAACACGGATAGCATCCAGTCTCCAGCATTGGCTGCTGCAGCGTGACAAAATGAGAATGGCCGGGCGTCCTTGAGGGCGTCCGGTCATTGATGAAGAAGGAAGGAGCAGAGCATGAAACAAATTGGAAATCTGGCAGTGGTTTGCGCCAGGCGACAGGATGTGCTGCTGCAGGTTGGCAGTGAAAAGGTATGTGTCCATGTGGGAGCCGGACCGAAACGGAATACGCTTCACGCAGCATGGGACGATGATGACGCCATTCGGCGTATTGTCCATGAATTGAATTTTGGCAGGTATGCAGCCGGCAGAAATGGGCTGCACACCGCACAGCAGGATTGCCCTATGGGGCGGGGAAAGGAGAAAAGCGCATGATCAAAAACCTGAATCAACTGCGCAGGACACTTCGGGAAGGGACGCAGTTGGAGATATTGGATCACTGCCGGCCGGAATGTATTGGGCAGATACGGAACATTACGCTGGTAAACACGCAGGGCTTTTATAGTACCGTAGCGAATCAGCCAGATGCGTCTGCCAACAGAGGCAACGGCGGCCGCGGCCCGATCCTTTGGTGGGGCAGAGCTGCCCGCTGGCAGTTTGCAGACGGTGTTTGCAGTGTTTTCGACAGTGAACAGAAGCATACGGAAGAAGAACTGGTTATGTCCTTTCGGGTACTTGAAAAGGAGGCAGCATAATGGAACGGAATATTTTTGAAAAGCAGAGGGAATTGAATGATCGGCTCAACCGCTATCGGGATGAGTATTATAACCGCAACGCTCCCAGTGTGTCAGATGAGGTCTATGACAGACTCTTTGACGAGTTGAAAGAGCTGGAACAGGAAACGGGAATCCAAATGGCAAATTCGCCAACCCAGACAGTAGGCTATCCTGCGGTGAGCAGGCTGGAGAAAACCAGACATGAGATCCCGCTGCTGTCTTTGGATAAGACTAAGAGCAGTATGGATCTTCTGAATTTCATGGGTGAGCAGCAGGTGATGCTGATGCTCAAACTGGATGGCTTGACTGTAAAGCTGACCTATGAGAATGGAGAACTTCTGGAGGCGGCTACCCGTGGCGATGGTGACGAAGGGGAGATCATTACCCATAACACCCGAGCCATCAGCGGTATCCCTTCCCACATCACCTACAAAGAGAGACTGGTTGTGACGGGCGAGGGCTTTATCAGACCCAGTGATTTTGAGGAACTGAAGACCAGCCTGCAGGACAGTAGCGGTAAGCCCTATAAAAACGGCCGCAATCTGGCTGCTGGTTCCATCCGTCTGATGGATGCCAAGACATGCCGGGAGCGTCGGCTGGTTTTCATGCCGTTTGGTGTGCTGGAGGGCTTTCCGCACCTGACCCGGAAATCAGATAAGCTACGGGAACTGCGTGCGTTGGGGTTCCAGCCCTGTAAGTATCTGGTCACAAAGCAGAAACTGACGCTGGAAAATGTGGAAGCCGGTATCTATCAGCTGCGGCAATATGCCACTGATAAAGATATCCCCATTGACGGTATTGTGGTTTCGTTTAACGACATCGCCTATGCCCAGAGCTGCGGCCGCACCGGACATCACTATAAGGACGGTCTGGCCTATAAGTTTGAAGATGACCTGCATGAGAGCCTGCTGCAGTACATCGAATGGACGCCGGGCAGAACCGGAGAGATTGCTCCGGTAGCAGTGTTTACGCCGGTGGAAATCGATGGCTGTGAGGTCAGCAGGGCCAGTCTGCACAACCTGTCCTTTATTGAGGATCTGGAACTGATGGCTGGAAACCGGATTCTGGTAAGCAAACGAAACATGATCATCCCCCACGTGGAGGAAAATCTGGACAGAGGCGGCTTCTCTATGGTGGATACGATTCCCCATGTTTGTCCCTGCTGTGGACAGCCTACCCGTATCCATGAATCAAGTGGAAAGGGCGAAAATGGCGAGGATCGCATCATCAAGACGCTGTACTGTGATAACCCTGACTGCGAGACACGTCGGCTGAAAAAGTTCGTCCATTTTGTCAGCCAGAAGGCAATGGACATTGAAGGGCTGTCGGAGGCTACATTGGAAAAATTCATCGGTCAGGGATTTATCCATAGTTATCTGGATATTTACCGTCTGGATCGTTACCGGGCTGAAATCGTCCGCATGAATGGGTTTGGTGAAAAGTCCTGGCAGCGCCTTTGGGACGCTATCCAACAGAGCCGAAACACCACCTTTGAGCGGTATCTGATTTCTATGGACATCCCTATGATCGGCAACACTGCCAGCAAGGTATTAGGTCGTGTGTTCCACTATGATTTGGATGAGTTTCGGGATGCGGTCTATGGAGGCTATGATTTCCGGCAGCTTCCGGATTTCGGGGAGACATTGCATAACAATATCCACGACTGGTTCTGTGTAGAAGATAATTTCTGCATTTGGGAGGAGTTACAGACTATGATGAATATTCAAAAGCCTGCTGTGGCAGAACACAGCGAAGACAGGGTGCAGGATAATCCCTTTGTAGGAAAGACTATCGTAGTTACCGGCAAGGTGGAACCCTACACCCGGGACGGAATCAATGACCTGATCGAATCACTGGGCGCCCATGCCGGCAGCTCGGTGTCCAAGAAGACGGATTATCTGGTCTGCGGCGAAAATGCCGGCAGCAAGTTGTCCAAGGCCAGGGATTTGGGCGTTACGGTACTGTCACCTGCGGAGTTCTTCAGCATGGCCGGCGCTGAGTAAGAAAATATAGCATACCATCGGTATGCTGTCAGTTGATCAATGGGGAGAGAGCCATGTTGCGGCTCTCTCCCCATATCTTTTATGGAAGATTTCAGGTAGGAGGGATTTTAATGCATATCGACAGGATACCGGTTTACCGGGTATATCAGAGGGCTATTGATTTGGAGCTTTACCATGCCTTTGCCGAATTGGTAGTACAGACTTCTCAGGACGATACGGCGAGAAGGATTTACCGACAAACAAGGGCGATGCAGATATGGCAGGTGGAAACGGATGTGTCCGGCTATTTTGAACCATATCATCTGCGTTATCCTGGCGAGGTGTTGGAGCGGTTTGAGGAAAAACTGGGCAATGATGTCCGAGTTCTCCGCACTCTGGCCCTGGCGCTGGGAAATACCTGTGCGATCCAGTCTGACAATATGTTTGTGGGCAATCAGCGGGGAGCATTCCTCCAGAAATTGCGGCGGTCTGCCGGAGAAGATGTGTACCTGCAGGGCGCTCTGTATCTTTTGGAAACAGATGCGGCACAGCGCCATGCCCTGTTGGAGAAACTGGCAGAAAGAGAGTGTACGAGAACGGAAGAAGCCCTGTTTGTACTGTCGCTATTTGATGATAGGGAACGCGGCTATGAGGTGATGCATACCCAACTCAGTCATCTATTCACACAAAATCGGACACTTTCACTGGTATATGATTTTGGTGTGCTGGAATGGTTCATCCGGTTCTATGCAGAGCAGGCAAAGAAATACCGCGGGAAAGCCGACCTGATGCTGCGCACGCTGATGAAACTGCCGTATATGAATATGAAGCCCGACAGCCGCGAATTTTCGGTTTTGACTAAAGCAGGGTATCGCTGCGATGAAATCATTTTGGCAAACTCTCTCGCTGTATGGGCGGACAGGCTGCCGGACCGGTTGAGTTCCAAGAGCATCACTGCCGAGAAAATCGCAACAGCGTGTGGGCGGATGCTTCTGAATGCTCCAAAGGATCTTTCGGAAGAATTTTACGAGTATCTTGGCTGGCTGTTTCGGTTCTATAACAGCTTTACGGTCAAGTACGAAGGATTTCAGGGACTCTGGGAAGCGGTTCAATATGGTTTGAACCCCACAGCACCGAAAACACTGTTATGGATGAATCAAACGATACAGAAGGATTTTCCGTACCGATTTGATGTGTTTGATCCTCAGTACGATGATCTGGCGAAGGAATTGGGGCGGGATAACTATATGGAGTTGTTTACCCTGCAGATGCTGCATTCCAGGCAGACGATCCCTTTGAAACAGTGGCTTTCCAGATATCAGGAACTGACCGGAGCCGACTATGGAGAATATTTCGGGAGCAGGCATACGAACAGCAGACGGGCGTTTGCCTTTCTGGTGGAAAAGAAGGAAATCAATCTATGGGAGTTTTTCAAGCAGCATCGGCAAGATGGTGAAGATGCGCCACAACTGAAACTGCTGCGGGAGTATGCCCTGAGAATTTCAAGTTGGAGGTGTTTCCGGTTTGTAGAGAGGCTACTGGCTGAGTACACTTTTTCCCAACTTCAAACGATTTTTGGCGAGCGGTTTTACTTTCACGAATGCTTTGTCAGGAGTGAGGGGTATTACAGCAGAAGGGAATATAAAACATACATCAGCCGTCCATTCCTATCTGCAGAGCAGCATCGACAGCTCTATGACTGGGTGGAGCGTTCAGTTTTCCAGACTGAGCCGGAAAAATATGAGGACTTCGTTTTAAGTGCCTTAAAAGCACCGGAGATCCAACGCCTTTATGATAAAAAAGCGCTGGCAGCGGTGTTGCGGCAGTTTTTGCTCCACAGCGAGTATAACGGCTATGAAATCAACCGGCTGAAGGAAACATTCTATTCCAAGGAAGAGTTGGAGGATGAGCGCAGAGCCGAAGCTGAGAGAAAGAAGCAGGAAAAACGACTGGAGCAGGAAAAACGAACCATACAGAAACGGGAAAAGCTGCAGCAACTTTATAACGGCAGCGCCGAATCTCTGGTTAAATTCATTGGGGGATATTATTACCAGGATGAGAAGAAAGAGGTACTGGATATGGCATTTGATAAGTTGGTGGAATGGCCCGCCGGTTGTGTGCAGACGATGGAGGCCAAAGACGCACACGCCTTTTTTGAACTGTGTGGCGAACTGGTAAAGTCTGAACCCCGGCCAAGGCATGAGATTTTGAATATGGTGCTGACAATGATCGGAGGTGAAGCAGCATGAGAAATACATTAAAACATCTGACCCTATTGACCAGAATGAAAGATGACGGATTGCTCCCGGCGCTTACAGGCAGCTTTTCAGAGGATGCCATAGCGCAGGCGTGTGGACAGGTGGAGACACTTCAATTACAAGAGCGGCTGCGTATCCGGAAGGCAAAGCGGATACAGGAAGAACTGATTCGTGTGACGGACTTTGCAGCACTTTATGGCGCATTGTGCAGACAAGAGGTTGGCGATGAAGAAATTGACTCTGCCTTAAAGTCAGCAGATGGGTATGGAGAGAGACTGACAGCGTATCCCCAAGAGCAGGTGCTGGCAGTCATGAAATTGGAACTGTTGCCTTCCCTGCGGTTTGAATACCTGAAATACTATTTTCCCTTTGTGATGTATGAAGAAGAGGAGCAGGTCATATTGAATAACCTGCAGGCTTTTCCCATTGCAGAGTGGAAGGGACTTTCCATGCTGACCGAGTACCAGCGGGATATGATGCGGCAGCCGTTTCTTGGTTCGTATCTGTTTTGCTGGCATCAAAATGAACGGAAAGCTCTGGAACTGTTGGAACAGAATCGTCCGCTCCAGAGAGTCTGCATCTTGCTTTATCGGTATGGTGTGCGGCTGTTTCTGTCAGTAGAGCGCCTGAAAGATCTCCGGTGGATGAAAATGACCGATGTGGGAAAATTCCGCCGGCTGTTGGCTGTATTTGAATATGACGCAGAGGATTTGTCTGCTTTTTTTGACCTCTGGCTGGACAACCATGCCGGACAATATGACCTCAACTGGTTTATCTCCCAGCCACATCCTTTGAGCAAGGAACAGAGGGAAGAAATTTTATGCAACCAACTGAGTTATCTGAATGCTCTGTATGCCGGCAGGCTCCATCTGGATTTTAATGCTGTCCGGCAATTCCAGTTTTCAATTCTCATTTATGCGGTGGAGCATAGAAAAAAGCATTTTTTGGAATTGGTGGATCAGAACAGTGAAGTGTTCCTGTCCTTGGGGCGATACTCTCTTTTGTTTGAGCCGGGCCTTTGTGAGCACTGCAACATCAATTCTCTGACGCTGAAGAATTTGAAAGCCAGCGATTCTGTGAACCGCAGCGACAGCTTCTTTACGCTTCTGGAAGAAGGGCGGCAGTACACCTTTGAGGAAATGTATCAGCTTTGGCATCAGAAAGAGGTTTATGTCCGGTTATACACTATGCTGACACCTCTTTCCATAGATCAGCGTTTGCTGGCACTTCGGCAGTTAATAAAACGGGATCTGGTCAGCCAGTATACAGGAGATGCAGAGTTGGAGCAGCTTGGGAAATGTCTGTTGGAAAGGCCGTTTAGCGAATGGTATCGAGGCTCATTTGGACATATCTGCGGATTGACCAGGAGTACTGCCATGGGGCTGCTGCAACACTATACGCAGCTGCAGACATTCATACCGGATTTCACTACAGAGTCGGATGCGGTATTTGCCCTCAATAATATGAAGGCTCTTTTGGAAATGACGGATTGGAAGCAGGTGCGGAAAGATATTCTGACAACAGATGCAGACTGGCTGGATCTAAAAGAAAAACTGGCATTTTCGGACGATTTTGTGGAGCAGAACCGGGAGACTGTCACGGAATTTTTACTGCAGGGCGGCGCGGCTATGGTATGCGCTCTCTATGGGGAACTGGACGGGCAGGAGCTGGCTGTTGAAGCGCTGCGACGGATCGTACAGGCTGAATTGATGGGCCAGTTCTATAAACTCAAATATTTTGCTGGTGACCTGCAGCGTGAGATCCGCTACCCTGTCAGCGAGATGCAGGAGAGCCTCTGGAAGAAAAATCTTTCGTTGGCGCGAGGTGCATTTTGGGCAGAAGAGGTGGATGATTTTTACCACACTCTGCGGCTTGGTGAACTTCCTCATAGTACCTGCTTGTCTTACCGTACTGGAAGCCAGAGGGAGTGCCTGTTAGCTGCCTTTGACTCTAATAAGAAGATTGTCCTTGTGAAAAAGGATGAAGCGGTGGTGGCTCGTGCCTGTCTCCGCTTGACAAAAGGTGCATTTCAAAAACCGCCTGCCGTCGATTTTTCTTTTGCTGATCTGTCGCAGGAGAACATGGATATCGGAAAGCCTGTCACCAGTGAGAAGCCTGTGCTGTTCCTGGAGAGTATCTATACTTTCGGACTCAATGATATTGAAAAAGAGGAAGTAATGAAACTGGCAGTTTCCCTAACGACACAGAAAGCGGCAGAGCTGGGTGTTGTGGCCGTACTTGCAAGACGGTATCTGGGCTGCTATGAACGGGATGAGTATGTGCTTGCACCGTTCTATGTGTACATCTCAAAATCCAAAAACGGATGGCAGTATCTGGATTCTCTGGGCGGAGCGGCATATACCTCAGCAAAAGAGGAGTATGTGGAGCATCCATTCCTGGTCATACAGACTGCCATGCATCAAGCAGAGGCAAATAGCAGAAATGAGGTGTATTATGAATAATAGGACAATGGCAACAGTTTATGTGGATCAAGATAGCATTTCCGTCAAGACCTGTTCCAGAAAAGGTTGCTCACCGCAGCGCTTTATTATTTTGAAAAAGGAATTGCAGCGGTTGGAGGAGAAAAAGTATTTGATCACCAAAGATATCCATTCCTATGCAGAACTGCGGCTGTGTGATGCAGTAGGCGGTGCCAAAGTGCTGGAGCTTTCCTTCACATGGCTGAAGGATGCTGGCAGAGACAACGTTTCCGGTTATACCGAGCGGGTCAGGCTGCCATATGAGCCGTTTCGCTCATATGCGGCAGGTGAGGAAGAAGTCGCCGATGGAACACGGTGGCGGCTGCTGTCCATTCCGGAACAGAACAGGCCAAAGCTGGAGTTTCACAGCAGGAAGAATCTCAAGGCCGTAGTGGGGAATCCTATCTTGCGGCACAAGCTGGGAAAGTTTCTGGATTAGCATTTTAATTGGTACAACTACGAACGCATCGTCCTGACGGATGATTACCTGCCTTACAGCTTCTTTTTTGAGGGCTACATGGTACAGGGTGCCAAGACCTGCGGCGGGGTAATCCTGCATGGCGAAGAGAACATCCAAACGGCGAAATACGGGATACATACTTAACAGGTTAATAGGAGAACGGAGCCGCAGGTCAGAGATGATCTGCGGCTCTTTATGTAAGCATAATCACAATAGTCAGCTTGTATTATTCGAGATAAGGAACTATAATATGTCCTATGGAGGTGCAAAATGGACTATATGACACTAAAAGATGCCGCCGAACAGTGGGGCGTGACACCTCGCAGGGTAAATTATTATTGTGCGGGTGGGCGTATCCACGGCGCTGTGAAAATGGCCGGTGTTTGGCTGATCCCCAAAACTGCAGAGAAGCCGATTGATGGTCGGACAAAACAAGGGAAGGAGCTGCGCCATGAATAGAATTTTGATTATAGATGATGACAAAGAGCTGTGTGCTTTGATTAAACGTAGCGTACAATCGGAACAAATTGAAGCTGATTTTTGTAATACTGGAAAAGAGGGCTTGCAGAAATTAAAAGAGCAGGAATATCAGCTTGTGGTGCTGGATGTGATGATGCCCGGTATGGATGGCTTTGAAACGCTGGAAGAAATCCGCAAAGAGAACAGCCTGCCGATTTTGATGTTCACATCCAAAAATGACAGCATTTCTAAAGTGCGGGGCTTACGAGCCGGGGCGGACGATTATCTGACAAAACCGTTTGATATGGACGAACTGATTGCCCGTATTGCGTCCCTCATTCGCCGCTACACCCGTTTTAATCATCAAGCCGGAGCTGTGCAAAAACTGGATTTTGATGGATTGCAAATTGACCTTGAAAATCGTTCTGTTACGACGGAAAATGGCACTTTTGAACTTCCACCAAAGGAATTTGAT
>OGRA01001137.1_pt1 | contig 26189 bp, 18 predicted proteins | sample 1553351 | NCBI WGS metagenome assembly OGRA01 (sample SAMEA2580056, study PRJEB22360) | human gut metagenome | biome: human gut; feature: human-associated habitat; material: faeces | place: Denmark | collected 2008/2010
TTTGAGGAGCCACACCCCCAAGAGAACGCAAGGGGCTCTGCCCCTTGCCCCCGCCATTGCAAGCTTGGGGCTTGAAGAGCTGAGGTGCTTGCCGAATCGGGTGCCTGCCAAGTGGTGCTGCTAAACGATTTGGGTTGCTCCTATTACCCGCTGCCGCTCTGCCTGCGATTCGGCAGTCTAACGCAATTTCCGGCTACTTCAGATTTGTGCAAACCTGCTTTTGCCTGCCGAGGCAGCATTGCTGTGCTCGCCGCGGGTTAGTTGGCGGATTCCATGTAGATTTCTTCGGCTTTCTGCTGAGCGGTGGTGAGCAGGTCTTTTGCGCTGCCAAGGTTTTGCTTTTCCATTTGTTCCAGTGCGTCGGTGATGGCGTTGAACAGCAGATGGTACATCTTTTCATAGTTCATAGTATAGTCCTCCTATCGCAATACAAGTGTAATACTTTTATATTACACATATTTGGACGAAAATGCAATACACTTGTCATATGAAATGTATTGCAGGTGAGACTATGGCTTTTAAAATTCCAAGCGTACCGCCGACGACCAACAAATCGGTGCGTTTTCCAAATGATATGCTCGAAGAGATCGAGAACGCGATCCGCGGCAAGGACTGCACATTCTCGGCATTCGTCGTCGCAGCTGTCCGAGCTGCACTTGACGACTTAAAAGAACAAGAAAACGACCGCTGATGCGGTCATTTCTTTGTATGCGGCGAGCGCAGCAATGCCGCGCCCGCAGGCAGTCTGCCGCCGTGCTGCCGTCACACGCGCCTCACGATAGTAAGGCGCGTGTGCAACTGGTAACGACTCGCAGGGACTCATGGCGAAGCCATGTACACCGCACCCGATTGCGCAGCGCGTGCAGCTCTTCAAGCCCCAGACCGGCAATGTCGGGGGTCGAGGGGATCTCCCCTCGCGTTCTCTTGGGGGTCTAAGGGGGCCATTCTCTCACGCGAGAGAATGGCCCCCTTAGCCGCGTCCCCTGCACGGTGCAGGGAAAAACGCCCCCCTGCGAGTACGCAGGGAACAATACAATACAGTGTGTCAAAACAATGTTAACTGGCTCGTTTCAGGCAATCCCGCAAACGCGCCCAGCGCGCGCAGCTGGTCGATATGCGTCTGCGACAGCTTGTTGCAGCAGAGGGAAAACTCCTCCACCGATGTAAAGTCCTTCCCCTTGCGCTTCTCGACCGTGTCGAGCGCTGCGGTCTCGCCGAGTCCGCGGACGGACGTGAACGGCGGAAGAAGGCCGTTTTCCGTGACGACGAACTTCGTCGCATCGCTGCGGTAGATATCGATGGGCTCAAAGTGGAAGCCGCGCAGGCAGAATTCGTAGCAGACTTCAAGCGTCGTCATCAAATCCTGTTCCACGGCGGTCGCGTCCTTGTTGTTTTCGATCTCGCGGATGCGGCGGCGCAGCGCGTCGGCGTCCTTGCAGCACTCGGCGGCGTCGAACGCCTTGGCGCGGATGGAGAAGAACGTCGCGTAGAACGCGAGCGGTTCGTGCACCTTGAACCACGCGATACGGAACGCCATCATAACGTATGCGACCGCGTGCGCTTTCGGGAAAAGGTAACCGATCTTCGCAAGCGACTCGATGTACCACTCCGGCACGTCGTGCTTGCGCATCTCTTCGACCCACATCGGCCAGTCCCCCGCCTTGCCGCCTTTGACCTTGCCCTTTCGGACGGCCTCCATGATCTTAAAGCTCATCTTCGGGTCAAGCCCCATAGAGATGAGGTAGAGCATGATATCGTCACGGCAGCCGACGGTCTCCAGAACGCTCGCCGTGCCGCTGACGATCAGATCCTTCGCGTTGCCGAGCCACACGTCCGTGCCGTGGGAGAAGCCTGAAAGGCGCAGCAGCGTGTTGAAGTCCTTCGGCTGCGTATCGACGAGCATCTGGCGCGTGAAGCGCGTGTTAAACTCGGGGATCGCGACGGCGCCCGTGGGGCCGAGCACTTCGTCGTTCTCGTAGCCGAGCACCTTGGACGAGATGAAGATCGACATCGTGTCGGGGTCGTCGAGCGGGATAGCGCGGGCGTTCACGCCCGTCAGATTTTCGAGCATGCGGATCATCGTCGGGTCATCGTGGCCGAGCATATCGAGCTTTAAGAGGTTGTCCTCCATGCAGTGATATTCGAAATGCGTGGTGATCGTGTCGCTGTCGGGGTCGTCCGCAGGGTGCTGTACGGGGCAGAAATCCTCGATATCCATGTCGTCCGGCACGACGACGAGTCCGCCGGGATGCTGGCCCGTCGTGCGTCGCACGCCGACGCAGCCCGCCGTCAGGCGGTCGATCTCGGCGTTGCCCGCGGCGATGCCGTTTTCCTCGAGGTATTTTTTGACGAAGCCGTAGGCCGTCTTCTCCGCGAGTGTACCGATCGTACCCGCGCGGAACACCTGCGTCTTGCCGAACATCTCGACCGCGTGCGCGTGGGCGCGCGCCTGATATTCGCCTGAGAAGTTGAGGTCGATATCCGGCACCTTGCCGCCGCCGTAGCCGAGGAAAGTTTCAAACGGGATGTCGAAGCCGTCTTTGACATACTTCGTGCCGCAGACGGGACACATTTTATCGGGCATGTCCGCGCCACAGCCATACTCGCCCGCGTGGAACTCGACGTTGCGGCACTTCGGGCAGCGGTAGTGCGGCGGCAGGGCGTTGACCTCGGTGATGCCGGCCATGTACGCTACGAGCGACGAGCCGACCGACCCTCGCGAGCCGACGAGGTAGCCGCACTCAAGCGAGCGCTGCACGAGCTTCTGCGCCGACATGTAAACGACGTCATACTTGCCCAGAATGCTGCCGAGCTCGACGTTCAGCCGGTCGACGATCAGCTGCGGCAGATCGTCGCCGTAAAGCTCGTGCGCTTTCCCCCACACCATGCGGTTAAGGTCTTCCTCCGAATTTTCAAGCCGCGGCGGAAACAGCTTCCCCTTGGGCAGAAGCTCGATATCCTCCACCTGCTCGGCGATGGCGCGGGTGTTCGTCACGACGACCTCGTAGGCTTTCTCCTTGCCGAGGTAGTCAAATTCCTTGAGCATTTCGTCCGTCGTGCGGAAGTAGAGCGGGACGGGCTCGTTCGCGTCGGCGAATTTCTTTGACGCGAGCAGGATATGGCGATAAACCTCGTCTTCGGGGTCGAGGAAGTGGACGTCGCCCGTTGCGCAGACGGGCTTGCCGAGCTCTTCGCCAAGCTTGACAACGGTGCGGTTGAAGTCCTTGAGGTCTTCGTCGTCGCGCACCGTGCCGTCGCGCACCATGAAGCGGTTATTGCCGAGCGGCTGAATTTCAAGATAGTCGTAGAACGAGGCGATGCGCTTGAGCTCATTCCAGTCCTTGTGGTCGACGATGGCGCGGAACAGCTCGCCCGCCTCGCAGGCAGAGCCGATGATCAAGCCCTCGCGATGCGCGACAAGCTCGCTTTTCGGGATGATCGGCACGCGCTTAAAGTATTTGAGGTTCGACGCCGAGATGAGCTGGTAGAGGTTCTTGAGGCCCACCTTGTTCTTGGCGATCAGAATGATGTGCTTTGGGAAACGGTTGCGCTTGACGCCGAGCGGGCGGAGCTTCGTCATCTCGTCGTTGATCTGCTGGAGGCGCGTGACGCCGCGCTCTTCGAGCATGACGAAGAACTTGGCCAGCATCTGCGCGACCGGGACCGCATCGTCGGACGCGCGGTGGTGGTTGAACTGCGGGAGCTGCAAGTGGTCGGCCACGATGTCGAGCTTGTACTTGCCGAGCTCGGGCAGGAGATTCTGCGCGAAAATCAGCGAGTCGAGATACGTCGGCTCGAACGGGATGCCGCACTTTTTGCAGCCTGCGCGGATGAAGCTGATATCAAACTCCGCATTGTGCGCAGCGAGCGGACGGCCGCCCGCAAAGGCCAAAAACGCGTGCAGCGCGTCCTCCAGCTTCGGCGCGCCGCGCAGCATGTCGTCTGTGATGCCGGTCAGGCCGATGATCTCAGGCGAAAGCCGGCGCTCGGGGTCAACAAAGGTTTGGAACGTGTCGACGATCTCGCCGTCTTTCAGAATGACCGCACCGATCTCGGTGATGGCATCGTGCGCGACCTTCAGACCCGTCGTTTCAATGTCGAAACAGCAGATCTCAGTCGAAAAATCGCCGTCCTGCGGGCCGTGCACACAGATACGGTCGTCGATGTTGTTGAGAAAATAGCCCTCACAGCCGTAAAGGAGTTTTATTTTACCCTCGCCGGTGTGCCAGGCGTCCGGGAAGCTCTGCGCTACGCCGTGATCCGTGATGGCGATGGCGGGCATCCCCCACTTGATCGCGCACTTGACGACCGCGGCGGTGTCGGTCAGCGCGTCCATGTTGGACATACGGGTATGTAAGTGCAGCTCGACGCGCTTTTCCTCCGCCGTGTCCGTGCGCTCGGCGTGGTCGATCTGCATGATGTCCTGCGGGTTGAGCTGCATGTCCTTACCATCGTAGGAGAGCTCCATGCGGCCGCTGACGCGCAGCCACATGCCGACGCTGATCTTGCCGAGAAGCTCCGTCGCCTCGCGCTCGGGCATGCTGCGGCGGATGAAGAGCGAGCCTTCGTAGTCCGTCATTTCGAGCAACATCGTCCAGACGCCGGCGCGGCGCGTCTCGTGGCAGTCGAACTTGAAGACCTTGCCCTCAACGACGACGTGACCGGCCTTTGGCGTCAGCTCGCTGATGGGGAGCACTCTTCCCTTTGCAATCTCGCGGCCCATGATGACACTCCCGCTGCCGCTCACCCTGCGGCCAGCGTTCTTCAACATGTCGGGAAAGGCCTCCGCCGTTGATTTGACGTGGATGTCCACGCGCTTTAAGTCGTAATTGCGCGCAAGAAGCTGCTCGACCGTTTCGCGCGTCGAGTCGTTCATCTCCGCGCGCACGGTCATGTCGAGCGTCATCGTGCGCTTTTCCGGCTCGAGCACCATGTTCGTGACCATCGCGGCGTTGAGCGGGACGCGCAGGTCAAAATCCGGCGAAAAGTCGGTGAATAATTCAAAAAAAGGAATCTTTTGTGCCATAGCCACAACCTTATCTCAGTATCGTTTCCGCTCGATCAGAGTTTTTTGATTTCCTCCATCAAAGCGTCGACAAGCTTTTCCTGCGGCACTTTGTAAAGGATTTTTCCTTTTCGGAAAATCATGCCCTCACCTTTACCGCCGGCCACGCCGATATCGGCGGCCGAGGCCTCACCGGGCCCGTTGACGACGCAGCCCATCACGGCAACCGTGATATTCTTCTTGCAGTCGGCAAGACGGCGCTCGAGTTCTTCGGCAATCGGGATCATGTCGTACGCCGTGCGGCCGCACGTCGGGCAGGAGACGAGGTTCACGCCGCTTCTGCGGATGCCGCAAGCCTGCAAAATGCGCTTAGCGGCGTAGACCTCCTCCACGGGGTCTGCCGTAAGCGAGACGCGCATTGTATCACCGATGCCCTCGCACAGAAGGCCGCCGATGCCGATGGCGGACTTCAAAAGCCCCATCGTGGGCGTGCCCGCCTCGGTCACGCCGAGGTGGAGCGGATAGTCGACCTTTTCGTGCAGAAGGCGATAGGCCGCCATGTTGAGCGGTACATCAGAGCTCTTGACCGAGATGCAGATCTCGGTAAAATCGAACTTTTCAAGCAGCCGCACATGTCTGAGCGCGCTCTCGACAAGCGCCTCGGGCGTCACGTGGCCATATTTTGCGAGCAGTTCCTTTTCAAGCGAGCCGCCGTTCACGCCGATGCGGATGGGAACCTTGTGTTCACGGCAGGCGTCTACGACCGCCTTGACGCGGTCATCTCCCCCGATGTTGCCGGGGTTGATGCGAATTTTGTCCGCGCCGCGCGCCGCCGCTTCGACGGCGAGACGGTAGTCGAAGTGAATGTCCGCGACGAGCGGGATGGAGATATTCTCCTTAATTTCACTCAGCGCGTGCGCGGCCTCCATATTCGGCACCGTGACGCGCACGATCTCGCAGCCCGCCTCTTCGAGCGCGTGGATCTGCGCGATGGTGGCCTTGGCATCCTCAGTGTGCGTGTTGCACATCGACTGGATCGTGACCGGCGCGCCGCCGCCGATAGCGACGCCGCCTGCGATAATTTGCTTGCTCATAAGATCATCCTCCTCACAGGAGCTTGACAATGTCGTGGAACGTGACGAACAGCATCAGCGCCATTAAAAGCGCAAAGCCGATGCCGTTGATGACGTTCAGATATTTGGACGGAATTTCCTTTTTGAAAAGCGCCACGGCGATGCCGTTGACGAGCAGGAACAGCACGTGTCCGCCGTCGAGTGCGGGCAGCGGCAGCAGGTTCATCACGGCGAGGTTCACCGCGAACATCGCGGCGAAGTAGAGAATGCTCTCGAGTGCCGCGCCGAAGCCCGCCTCGGCCTCGGTCTCCTTGCCGACCTCCGTGATGGTCGAGACGATGCCGACCGGGCCGCTCAGATCGTTCACGCCCGCCGCGCCCGAAAGCAGCATTTGCAGGCTCAGTCTCACGATGCGGACATAGTCCATCGTCTGGTACCAGCTGTATTGCAGGCGCAGAAGCGGCGTCGCCTCGACGATCCCGCCGTAGGTAAAGCCGTAGGCCTCGTACTCCTTACCGTTTTCGTCGGTGTAGACTTGCTTCGTGAGCGTGCGGTCGAACTTTTTGCCGTCGCGCAGGACGGTCATGTCGATCGTGCCCGTGTCGCCAAGGCCCATGATGAGCGACACGTCGCTCTTCAAATAGACGCGCTCACCGTTGATGGCGTAGATCGTGTCGCCGGGCATCAGGCCGTCCTCTCCCTGCTGCGGGAAATCGGGGTTCAGCTCGACGATCTCCGTCGTGTAGAATGCCTGCGCACCCGCATACAGACAGATGACGATGATGAGGCCCGTCAGGAAGTTCATGAACGCGCCCGCGACGAAGATGATGAACTTCTTCCACCAGACCTGGCGGCCCAGCGCGCGGTCGTCGTCCGAATCCTCGTCCTCGCCCTCCATGGCGCAGTAGCCTCCGATGGGCAGGAGCCGCAGGGAGTATTCGGTGTCTCCCTTTGTCTTATGGAAGAGCTGCGGGCCCATGCCGATGGAAAATTCATTGACGCGCACGCCGCAGGCCTTGGCCGCCAAAAAGTGGCCAAACTCATGCACGGCGATGAGCACGCCGAAAATCAGGATCGCAATCAGAATATAAACCATGGTCTCTCCTAAATTTGGTCAGTTGAGCTTTTCGCGCACGACCTCGCGCGCGAGCCGGTCTGCTTCCAGAATATCCGAAAGCTGCGGCTGATATACCGTCTCGGTTTTATCGAGCGCCGCTTCGATGAGGTCAGGGATGGCACAGATGCCGATCTCGTCGCGCAGAAATGCCGCGACAGCCTCTTCGTTCGCGCCGTTCATCGCCGCGCAGTAGACATTGCCGATGGCGGCGCACTGCTTGGCGATCTTCAGGCAGCGGAAGACCTCTTCATCGGGCTCGGCGAACGTCAGCGGTGGGCACTTGAGAAGGTCAAGCGGCTCCGCGGGCGAAACGGCCCTGTTGGGGTACGTCATCGCGTAGCGGATGGGCAGCTTCATGTCCGGTGTGCCGAGCTGGGCGAGCATCGCCCCATCGTGAAACTCGACGAGCGAGTGCACGATGCTCTGGCGATGGATGACCGCGTCGACCTGACGCAGCGGCAGACGGTAGAGGCGCATAGCCTCGATGATCTCAAGGCCTTTGTTCATCAGCGTCGCGGAGTCGATGGTGATCTTTGCGCCCATCGTCCAGTTTGGGTGCTTGAGCGCGTCGGCCTTCGTCTTAGTCGCAAGCTCCTGCGCGCTCAGGCCGTAGAACGGCCCGCCCGAGCAGGTCAGAATGAGGCGCTTGATCTCACCGCGGTCGCGGCAGCCTTGCAGGCACTGGAAGATCGCGCTGTGCTCGCTGTCGACGGGGACGATCTCCGCGCCGTATTTTTCCGCCGCGTCCACCACAAGCTCGCCCGCGCAGACGAGCGTTTCCTTGTTGGCAAGCGCGATGCGCTTTTTCTTCTCGATCGCCGCGAGCGTCGGCTGGAGTCCGATCATGCCCATCACGGCGGTGACGACCGTGTCAGCGTCGTCCGCCGTGGCCGCGGCCAGAAGGCCCTCCATGCCGGAGAGCACTTGGGTGTTTGTGTCGGAAAGCCGCGCGCGGAGCTCACGCGCCGCATCCTCGTCATAAAGCACGGCAAGACGCGGGCAAAATTCCCGCGCCTGCTGTTCAATGAGGTCAACGCTCTTATTCGCCGTCAGCGCAGCGACGGAAAGCCCCAGCTCGCGCGCCACCTCAAGCGTCTGGCGGCCGATGGAGCCGGTGGAACCGAGTAAAGCAATACTCCTTGTCATAATAGGCCTCCACAGGCCGCAGCCCACACGACCGGCGCGATGAAGAGCGTGGAGTCAAAGCGGTCGAGCATGCCGCCGTGCGTCAGGAAGAGGTGGCTGTAATCCTTGATACCGGCCTCGCGCTTGACGAGCGACATCGAGAGGTCGCCGAGCTGGCCGAAGATGTTGGCCACCACGCCGACAAGAATCAGCATGAGGTAGTTCGGCGCATAGCCGAGCAATTTCTGCCCGACAACGCCGAGCAGCACCAGCGCAAGCGCGCTGCCGATGGGCCCGCCGATGGCGCCCGCCCAGGTCTTGTGCGGGCTGACGTGCGGCGCCATCTTGCGCTTGCCGAACCACATGCCAAAGTACATCGACAGCGCATCGCCCACAAAGGCGACGCAGAACGGCGCGAGCACATAGAGCTTGCCATAGTTTTCGTCCATGCGCAGCAGGAAAATGCAGCTGTACATCGCCGGAAACACAATGCCACCTATGATGGCCCCCGCCACATCGTGGAACGTAAACGGTTTTTCCTTTCCGTAAGAGATAACCGCAAAGAGGAACGCCATCATCACAAGAATCCAGCGGAAGATCGTAACGGTCGAAATCGGAAGATCGTATGTGCCGCTCATCTCTTCCTTAAAGAGCCATATCTCCTGCATGACGACCGTTGTGACAAGTCCCCAGTAGAAATTCGCCGGGACGTTCTCTCCCGCCGTGTGCAGCAGCTCATAGGCCGCGATGCCCGCGATGCCGCAGACGACGAGCATCGTCGCCCATGCGGGGCAGGCAAGCAGAACGGCGAGCAGCGCCGGCAATCCAACGATCACCACCAACCATCTTTGTTTCATTTCTGTTTCTCCTGTTTCAGTCCGCCAAAGCGCCGCTCGCGATGCTGATACGCGATGAGCGCCTTGTCGAATTCTCTTTCCGTAAAGTCTGGCCAGAGCGTGTCGCAGAAGTAGAACTCACTGTACGCGCACTGCCACAAAAGGTAATTGCTGATGCGCTTCTCTCCGCCTGGGCGGATGAGAAGGTCGGGATCGGGAAGTCCGCTTGAATAGAGGTAGCGCGAAAAGCCCTCCTCGGTCAGGCTGTCCGCGTCCCGCTCCCCTGCCGCGCAGTCACGTGCGAATGCGCGGGCGGCGTGCAGGATCTCGTCGCGTCCGCCGTAGTTGAGGCAGACGTTGGCCTGAAAGCCCTCGATGCGGGAGGAAATCTCATTCGTCTCATCGATGAGTTCCCGAAGTTCCGGCGTCAGGACGCTTAAATCACCCAGAAAGCGCAGGCGGTTGCCGTCCTTTTCCATCGTGTCGATGCACTCGTGCAGATATTGCTCGAGTAAGTGCATGATGCCGTCGACCTCGTCCTTCGGGCGCTTCCAGTTTTCGGTCGAAAAGGCGTAGACCGTCAGATAGTCGATGCCCAGGTTCTTGCAGTAGGTGCCGAGCTTTCGAAACGTCTCCGCCCCCGCCTTGTGACCGGCCGAGCGCGGGAGGCCGCGCTTTTGCGCCCAGCGGCCGTTGCCGTCCATAATGACGGCAACATGACAAGGCAGGTTGTTCAAATCAACCTGCCCTGCCTTGTTCTCTTTGGAAAAGAGCCCCATATCAGACCGCCATGAGCTCCTTCTCTTTCTTCTCGAGAAGGGCGTCGACCTCTTTGCACATGTCGTCGGTCAGCTTCTGCAGGTCCTTTTCGGCGACTTTCAGGTCGTCCTCGGTGATCTCGCTGGCCTTCTGCTTCTTCTTGAAGGCCTCCATCGCGTCGCGGCGGATGTTGCGGATGGCGACCTTGCCGGTCTCGGAATACTTATGGATCTGCTTGACAAGCTCTTTACGGCGCTCCTCTGTGAGCTGCGGGAAGTTCAGGCGGATGGACTTGCCGTCGTTCTGCGGGTTGATGCCAAGGTCAGACTCCTGAATGGCGCGCTCGATGGGTTTGAGGGCCGTGCCGTCCCACGGGGTGATGACGAGCTGGCGCGGATCGGGAGAAGCGATGGCCGCGATCTGCTGGATGGGCGTGGGAGAGCCGTAGTAGTCGACGCTGATGCGGTCGAGCACAGAGGCGTTGGCGCGGCCTGCGCGCACAGAGGCAAAGTCCGCGTTCACCGCGTCGATGCTCTTTCTCATTTTGTCGGAATAAACCTTGTAATCTTCTTTATTCATGGGGATACCTCCTCAAAAATTTTTATCGTAAAACCGCAGATGCGGGATCGCTCAGTTTTCGCCAACAATGGTGCCGATCTTTTCGCCCTCGACCGCACGGATGATGTTCTCCGGGTCCTTGAGCGCAAAGACGAGCACGGGAATGTGGTTGTCCATCGAAAGCGACGTGGCCGTGGAGTCCATGACCGCAAGGTGCTGGGCCAGCACGTCCTCATAGGAGATGGCGTCGTACTTGATCGCGTTTGCATCCTTGGCGGGGTCGGCGTTGTAAACGCCGTCGATGTTCTTGGCGAGCAGGATCACGTCGGCATTGATCTCCGCCGCGCGCAGCACCGCTGCCGTGTCGGTCGAGAAGAACGGAGAGCCGATGCCGCAGCCAAAGAGCACTACGCGGCCCTTTTCCAAATGCCGGATGGCGCGGGCTCGGATGTAGGGTTCGGCGACTTCTTTGATCTCCAGCGCCGTCTGCACGCGCACGTCGACGCCCTTCTGCTCGAGCACATCGGCGACCGCCATGCAGTTCATCGCCGTGGCCAGCATGCCCATGTGGTCGGCACGGGTGCGCTCGATGTAGCCCTCGCCGTTTTTCACGCCGCGCCAGAAGTTGCCGCCGCCGATGACGACGCCCATCTGTACGCCCATGTCCGTGCACTTTTTGATGACGTCGCACACCTTGGAAACGACGTCGAAGTCGAAGCCGAAGTGCTTGTCGCCCGCCAGCGCCTCGCCGCTGATCTTGAGCAGCACGCGCTTATACTTGAGTTGAGCCATGCTCATAATCTCCCCTTTCAGGAACAAGTTCAAATTTTCACAGCTACTATTTTAGCGTATTTTTGCTCTTTTGCATAGGGGGAAAGCGTAAACTTTTTTCACAAATTCGCTCTTTCCTTTTTCGTCAAGTTGAACCGCCGTGAATAGCGGAAAAAAGCAGCCGTTTCATACGGCTGCTTTTTTAGATTTTTCGTTTACTTGATGCCCTTGATGCGGATAAGGTCCTTCAAAAGCTCGACCGTGCCATCGATGCCGAGCAGGCTCGAATCGATGCAGAGGTCATAGCTCTTGGCATCGCCCCAGTCCTTGGCGGAATAGTAGTTATAGTAGGAAGCACGGGACTTATCCGTCTTCTTGATGCGGTCTTTCGCCTCGTTCTCGCTGATGCCGTTGCGGGCGGCAACGCGCTTGATGCGGTTTTCGAGCGGAGCCGTGATGAAGAGATTGATGACGTCGTCGCGATCCTTGAGCGCGTAGTCCGCGCAGCGGCCGATCAGGACGCAGGGGCCCTTGTCGGCGAGCTTTTTGATCGTGTCGTAGGTCGCCAGGTACACCTGCTGTTCGATGGAGCCCTTGGGCGTCACATGGTTCATCGAGAAGGAATAGGGGTCCATCGCGATGGAATAGAGAAAGCTCTTCGGGCGTTCGTCAAAGGAACGGAACAGCTCTTCGCAAAGTCCGCTCTCCTCTGCCGCCTCCTTGAGCAGCATGTCGTCGTAATAGGCGATGCCGAGCTGCTTGGCAAGCATCGTGCCGATCTCGCGTCCGCCGCTGCCGTATTGTCTGCCAACCGTAATGACCATAAAGATTCCTCCTTTTTCGCGCCTTGAAACAAAATCGGTGCTATTTGGATTATAGCACCGATTTCGTAAGAAGACAATATTTTTTCCTGTTTCGATTTTGTAAAGGCGCGGCCTTATTCCGGAAGCGGCAGGCCGAGGCGGCGATACATCGTCTTTTTCACCGCGCGCAGAATATTTTCATAGCCCGTGCAGCGGCACAGATGGCCGGAGAGGAGCTTTCTGAGCTCGTCATCGGTGTAGAGGCGGTTCGTCTCCAAGATCTCGACCGCAGTCATGATGAAGCCCGGCGTGCAGAAGCCGCACTGGACAGCGGTCTCTTCAATGAACGCCTGCTGGATGTCGCTCAGCTCGCCGTCGGGCCCCATCAGGCTTTCGAGCGTGCGGATGTGCTTGCCGTCCGCCCAGACGGCGAGGTAGATGCACGAGTTGAATGCCTCGCCGTCGATGATGACGTTGCAGGCGCCGCACTCGCCGACCTCGCAGCCCTTCTTCACGGACGTCATATGGTAATCGTTTCGCAGCATATCGGTCAGCGACGCACGCACGTCGACCATTTTCTCAACGTCCTTGCCGTTTAAGTTGAATCGCACCAGCTTGTACTGACTCATTTGATGACACCTCCCGCCCGTTTGATAGACTCGATCAGGCAGCGCTTGGCCATTTCGACCGCGATGTGTTCGCGGAACGCCTTGGAGGCGCGCCAGCTGTCACGCGCGTGGATATCGTTGAGCACGGCGAGTGAGAACTCTTCCGCCGTCGTAAGCGTCAAGGGTTTATCCTTGGCAGCTGCCTCCGCGCTCGGGCAGCGCATCGGCACAGGGCCGGCGACGCCGTAGGCGATGCGGGCACGCTCAATAGTCTGCTTGTCGGGCGACAGGCGCACGTTCACGCTGCACCCGAGCGTCGCGATGTCCATCGCGTTTCTCATGGCGTACTTGATGTAGTAGCCATAGCAGTTTTCGTAGCTTGCCTTTGGGATCAGGATGGCGGTCTGGATCTCGCCATCCTCCACGCGGATGTCGACCTGACCGGCCTTGATGTAAAAGTCTTTGATGGGCAGGCGGCGGATGCCGTCCTTCCCCGTCAACTCCACGATGGCCTCCCACGCATGCAGTGTGGAGGCGGAGTCCGCGCTCGTCACGCCGTTGCAGGTGTTTCCGCCGATGGTGCCGATGTTTCGGATCTGCGGGCCGCCGACCATGTCGACCGCCTCGCCGAGCACGTTGATGTATTTCCGGATGATGGGGTCGCGCGTGATGTGCGAGAAACTCGAGAGCGAGCCGATGCGGATGTTCTCCTCCTCGTCGATGCTCACGCCGCGCAGCTCGTCGAGGCCGTAGATCGAGATGAGCTCCTTCCCGGCGCGCTTGCCCTCGCGCATCTGCACGAGCACGTCGCTGCCGCCGGCGATGATCTGCGCCTCGGGATGCTCCAAGCGGAGGGCGACAGCGTTTTCGACGCTTTCCGCCTCATAGAGTGCTTTCATGTCATACATGGCTCACTTCTCCTCCTTCCAGCTGTCGTGGATGAGCCCCGCCTTGCTGAACTCGGCATACAGAACGTGCGGGGTGATGGGAACGGTGTCGATGGCGACGCCGGTGGCGTTGTAGATGGCGTTGCGGATGGCGGGCGCGCCCGAGCACGCGGGCGGTTCGCCGAGCGCCTTCGTGCCGAACGGCGACGTCGGCTCGGGATTTTCGATAAACTGCACCTCGAGATGCGGGTGGTCCATGAACGTCGAGAGCTTGTAGTCAAGAAGATTATTGTTGAGGGGGCGGCCCGTCTTCTCGTCGAATAAAAGCTGCTCGCTCATGCCAAATCCGATGGCCATGGACATGCCGCCGTGGACCTGCGCCTCGGCAAGCGCGGGGTTGATGAGCTTGCCGCAGTCGTGGACGTTGATGATCTTCTTGAGCGTCACCTTGCACATCGGGATATCCACCTCGACGTCGGCAAAGGTGCAGCCAAACGAATAGGCGTTGTTGCGGATGGTGTAGGTCGACTCGGCGGTGATGTGCTCGGAGTCCGCGGCGTTGTACTGCGCGGTCATCGCAAGGTCTTTCAGCGACATGAGCACCATGCCGTCGCCCTTGCGGATGATGTTGCCGTCGACGATGTCCATATTGTCGACCGCCTGACGGGTGAGCTTTGTCGCGTACTGAAGAATTTTCTGCCGCAGGAGCGTCGCCGTCTGGCGGATGGAGAAGCCCGCGACGTAGGTCTGGCGGCTCGCGTAAGCGCCGAGGCCTGTGGGCGTGATGTCCGTATCCTGACACGAGACGACGCGCACGTCGTGATAGCTCTTGAGGCCGACGGCCTCGGCCGTCATCTGCGCATAGGCCGTGTCCGCGCCCTGCCCGATCTCCGTCTCACCGCACTGCATCGTCACCGTGCCGTCGAGGTTCAGGAGCATGCGGTTCGAGGACGTTTCAAGCGAGATGGGATACACCGCCGTGTTGTACCAGAAGGCCGCCACGCCGATGCCGCGGCGGACGGGGCCGATGTCCTTGGCATACTCCTCGCGCTTTTTGTCGTATTCGATGTACTCCTTCCCCTTTTCCAGACATTCGCGGAAGGAATCGTAGTAGTTCGTGTTACCTGAGAAGCCGTCGTGGAAGCCCTTGGGCATGATGTACTTCATGCGGTATTCGAGCGGCTCCATGCCAACGGCCTTCGCGCACTCGTCGATGTTCGCGTCGTCCGCGAACGACGCCTGCGGCATGCCGTAGCCGCGCATCGCGCCCGCGGCGGGGCGGTTTGTGTAAACGGTGTAGGCGTCGCCCTCAAAATTCTCGCAGGGGTAGATCTGCGGGAACGAACCCATTGCCTTTGCGACGATTGAATGGCCGTGCGAGGCGTAAGCGCCCTGATTGGAGAAGCACTCGACCTTGCGCGCGGCAATCGAGCCGTCCTTATGGAGCCACGTGATGATATGGAAGCGGATCGAGTGGCGCACACGGTTACTGACGAATGTCTCTTCACGCGAGCAGTCGATGCGCACGCATTTTCCGTGCACCTGCGTAGAGCACCACGCGCACAGCGGCTCATAGAGCGCATCCTGCTTGTTGCCAAAGCCTCCGCCGATGTAGGGCTTGATGACGCGGATATCCGCCCACGGACGCCCGAGCGCCTGACCGACGATGCGGCGGATGATGTGCGGGATCTGCGTGGAGGACACGACGACGATGCGGCCATTTTCCTCGTAAGCGTAGCAGCCGTGGTTTTCAATGTGGCTGTGCTGCACGGTGGGGGTGTTGTACCAGCCCTCGACCTTGATGAGGCCGGGCTCTTTGATCGCCTGCTGATAATTGCCCTTGCGGATATCGGTATGCTTCAGGATATTCCCCGGGAAATTTTCGTGGATGCAGGGCGCGTCGGGCTCCATGGCCTTCTGCACGTCGAGCACAAACGGGAGTTCCTCATATTCGACCTTTAGCGCGCGCACGCCCTGCATGGCCGAGACCTCATCCTCCGCAATGACGACCGCGACGTCGTCGCCGTAGTAGCGCACATGGCGGTTCAAAAGATTGCGGTCGGCCACGTCCTGATGCCCCGGGTCCATCGACCAGGGATGGCCCGCCGTCGGGAAGCAGTGCTCCGGCACGTCGAAGCAGGTCAGCACCTTCACAACGCCGGGGATGGCCTCCGCCGCGGACTTGTCGATGGATTTGACAAATCCGTGCGCGATGGTGGAATGTTTGATGCGCGCATAGAGCGCACCGGCCGGCATCCGATCCTCATAGTATTTCGTGCGTCCGGTGACCTTGTCGAACGCATCGACGCGGATCTCGCTTTTTCCTACCTTGCTCATCTGTCTACCTCCTGTTCCGAGCAGCCGCTTTGTCGGTTTTGCTCGAAATCTGCAACTCCTTTGCTATTATTTTAGCACATTTCGCACAGCTTGTACAGTGCTGCATGCGTGATATAATACAAATGATCGCGGATGTACCATTTTGTCCGCTTTTTTCTGCCGATTGGTGAAAAAGAAACGAATGACTGGTGATTTAATAGATGGATAACACGTTGAAAATAGGATGCGTTGTCATGGCGGCGGGCAATGCCGCGCGCTTTGGCGAAAATAAACTCGCCGCGACGGTAAACGGAAAGCCGCTTATCGAGCATGCGCTTGAGGCGATCCCGCGGGAGAGCTTTTCCCGCGTGCTGGTCGTGACGCAGCACGAAAACGTGGAAGCGGCCGCCAAAAAGTTTGGCTTTGAAACGCTGCGGAACGAACATCCCGAGCGCGGCCAGAGCGAGACGATCCGCCTCGGCACGGCGGCGCTGTCAGACTGTGACGCGCTCTGCTTCATGGTGGCCGACCAGCCGATGCTCAAGCGCGAGACCGTCGCGCAGGAGCTTGAGTTCTTCCGCGCGCACAGCGAAAACATCGTCGGATTGGGACACAACGGCGTGCGGGGCAACCCCTGCCTCTTCCCTGCCCGCTTCTTTCCTGAGCTTTTATCGCTTGAGGGCGATGTCGGCGGCAGCGCAGTCATCAAGAGGCATTTAGATGATCTGCTGCTCTTTGAAGCGCCGGAGACGGAGCTGCGCGACGTTGACACGAAGGAAGCGCTCGAAGCGCTTAAGAAACGCTGATCTCGCCGCGGAGGTCTTCTTCCATTGCCTGCTTGATCCTCTCCTTGTCGTAGCCGCAGGAGAAGAGATAGTAGAGCTTGGCGACGGCGGCCTCGGTCGTCATGTCGAGTCCGCTGACCGCGCCCGCCTTTTTGAGCGCGCTGGACGTTTCGTAGGTGCCGAGCGACACCGCGCCCTGCGGACACTGCGAGCAGACCGTGAGCACCGTGCCGTTCTGAAACGCCTTGCGGATGATGGGCAGCAGCGCGTTCCCGTCGCCGGGGATGTTGCCCGCGCCGAACGTCTCGATGACGATACCGCGGAGCTTTTCGGTCATGATGGCCTCGAACAGCGAAAACTGAATGCCCGGAAATACCTTGATGACGCCGATGGGGATGTTGTCAAGCGTCTGGAGCTTGAGCCCGCCTTCCTGCCGCGGCAGGAGGGCGGCTTCGTTATATTTGATGGAAATGCCCGCCTCGGCAAGGCTCGGGTAGTTGGGCGAAACGAAAGCGATGAGTCCGTCGGCGGAGTATTTTGTCGCGCGGTTGCCGCGCAGCAGCTTTCCGCCGAAGTACAGGCACGTCTCACGCACGATGCCTTCCCCCGCAATCAGCAGCGCGGTGATGAGATTGTCGCGCCCGTCGCTACGAATTTCGCACAGCGGGATCTGCGAGCCCGTGAGCACCACGGGCTTGTCGAGCCCATCGAGCATAAACGACAGTGCCGAAGCCGTGTAGGCCATCGTGTCCGTGCCGTGCAGGACGACGAAGCCGTCGTAATCGTCATATTTCTGCGCGATCAGCTCTGCGATGCAGTTCCATTCGCGCACGGTCATGTTGGATGAATCCAGCAGCGGCGAGAGCTCGTAGAATTCCCACTCCGGCATCTCCGGCGCGCGGAGGTCGGGGATGGCGTCGAGCGCGGCGCGGAAGTAGCCCGCGCGCGGCGCGTAGCCGTTTTCCGTGCGCGTCATACCGATGGTGCCGCCGGTATAGATGATGAGAACTCGTTTCATAGCTCTCTCCTGATTGTATTACTTTTTGTACGGCGTATGGTCGAGCGGCAGGCTGCGGCGGCGCTCGCCGTCGTAGCGGTAATACGCCTGCGCGATGGCCGGTGCCGTGGGGATGGACGTGATCTCACCGATACCGATGGCGCCGTTGGCGAGGTTTAATCCCGGCTTGTCGATGACGATCGCCTTGATCTCGGGGATCTGATGCGAGCGGAACAGGCCGAGCGTGCCGTATTTTGCCGTGGGCTTGCCGTGGTCGAGCGGGTACTGCTCTGTCAAGGCGTAGCCCATGCTCATCACGACGCCGCCCTCGATCTGCCCTTCGCAGGACAGCGGGTTGATGGCCTTGCCGACATCGTGCGCGGCGACCATCTTTTTAATTTTGCCCGTCTCCTTGTCGAGAATGCACATCTGCGTCGCGTAGCCATAGGCGACATGGCTGACGGGGTTCGGCACATTTGCGCCGAGCGGGTTCGTCTTGGCGTAGTATTCGCCGTAAAACTCCTGCCCCTTCAAATCGCTCAGCGAGCGGTACTCCATCGCGTCGCGCAGCAGCAGGCATGCGCGGCGGCAGGCCTCGCCGGTGACGAGCGTCTGGCGCGAGCCGGAGGTATCGCCGCTGTCAGGCGTTATGAACGTGCTGTTGCCGTCGTAGACGACCTGATCGCGCGTGAGCTTTGCGTTTGTCACGACGAGCTGCACCAGCACCGTGCCGAGACCCTGACCGATGCAGGACGCGCCCGCGCGGATGTGGACCTTGCCATCATCGCCGATGACGAGCTTGCAGCGCCCATAGTCGGGAAGACCGACGCCGACGCCCGCGTTTTTCATCGCGCAGGCAAGGCCGACCGGCTCGCCGTTTTTGACCGCTTCGTCATAGTAGGGCTTGATGGCCTCGAGCGTTTCGACAAGGCCCGTTTCGGGGCCGACGATCTGGCCGTTCGGCAGCACCTCGCCCGGGCGGATGGCGTTGCGGTAGCGAATTTCCCACGGGGAGATGCCGACAAGGTCGGCCATCTCGTTGAGTAGCGTTTCGGTCGCAAAGCAGGTCTGTGTCACGCCGAAGCCGCGGAACGCGCCCGCGGGCGGATTGTTCGTATAGTAGGCGTGGCCCTCGATTTCAAAATTCTCATAGTGATACGGGCCCGCGGCGTGCGTGCACGCGCGCTCGAGCACGGGGCCGCCGAGTGAGGCGAAGCCGCCCGTGTCGGACACGACGCTCGCCTTTACGCCCTGAATGATGCCGTTTTCGTCGCAGCCCATCGTGAAGTCCATCCACATCGGATGGCGCTTGGGATGGACGAGCAGCGATTCCTGCCGTGTGAGCTTCACCTTGACCGGCACACGCGCGATGTATGCGATGAGCGCCGCGTGGTGCTGCACGGACATGTCCTCTTTCCCGCCGAAGCCGCCGCCGACAAGCATATTTTCGACCTGGCAGTGGGCAAAATCGACGCCAAGCATCGCCGAGCACTCGTGCTGGGTGGTGTGCGCGCTCTGGTCGGTCGTCAGCAGCTTCACGCCGCCGTTTTCAAGCGGGAGCGCGACGCAGCACTCGGGTTCCAAAAAGGCGTGCTCCGTCCACGGAGTCTCAAACTTCTCGTGTAAGACGTATTTGGAATGTTTGATGGCCTCATCGGCGTTGCCGCGCACAACGTGGCGGTGCGCCTGCAAATTGCCGCGGTTGCCCATGATGACCTCGGGCGCGCCGGGGGCGGACGCCTCCTCGGGCCCGTAGACCGCGGGGAGCTCTTCGTAGACGACACGCACGAGCTTTTTCGCCTTTTCAAGCGTTTCCTGATCGCGCGCGCATACGAGCGCGACTGCGTCGCCAAGGTACTGCGTGATCTCCCCCTCGCCGATGAGCGTCGGCTGGTCCTTCTGGATGTGGCCGACGTTTTGCTGGCCCGGAATATCCTTTGCCGTCAGCACGCAGACGACGCCGGGGAGCTCTTCCGCTTCTTTCGTGCGGATATAGAGCACGCGGGCGCGCGGGTACTGGCTGCGCACCGCGCCGCCATAGCACATGCCCTCAATATAGACGTCGTCGGGGTACTTGCCGTAGCCCTGCACCTTTTCGGCGACATCGATGCGGTGCACGCGCGAGCCAACCTGAAAGTCTTCCTTCTTTTCGGGAATTTTCCCCTCGCGTAAAATCTTCGCCGCAAGCAGGATGCCGTCGATGATCTTGACATAGCCCGTGCAGCGGCAGATATTGTTGCGGATGGCAAAGGCCGCCTCTTCGCGTGTCGGGTCGGGGTTCTGGTCGATGAGCCCCTTGGCCGAGATGACCATGCCCGGGATGCAGAAGCCGCACTGCACGGCTCCGGCCTCGCCGAAAGCGTAGGTAAAGGCCTCCTTTTCAAAGGCGGAAAGGCCCTCGACCGTGACGATATGTTTCCCCTCCAGCTTGTCTGTCTGAGGGATGCAGGCTTTCGTCGGCTTGCCGTCGATGAGGACATGGCACGTGCCGCACGCGCCCTCACTGCACCCGTCTTTGACGCTGGTCAGATGCAGCTCGTCGCGAAGATAGCGGATGAGTTTTTGATTTTTCTCCACCGTGACCGGTGTACCGTTGACAACGAATGCAGCCATTTCAGATCTCCTGTTCACGAGAAAATCACAAATATCACAATTATTTTGGTTGCCTAACTAATTTTATTGTAGCACAAGCACAACAAAGACGCAACACAAATTCTAAATTCCGATATTCTATTTTCGGAATCACGCTTTTGCCTCAAATCCTTGACAAATTTTGAACATTGGACTAAGATATCGCCATACCTGCAAGGGGCGCTGGCGCAAGCCGGCTGTGATGCGGCGTATCGCCGTCGCTGTCCCTCAGACCTGATCCGGGTAATGCCGGCGTAGGAATGCAAAGATGATCTTGCCTGAGCTTTGCACCGTGACGTCGACGCCGCGGTGCTTTTTTGTGCCGCGGCGCGGACAGGGATCATATTTTTAGGAGGAATCCCTTATGAGCAACACGTCCACCCATTCCACCACCCGCCGCCTGAACGAGGGCGGCATCTGCATCGCGCTCGCCCTTGTGCTGAGCTATCTCAAAATTCCCATCGGTCTGTCGTTTGGCGGCTTCGGCGGCTCGATCACCCTTGTGATGGTCCCGCTCATTCTCTTCGCCGTGCGCTATGGCGCGCCCTGGGGCATCCTCGCGGGCGTCGCGTTCGGCACGCTCAAGTATTTCTTCGCCGAGGGCTTCGCCGTGAGCTGGGTGTCCATCATCTTCGACTATTCCGTCGCCTACGGCGCGGTCGGCCTTGCGGGCCTTTTCCGCGTGAAGGGCAACGACTATTCCAAGCTCCCGCTCGCCGCGTTCGTCGGCTGCCTCGGCCGCTTTGTCATCCACTTCATCTCGGGCGTGACGGTCTACGCGCAGTATATGCCCGAGGAATTCATGGGCATGACCATGACGTCTCCCGTGTTCTACTCCGTGCTGTACAACGGCACGTATATGCTGCCGAACACGATCCTCGCGATCGTCATCTGCGCGTTGCTGATGAAGCCCGCAGCGAAGCTGCCGAGCGCAGAGTAAAAGAATAATATGGCAGCGCGACAGCGCTGCATTTGTTCCCTGCGCCGCGCAGGGGTGCGATAATAAGGGAGGGGTATCTCTTTTTGAAAAAGAGATACCCCTCCCTTACACCCTCCCAGAGAAAATTTTCATTGCAAGCGAGCAGCTCGAAGAGGTGCGATGCTTGCCGATTGCACTTCCCTGCGCGCGGCGAAGCCGCGTTAGCATTGCTATACGATTTGGCCTACTTCTATCATCCGCTGCCGCTCTGCTCATCTTGTTTTGGTGCAGCCTAATCATCTGACAATGCATATCGTCTTGGTAGTGCGTACTGCGGCGAGCGCCAGCAAAGCCGCCTCGGCAGGCAATAGCAAATCTGTACAAGTCCAAAGTAGGCGGAAATTGCGTAAGGCTACCGAATCGCAGGCAAAGCGACAGCGAAGATAGAAGCAAACCAAGTCGTTTAGATACAACACCCAGCAGGCACCTGATTCCGCAGGCCGCGCAGCTCTTCAAGCGCCAATCTGCCAATGCAAAGCCTTTCTCTTGGGGTTCCAAAGGGGCCATTCTCTTTTGCGAAAGAGAATGACCCCTTTGTCCCGTTTCCCTGCGGAGTGCAGGGGAAACACGCTCCCCGCGCAGCGGGAATGCTGTATTTACTTCTTGCGCTCCACCAATTTCTGGTATTGTTCTGAGATCTTTTTTCGAATATTTTCGATCTCGCGGCTTCCTTCCTCCTGCGTGTCGAGGACGAAGTTCTTCGTGCCGAGTTTGAAAAACAGCATGAACGCCTCAGTCACCATGCGGCGGGTCTCGCGGTCGAGGTTTTTATAGGTCTTGAGCATCGCTGCGGCGCTTTTGAGCTTTTCCTCGGTGAGCTCGCTGAGCGTTTTTGCGCCCGAGGCGGTGAAGACGCTGTACAGCGCGTCGGCCAGCGCTTCGCGCTGCTGGGTGTTGAGAGAATCGGCCCAGGACGAGAGCGTTTCATCGACGAGCTTTCCCTCGCGGGAGAAGTCGTCGAGGTGGACAAACTGCGTACCCAGCACCTGCCAGGAAAACCCGTCATGCTGGTAAAGGCCGTCATAGGTCGAATGCACGACCTGATAGCGCTTTTCATGCTCCATCAGCATGCCGACGACAGACGTCTGCGGCAGGATGGTATGGATGCGGCTTGCGATGCGCTTGTGGCCCGGCGTCTCGCTGATGTCCCAGGCGAAGCCGGGGCCGTCGTTATTATGGACGGCGACGATACGCTCTTGGATCTCGCCGCTGCTCTTCGCCGCGCTGTAAACGGCGAGGTTGCCGCCCTTGGAGTGTCCGCCGATGCGGATGGTCTTGTCGCTGTACTGCCGCGCGACACGCGCGACGTATTCGACCGCCTGCTTCTGCGAGGGGATCTCCTCCAAAAAGCCCATGTTGAGGTCTTCCTTCCACCCGACGATCGTATCGTCCGTGCCGCGGAACGAGATATAGATGCTGCCGTTGCCAAGGTCGATCGTCAGCGCCGCAAACTGCTGCTCGATGGAATCGTCAAGCAGCGCTGTGTAGCCGTTAAGTGTCATATTGCGAAAGCGCGGGCTCGTCATCAGCTTGCGCAGCATTTTCGAGATCGTGTCCGGCACGAGGACACCCATGGGGACGTCCTTCCCGCCATGGCGGGCGAAAAACGCCTCCGCCGCCTCGATCAGCGGCAGGCCGCGCCCGAGCTCGGGCGGCGGCACGATGCCGTCAAAGTCGACAAAGCTCAGCTCTGCCAGAATCAGCGCGTCCACCTCGTTGAACGGCGAAATTTCGAGCGTCAGATCCCCGCGCCAGTCCAGATAATCCATCAGATTTGCCATTTGTTACCTCCGTCAATGGGTCTCGTTTTCTTTTATCGTATGGCGCGCATAGCCGCTGCGCCACAGCCGCACGGCGCGCGCTTGCAGCGCCTCGGGCTTGTTGGGGAGTTTTTCCGCCGCGACCTCGTCTAAAAGCCGCGCAAGCACCGCGCCGATCTCGCGCCCGCGATAGCCGAGGGCGGCGAGGTCTTCCCCGCTGATCTTGAGTTCGTGGATCGAGCAGCACGCGCCCTCTGAGATCAGCTCGTCGTAGATTTTCTGTGCTTCGTGCCACAGCGCCTGCGCACGCTCTAATCCTGCGGGGGCCTTGGCGGCGTTGTCGGCCTGCTTGGTGTAAAGCAAATTCTGTACCGTCTCCGCGCCGAGACGCGCCATCTCCTTATGGATGGCCGCCCGCTCGGGGCGGAACATGTCGTCGAAACAGGCGAGCTGCGCGCGTATTCTGTCGCGCAGCGCCTTTTCAAAGTGCAGCCGCGCCATGATGTCCTCCGCCATTTGAGCGGAAATCGCCGTGTGACCGTAAAAATGTCCGACGCCCTGCTCGTCAAACGTCCGGCACAGGGGCTTGCCGAGGTCGTGGAAGAGCATCGTCCACCTCAGTTCGCGCTTTGGCGGCACGGCGGCGACAGCGCGCGCCGTGTGACCCCAGACGTCGAAGCAGTGGTGGTAATTGCACTGGTCAAAGCCGACGCAGGGTGAAATCTCCGGAATCGGCACGCCCAGAATGTCGGGAAAGGTCAAAAGCGTCTCCCCCACGTTTTCGCCGAGCAGGAGCTTGTTCATCTCCGCATACACGCGCTCGTGCGCAACGTGGGCGAGTAGGCCGCGCGCCTCATGCGCGGCGCGGGCGGTCTCCTTCTCCGCCGAAAAACCGAGCACGGAGCAGAAGCGCACGAGCCGTAAAATGCGCAGCGCGTCTTCCTCAAACCGCCGCTTCGGCTCGCCGACGCAACGCAGCGCGCCTGCTTTCAGGTCTTCCTGCCCGCCGTAGGGGTCGACGAGCGTGCCGTCCGGCGACAAAGCGATGGCGTTGACCGTGAAGTCTCGGCGGGCGAGGTCTTCTTCGATGCTCGTGCCGAACGTGACGGAATCGGGGTGGCGGTTATCCCTGTACGCGCCGTCGCGGCGCATCGTCGTGAGCTCAATGGGCAGTCCCCCGCTCACGACCGTCACCGTGCCGTGCTGCAAGCCCGTCGGATGCGCGCTTTCGCTGAAAAGGCGCAGCACCTCCTGCGGTGGAGCGTCGGATGTCATGTCGTAGTCGCTTGGTGTCTTGCCTCGCAGCATTTCGCGCACGCAGCCGCCAACCAGGTACGGCGAATAACCCGCGCTTTGCAGCGTGGTGATGACCGTTTCGACTTCCTTCGGTAAAAAGAGCATGGAACCCTCACAAAAAATCAAATTTTTAGCATTGCACTCCGTTCGCCGCTATATTATAATAGAAAATCCATAAAAAGTAAATCTCCTGTGCTCCGCACAAGGAAAGGATTTGATACAATGACTAATCAGAAGGATATTTTCTCCTATCTCGTCCCCGGCAAGTGCGCGCATCTGGCCGGTATCGGCGGCGTTTCGATGAGCCCGCTGGCAGAGGTGCTGCACGGCATGGGCCTCAAGGTCCAGGGCAGCGACATGAACGACGGCCCGTCCGTCGAGCATCTGCGCTCGCTCGGCATCCCCGTGGCCATCGGCCATGCGGCGGACAACCTTGGCGAGTGCGACTTTGTTATCCGCACCGCCGCCATCCACGACGATAATCCCGAGATCTCCGGCGCGGTGACGCGCGGCATCCCCGTTTTCGAGCGCGCGCAGGCCTGGGGCGCTATTATGAAGGGCTACAAAAACGCCCTCTGCATCTCCGGCACGCACGGCAAGACCACGACGACCAGCATGGCGACGCACATCTTCATGGCCGCGCAGAAAGACCCGACCGTCATGATTGGCGGCACGTTACAGCTGCTTCATTCCGGTTATCGCGTCGGCAAGGGCGATACGATCATTGCCGAGAGCTGCGAATACTGCAACTCGTTTTTGAGCTTCTTCCCCACCGTCGCGGTCATTTTGAACGTGGAGGCCGACCATCTCGATTTCTTCAAGGACTTAGCGGATGTGGAGCACTCGTTCCGCCGCTTTGCAGAGCTCGTCCCCATCGGCGGACACGTCGTCGCCAATATGGACGATCAGGGCGCGCGCGATGCGCTCAAGGGCATCTCCCAACCCATTTTCTGGTTCAGCTACGATGATCCCGCCGCACAGTGCCGCGCGGAAAACGTTGTCTGGACGGACGGGCTTCCGAGCTTTGACATCTATATCCGCGGCAGTTACTACGCTCATGTTTCCCTGCGCGTGGGCGGCAAGCACAACGTGATGAACGCACTGGCCGCGGCGAGCGCCGCATATCTTCTCGGCGTCAGCGGCGAGGCCGTCGGTCTCGGCCTTGCAACGTTCACCGGCGCGGGCCGCCGCTTTGAGTACAAGGGAAGCTTCCACGGCGCGGACGTCTACGACGACTACGCCCACCACCCCGGTGAGCTGCACGCGCTGCTCGAAATGGCGAAAACGCTTCCCTACAAGCGCATCATCTGCGCATTCCAGCCGCACACCTACACGCGCACGAAGGCGCTGTTTAACGATTTTGTCAAGGAGCTGCGCGTGCCCGACGTCGTGGTGCTGGCGGAAATTTACGCCGCGCGCGAGCAGAATGACATCGGCATTTCGTCTATGGACCTGAGCCGCGAGATCCCCGGATCCGTTTACTGCCCTACGCTCGACAAGGTGACTGCCGCGCTCGCGCGCATCGCCTGCCCGGGCGACCTTATTTTGACCGTCGGCGCGGGCGATATATTCAAGGCCGGCGAAAAACTGCTGAAAGAAGAGAAATAAAGCGACATGGAAATCTCCCCGATCTATCACAATTCCCGCCCCGAGGGTGAGCTGCCCGCGCAGGAAACGGCCGCGTTCGACTTTTTAGATTCCCTCGGCATCGACTATGAGCGCGTGACCCATGAGCTGGCCGACACGATGGAAAAATGCGACGACGTGTCCGCCGTGCTCGGCGTGGACGTCTGCAAAAACCTCTTCCTCTGCAACCGGCAGAAGACGAGCTTCTATCTTTTATGTATGCCGCCGCACAAGGCGTTTCATACGAAGGACTTGAG
>OGRA01001143.1_pt1 | contig 26047 bp, 14 predicted proteins | sample 1553351 | NCBI WGS metagenome assembly OGRA01 (sample SAMEA2580056, study PRJEB22360) | human gut metagenome | biome: human gut; feature: human-associated habitat; material: faeces | place: Denmark | collected 2008/2010
GTACAAGTTCCTGCAGAGCAAGAGCACAGTCCAGTGATTCACGGGAACTTCTCTTCCCATTATAACATCTATCGTTTTCAGAATCAAGCAAAAATTTTCTTCAGGTGGAACATCACCGGACAATAGTCGCCCCATGTCTGCGGCAGCAGCAGTCCGCCGTGCATCAGTGCTGCACCGGTGTAGATCTCGCCGGATGCCGTATCCTGATATCGGCTCTCCGGACAGAGTCCTGCCAGACGCAGTGCCTTCCGGCGCATATTGGGAGCGGTGCGGAACACCACGCCCTGTACCAGAACCTCACTGTCATCCTGTGCCACAAAGCTCCAGAAAGCACTGTTTTCCGTGAACGGATCGCTGAGGCGGTAGTACTTGCCGCCGTGGATCAGCGGGCCGTATTCCTTGAACTGCTTGATCTGCGCCGCAGCCGTTTTCTTGTCCTCCTCCGACAGCTTTTGCAGATCCAGCTCGAAGCCGAAGCTGCCTGCCATTGCCGTAATGCCTCTGGTTTCCATGGGAGTGATTCTGCCGGTCTGGTGATTGGGAACGACAGAAACGTGAGAGCCAACGGCGGAGATGGGATAGATCATGGAAGTGCCGTACTGAATCCGTGTGCGCTCATAGGCGTCGGTGTCATCGCTGCACCAGATCTGCGGGCAGTAGTACAGCATGCCGGCATCAAATCTGCCGCCGCCGCCGCTGCATCCCTCGAACAGCACGTCCGGAAATTCTGCGGTGAGGCGTTCCAGCAGCGCATACAGTCCCAGCACGTACCGGTGCGGCAGTTCGCCCTGCTGCGCTGCCGGAAGCGTTGCGGAATACCAGTCGCTGATGCTGCGGTTCATGTCCCACTTCACATAGGAGATCGCTGCGCTGCGGAGCACACCGCTGATCTTCTCGTACAGATAGTCCTGTACCTCCTGACGGGTCATGTCCAGCAGCAACTGATACCGGCTACGCATAGGTGCTCTGTCCGGAATGCGAATCGCCCAGTCCGGATGGCTGCGGTAGAGGTCACTGTCCTCGGAGATCATCTCCGGTTCAAACCACAGTCCGAACTGCATGCCCAGCGAGCGTACCTGATCCACCAGTTTTCCCAGTCCGCCATGCAGCTTGGTTTCGTTCACGTCCCAGTCGCCCAGACCAGAACAGTCGCCGTCCCGCTTGCCGAACCAGCCGTCGTCCAGCACCAGCATATCCACGCCCAGTTCTGCGGCGGATTTGGCGATGCTCCAGATCTTCTCCTCGTTGAAGTCGAAGTAGGTCGCCTCCCAGTTGTTGATGAGCACCGGACGCTCTGCCAGCTGGTACTTGCCACGGCAGACATGCTCCCGAATCACCTTGTGGAACCGCTGGGACATCTCTGCCAGACCGCTGTCGCTATAGGTGAATACCGCCTCCGGCGTGTGGAATTCCTCACCGGACTGCAAAGTCCATGCAAACAAATCCGGATGCAGTCCCATGACCAGACGCACCTGATCCAGCTGATCCAGCTCGATCTGTGTCTGGAAGCTGCCGCTGTACATCAGAAATGCGCCGATGCAGCTGCCGTTCTGCTCTGTGCAGTCCGGCGCACACAGAACCACAGAGGGGTTCTGCTGATGGCTGGAAGTGCCTCTTGCGCTGGAGCTCTCCTGCACGCCGTGGAACAGCGCTGTCCGCTCCGGCATCCGCTCCATGGCGTGTCTGCCGTGGAAGTGCATCCACTCCCATGTGCCGTCCGGCAAGTCCAGACACAGGCTGGCTGCCTTCTGCAAAACCACAGGGGATGCGCCGGTATTCCGGAACACAGCGCTTCTGGTGATGATGTCCAGTTCCGGCAGAACGCCGTATTGCAGGACAACTTCCACGCCGGATGCGGCATCCCGCAGGGTGATCTCCAGCGTTTCCGCATCCGCTGCATCGGCATAAACTGCCGGCAGTCCGGGAATGCTGTACTTGCCCGGTTTGATGGCATAGCTCTGATACCGCAGATCCAGCGCCTGGCTGCCGTCCGCATGGCGGACATTAGCAGCGCTGATGCGGTAATCCCCCACGCCTGCGCCGGCATACTCCTGCGGCAGGGTGTTCAGGGAATAGGTGCGGTCATTTCCGGCCTCATAGAGGTTTCCAGCAAATCCCACATCCGGATACTTCCGGAGATAGTCCATGCTGTGTCCCACCGGTACGCCGTACCAGAGGTGCTTCAGCACCCCATAGGAATCTGCGCACATCTGATACTCGGTGTGGGCGGTCCGGATACGAAACAGTCTTTCCTGCGCTTCTGCGAAAATCGGCATGGTAATTTCCTCCTTTAGTCAATGGTAAAGCGATAGTTGGTGAGATCAGCGTGGAGCGTCAGCTGAGCATCGCCGCAGGTTCTGGTGATGGTGAGCTGGTCGCCCTCTGCCGTTACAGCAATGGCACCGTCCAGTCCGAATGCCGGATGGGTGTTCCGCAGCTCCATGAGCCGCTTCAGATCCTGTACCACGCTGCGCTCCTGCTCCTTTGCCACTTCCTCGCTGGTGTAATAGTGGCGGTTGATATCTCTGCCGTTCTTGGTGCGTTCCATAAGGGCGATGTCGTTGCTGCCTGCCAGCATACCGACATAGTACACCTGCGGAATGCCCGGCGCAAAGAACTGAATGGCACGTGCCAGCAGATAGGCATCGTCCCGATTGCCCAGCGCAGAATAATAGGTGGTGTTCACCTGATAGATATCCAGATTGTTGTACGCCTCAGAGCTGTAGATCTTCTTGACGTTTGCGCCCTGCTGGTACATCTGTTCCTTGACGGTTTCAATCTCTGCGTCCGGCAGCAGGTCCTTGACATCCACAATACCGATGCCGTCGTGGGTGTCCAGTGTGGTGAACTGCTTCATGGGGCACTGCTCCAGCCACTTTTTCAGGTACACGCCGGTGTGGTTGAACAGAGCGTGCAGCGTGAGAACCGGCAGCGCAAAATCGTAGATCCAGAAGCCCTTGTCTGCAATCTTCATGGGGATGGTGTAGTGCTCGTGGATCTCCGGCAGAATCTCCGCCTGTTCCTCCTGCACAATGCCCTCGATCTCGTGGAGCAAATCCCAGATCTCCGGCTCTACAAAGAAGCAGTTGGTATCCTTTTTCTTGATGGCATAGGCAAACGCATCCAGACGGATCACCGCTGCGCCGTGACGGCACATGCTCTTCAGTGTCCGGCGAATGAATTCCTTGACAGCGGGCTTTTCCACATCCAGATCGATCTGTTCCTCGCAGAACGTGCACCAGATCTTTTCCGTGGTGCCGTCGGCGAACTCTGCCTCGATGTAGGGAGCACGGGGCTTTCTCTTATAGATCAGATCCAGCTGCTCCGGTGTGGGCTCGCCATTTTCCCAAAAGGAGGAATAGCGGATAAAGAAGTCCCGGTACGGCGACTCGTCCTTGTGCTGTAAGAAGTCCTGAAAATACTCGGAGTGCGCCGAGATGTGATTGACCATAAAGTCAAACATCAGGTAGTAGTCCTCGCCGAGGGCTTCCACATCGTCAAATGTGCCGAACGCCTCGTCCACCTTTTCGTAGGTGACGGGCGCAAATCCACGGTCTGCTGACGACGGGAAAAACGGCAGGATATGCACACCGCCGATGGCGTTGTGATAATACCGGTTCAGCACCGTGTGGAGTTCCTTCAAATTTTTTCCCATGCTGTCCGCATAGGTAATCAGCATAATTTGGTTGTTCAGTTTTTTCATCATACACACCCTGTCTTTCATAATATCAGTTTCAGAGAATCCCGCACAGAAAACGGTTCTGCACGGGATTGCTGAAATCGGTCGGATTCGAATGATTGAGGAGGATCAAATGCTGCTGTTTATCCCTTGACTGCACCGTTGGCGATACCGCCGATGATCTGCTTCTGACAGAAGATGTAGAAGATCAGGATCGGGATCAGTGCCAACAGGTAGGAAGCGAATGCCAGGTTATAGTTGGTGCCGAACTGGGTCTGGAAGTTCAGCTGCGCCAGCGGAAGTGTCGTACCCTTCGAGCTGGACAGGATAACCAGCGGGGTCATAACGTCGTTCCATGTGCCCAGTGCGGTCAGAACCGCAACCGTTGCGTGCATGGGCTTCATCATCGGGAAAATAATTGTCCAGTAGGTCTTCCATGCGGAAGCACCGTCAATGTCTGCGGCCTCTTCCAGTGCAAGGGGCACATTTTTCAGATAGCCGCTATACAGCATGACGTTCATGGGCATATAGAATACCACATACAGGAGAATGACACCCAGACGGTTGTCCAGTCCCAAAACTGCGGTTTCCTTTACCAGCGGCATCATCAGGATGGCAAACGGAACGAACATACCGCTGACGATGTAATAGTACACCATGCGGAAGCCCTTTTTCCGAGCCATACTTCTGCCGATGGCATAGCCGGTCATGGAGTGCAGCAGAATTGCGATCACGATGGTTGCGCCGGTGATGAGCAAGCTGTTTCCAAGAGTGTGCCAGAAGTCGGTGACTTTCATTGCCTCGGAGAAGTTGCTGAAGCTCCAGTGGCTGGGGAAGCCCAGTGCGCCGGCGATGTCGTTGGTCATCTCTGTGGGGCTTTTGAATGCGATCATTCCCGCCATATACAGCGGAAACAGAATTGTAATGCATCCCAGGAACAGCAGCACGGTCAGGAAAACGTTGGTGCGTCCCGGTCTTTTCTTTGTCATACTCATAGCTGCTCCTCCTTTCTTCCCGTCAGCTTCATCTGAACCACTGCAAAGATGACAATGACAATGAAGAAGATCACGGCGTTGGCGCTCTGGAAGCCGAACTGTCCTCCGCTCATACCGTTGTTATAAATCAGGTAGGAAATTGACTCGGTACTCTGTGCCGGACCGCCCTTGGTCAAGGACATGATCTGGTCGAATACCATCAGCATGTTTTTGGTACTCAGAATCAGGTTGATGGAGATGAACGGCAGCAGCATGGGGAACGTCAGCTTCCAGAACTTCTGCCAGCCGGTCACGCCGTCGATCATGCCTGCCTCGTAGATATCGGTGGGCACGGTCTGAAGACCGGAGATATAGATGATGGTGTTCATGGCGACTGCCTGCCATACGCCGACGATGAGCACGCCGATCCATGCGTATTTTTCACTGGCGAGGATACTGTTTTCCAGGAAGCCGATGTGGGCAGCCTTGCCAATTGCCGGCACGATATAGGTGAAGAAGAAACTGAAGATATAACCAATGATCAGTCCGCCGAGGATGTTGGGGACGAAGTAAACGCCCCGCAGCAGGCTCTTGCAGCGGATTCTGCTGTTCAGTCCCAGCGCAATCAGCAGGCTGAGGAAGTTGATCAGAATGGTTCCGACAACTGCATATTTAAATGTAAACCAATAGGAGTTCCGGACACGCTCATCACCGAACAGGTCGATGTAATTGCGGAATCCTACGAAATCATAATCACCATAGCCACGGTAGTTGGTGAAGCTGTAAATTGCACCGGTAATCAGCGGAATGGTGTTGAATGCAACAAATAGAATCAATGCGGGGAGGATCATCAGCAGGAAGGTCCGTTCCCGATTGGACATCTTTTTTCTGCCTTTCATTTAGTTTCCCTCCTTTTCCTGCTCGTACTTCTGAACCTTTTCGATCAGATCACGATTATAGCGCTTCCAGTCCTTGTCGAACCGCTTGAGGAATTTCTCGGTGGCGTTGTCAGAATCATCCATCAGATAGGTCTGAATCATCGCATCCACACTCATCTCAGTGGGATAGTGGTGGTCGTGGAAGTCTGCCATGTTGCCGTCGTCGATGTCCTGCTTCATGCCGTCCAGAATCGACGGGAGTGTGAAGTCGCCTTCCTTACAGGGAACTGCACTCTGGTTGTCCAGATAGATCTGGATGGTATCGTCCTGGAACATGAAGTCCAGCACCTTATAAACGGCTTCCTTGTTCTTGCTCTCCTTCATGACAGCGAACAGCAGGTCTACACCGGAGTTCAGCACGTTGTCCTCTGCGTTCTCGTTAGCAGGGAAAGTGAAAGAGTCGATGTTGATGTCCGGATTGACGGACTGGATCTGCGGAACGGCGTAGCTGCCGATGGGGAACATTGCCGACTCGCCACGGGCAAATGCCGTACATGCATCGTTGTAGCTGTAGGCGTAGGGATTCGGCTCCGCATACTGGAGCAGCGCCTTTTCCTTCTCTGCGACCTCAGCATATTGCTCTGTAAATGTGGTGTTTCCGGCGTTCACCTGGCTGCAAACGTCAGGGGGTGTCAGACCAACTGCAAGAGCGTTCCACGGTGCCATACAAGTCCAGGTATCCTTGTATCCCATATAAAGCGGATAGGCAACGCCGCTCTCGGAAATCGTGTCACAAAGGGCTGTGAACTCGCTCCAGGTAGTCGGAATCTCCCAGCCGTTTTCCTCGAACATATCCTTGTTGTACAGGATGCCGGCACAGTTTGCCACGTAGGGCAGCGCATGCACGCCATCCTGCGGAATAAACTCCAGCTCCTTGACGATATCCATGTACGCCGGCTTGATGTCCGAAATGCCGTCAAAGTCTGAGATGTCCATAAACATATTGGCATCTAAGAAGTTGGAGTAGTTAATATCGCCGCCGATGCCGATGATATCCGGATAATCCTCACGGACAAACCGTGTCTTTAAAACCGTCATGGCATCGTTGGGCGATTCGATCTCAAGATAGATCTCATCCTGAGAAGCGTTGAACCGCTCTGCCATCTCATCAAAAGCGGAAACCGCCTCCGGTTTATACTGGAGCATGGTGACGATTGTTCTTCCGTCTTTCGTTTTGTCACTTCCGCAGCCAGTCAGAACAGCTGAAGATGCTGTCAAAACCAGTGCCATTCCCAATGCAACGCATTTTCGCTTGTTCATGCAAAATTCCTCCTTTTTTACGTCAATTCGCTGCAGTCTTACTTGAGTAATTTTATTATACCATCCATAATGCGCCTTGTAAATATCAGAAAAACGCTACATTTATACCATTTTGCGATTTTTCTTAGAATAGTGTAAAATCACCTTGCATTTTGAGATATCTCATGGTATAATATTACAATAAGGATATCCCGAAATAAAAAACGACTGACAAAATCATCAGGAGGCTACAAATGAAAGACCTGATATTCTCCGTATTTCCCAACGAAAATTTCGTCGATCTGGGGCTGTTCCAGTTCGGCATGGAACGCTGTGCGCCGTCCCATTCTTTCGGGCCGGCGAGCCGAAACCACTTCCTGTTCCACTATGTGCTCTCCGGTATGGGAACGCTTATGGCGGACAATGCCAAAGGACAGAGCATCACCTACAACGTCCGGAGCATGCAGGGGTTCATGATCTTCCCCGGACAGGTCACCATGTACATCGCCGACCACCAGACCCCATGGGAATACCTCTGGATCGAGTTTGACGGACTGCGTGCCAAGGGAATGCTGGAGACTGCCGGATTTTCGCTGGACTCTCCCATCTACCACGCCCGCAAAAAGGAGCTGCGGGAAGAGATGAAGAGCGAGATGCTGCACATCATTGAACACGGCGATGCCCCGCCCTTCCACCTCATCGGACACCTCTATCTCTTTCTGGATTATCTGGTGCGTTCCGCTGCTGCGCTGAAAGTCATGAGCAACAGCACGCTGCGGGATTTCTACATCCACGAGGCACTGGAATACATTGAACACAACTTCCAGAACAACATCTCTGTGGAGGATATTGCTTCGGTCTGCGGACTGAACCGCACCTACTTCGGCAAGATCTTCAAGGACTCCATCGGAAAGACACCGCAGGAATTTCTACTCAACTTCCGAATGGCAAAGGCGGCGGAGCTGCTCAAGCTGACCTCCCTCTCCATCGGCGACATCGGAAACGCCGTGGGCTATCAGAACGCCCTGCATTTTTCCAGAGCCTTTAAGAACATCTACGGCATTCCCCCGAGAGAATGGCGCAACCGGAACTGCCTGCACTAAGAACCTGTCTTCACAAGCGTATATGCGTGTCTTTTCGGCAAATTTTGCTGCATCCTGCGTAAAAAATACTTGCCGGGCGACAGCCCGCCTGCGTATTTTTGCCTTGTCTGCAACAAAATTATGCTCGAAAATCCACATATATTTCTTGTGAAGACAGGTTCTAAAGCAAAAACCCTGTCAACAGGTCTTACACTGCTGACAGGGTTTCTTTCTATTCTTTTTTCTCTGCGGCACGCACTGTGACACGGCTCTGACCGCTCAGCGTACAGGTGAACAGCGTCAGATCCCAGTTCTCGTCCCCTTCCGCCATGGCGGAAACATCTGTTCCGATCAGCAGGTCAGTCTGCACCACCTCGTAGGTGTGCACCGCACCGCTGCACTCCGTGAAGAGAATCTCATCGCCGGAATTCAATTCCCCAATGCGCCCGAAGTGCGACCGGTAGTTATGTGCTGCCACAATGAGGTTGCCATCCGCCACCGTTCCGGCGTACCGGCAGGGAGCGATCTTCAGGTTGGGATAGCTCCACTCGTCCTGCACCGGCAGTTCGATGCCCAGCGAGGGAATGGTGAGGATGCCAATATACGTGTACTCATACACCGTGAGCACCGTTTCCTCCTGCGGTTCGGAAACGCCGTACTCCTGAAACAAATCCTCCTCCGGCAGTTTCCCGGAGGGCGTTCCGGAGGGCTGCGTGCCGGTAACCGTGCCGGCGGTTTCGCCTGTGCCGAATTCCTCCGGCAGTTCCGTGGTCAGCGGCGGCAGCTCCTCCTTCAGCATCGTCAGAATCTCCTGCGCCGTTTCCCCGCTGCGGATGCTCTGATGCCAATTGTATAGACACAAGGACAGCGCCGCTGCCAGCAGCACTGCCCCTGCAAGAATCCAGCACAAGCCACGTGTGTTTTTCATGCGCTATCCTCGCTTACTTTTTCGAATGCAGCCGGAAGCCAACGACTACCAGCACCAGCCCCGCCCCCGCCAGCACAGGAACCGGCCACCACAGCTGTCCCGTCTGGGGAAGCTTTCCGCCGCTGCTGGCGGTGGTGTTTCCGGTCTGGCGCACCGTAGTCACGGCAGCGCCGCCCGTTACGGACGAGGTTGCCGGTGCTGTCGTATCGCCTGTCACCTGCGAAGTTGCCGGTGCGGAGGTGACCGCCATGGTCGTAGTTTCCGTAGTCACAACGGTGCTCTCCGGCGTAATGGTAGAAGCCTTGGTGCTGTTGTGGGTGTTGATCATCAGGAACTGGGTTTCATTGCCGCGATAGACCACCGTATATCCCTTGGGGACATCCATCTCCAGAATCCGGCAGTCCGCCAGCGCATCCGCCGACCAGTGATACGTCCAGCCGTTGCTCTCGTCCAGCCGTACTGTGTCCGTCAGTGTGCCGTCCTGATAGAGTCCGACATCGATGAATGCGGTGCGATCCTGCGGCTGGGATTCGTCGTTTTTCCAGACCTTCCGCACGGTATACTGAATGGTATCCGAGGTGGGGAGTTTCCGCACCTGAAATTTCGGGTAGGCGAGAAGGTTCATCTCCTCCGGTTTTCCGGCGATCTCCACCAGCACCGGCGAGGGAATATAGCGCTTGTCGCCGGAAACAACCATCTTGCCGGCAAGGAGGTACAGCCCCTTTTCCAGTTCGCCAAAGGTCACCGAGCCGGAATCGTCCGTCTTATCGGTGGACTGGGGCTGGCGCTGTTCCAGCACGGCGTAGTTTTCGAGGGTATCGGCTGCCGTCTGCATTTCCGATGCGGTGGTCAGCTCCATGGAAACGGGGTCGCCTGCGAAATCCCCCTCCAGCTGATAGCTGCCGTCGGCACTGCGAGCGCCGACACGGTAGAGATTCCACTGCATGCCGGAGAGCGTCACGGGGTCCGACCTGCAGATCAGTGTCAAATTGGAACGGGTATCCTCCGCCGTTGCCGGAAGCAGCAGGCACGCCGTCAGCCACAGACAGACACCCAGCGCACAGAGCAGTGCGCCAAAACGATGCAGCGCCGTTCGGGTCATCGATCAGTCACCTTCCTTTTTCTCAGGTTCTTTCAGTTTTGCGAGAAGCTCCCTGCGGGAGCGTGTTTTCTGCCGTCTGCTGCTCACGATCCAGAACACCAGCAGTCCCACGAACAGCGGTGCAGCGATAAACGGCACCACGGACATAGAATCCAGCTGGACGGCATCGGCTGCCACCTTGACGTTGTGGGGGTAGACGGTGTCCACCCGGTGCGCCCGCACCAGAAGCCGGTGGGAGTTGACCCCGTAGGGGGTGCAGGTCATGAGGGTGACGTAATCCCCGCCGGGGATGATGGCGAGCTTGTCAAGCTCGTCGGGTTTGACGATGAAAATTTTCTCCACCTCATAGGTGAGCACCTCATCCAGAATGGTGACGGTGAACGTGTCGCCCTCGACCAGCTGGTCCAGATCGGAGAAGAGCTTTGCGGAGGGCAGTCCCCGGTGCGCCGAGATGACGGCGTGGGTGTTCTCCCCGCCCACGGGAAATGACGAGCCCTGGAGGTGTCCCACCGCCACGTTCAGCACCTCGGCGCTTGTCCCGTGGTAGATGGGCAGCTCCACCTGAATCTTGGGGATAGAGATATAGCCCATGATACCGGTTCCGCTAATGTCGAGGATTTTGCCGTAGTTTCCGGCATCCTCCCAGTTGGTGAACGGGGCGGTAAGGTGGGAGAGGGTGGCGTTGTAGGAGTGCGCTTCCATGAGGAGGCGTTCCTTGTCGCCGGTGTCCATCTGTTCGACGGACTGGTTATAGGTGGCGATGGCACGTGTCTGGACACGGGAATTCCACCAGTCGCTGACAGTCGGGTACAGCATCACGGAGAGCCCCACCAGCAGCAGCACGACCAATATGGCGGTTGAAATCACATTTCGTTTTTTCTTCATACAGAAACCACAGCTCCTTTGGCGGAGGACGGTTCTGCAAGAGGTGTACTGCTCATGGGGTCCCCCCTAATGCCTGCCAGCGCAGACATGTTCAGGTAATTTCGGGTAAATACCGCAGAGGCTTCCGCACGGCAGACCGCCCATGCCGAAGTGCCGGGCGCACCGGACAAGCGGGAGGTCTGTGCCGTACAGAAGCTGCGGTCATTGGATCAAAACGGGAAAAATGCGGGAAAATCGGTTACTGGGCGTCTTTTGCACGCTTCTTGGTGATGAGGAGCACGCCAGCGCCGACAACCAGCACACCGCCGGCAACGTAGAAGATGGTCGTGCCGATGCCACCGGTGGACGGGAGGGAGGAACCGGAGGTGTTCAGAACGGTAGTTTCAACTACGCCATACTGACCAAACGAAGCCCCTTCACCCGGTGTTTTTGCCGGCTGTGCAGCGCCGGTATCTACGGTTAAAGTCAGATTAGTCAATGCTTTGGCAGCAACAAAATCATCCCAATTCTGACCATTGGCTGTGGTTGCATCCAGATTCAAGGTAACCGGAGCATTGAGGAGGTTATATCCGGTCGGAGCCTTGGTCTCTGTCAGGGTATATGTGCCGTCATCCAGACCGATTACCTTGAACAAACCATTTTCATCCGATTTCAATGTGCTTCCGGCTTCTTCACTGTCTACCCAACCAGTTACATAGCCATTCGCATCGACTGTTACATATTTGCCAGCAGCATTTTTCAGCTTGAACTCTGCATCTTTCAGCTTCTTGTTCGTTACGCTATCCTGCTTGGTAACATCCAGTTCATAGGTGAATACAATAACCTTGTCTTCCGGAGTCTTGCTCGTTGTCGGTGTGCCAGAACCATCCCAGTAAGAATCGTTGCTGTACTCCAACCTTACTGCGTTTTCCTGACCGGACAAACCGATTTTAGCCTTGTTGCTCAGAACTGCACTGTATTCTACAGTAACTACGCTTGCTGCAGTGATGGTATTCTCAGCCTTAATATCGTTAAACGTAACTGTGATTTCGTTGCCTACAACCTTTACAGTAGCGCCAACTGCATCAGTACCATCTACATATACCTTTACATTTTCAGCAGCTGGAGCAGTGAACTCTGCACCAAGCGTATCGTGGAAAACATATCTGTAGTGCTCATAGTCGCCAATGGTGCTCGGCATTGTGCCATACAACTTGAACGGAACAGCATCGCCAATGTTGTAGTCGGCAACGTCGTTGTAATCAGCGTCAGTCTTTTTACCAGTTTTATCCGTATAGGTGTAGTCATCATCAACATTGGTATTTTCCTTTACCTTCTTAACAACCGACGGAGAGCTTGCCTTCTCGTTGATGGTAGTATCAGCGGCACTTGCATCTACAGTTGTCAGGATGTATCTGCTATACGCACCTTCCTGCAAATTTGCCGTATCATCAACAATCAGGTAATAACCATCTGCAGCAAATGTAAGTGTATTGTTAGTGCTCTTTACAGCGGTTGCATCGGATTTCAGGTTTGCCTTTACGAGTTCTGCAAAATGCTGTGTCAAAGCATTATCATTTTGAAATGCCTTGGTATCGCCACCTACAACATTCGCATTCAGAGCAGCTGCAACTTCAGCAGCGGTCGTGCAATTTGCGAAATATTTTCCAAGCTGGGTATCGCCTTTCAATGCAGTCAACAGCGCCCCATCATTTACAATATCCTTATTCCAATCAATTCCTGTCAATGCACCATCTACAACAGTACCTTTGAAGATCTGGTATGCGGAATAAGTATGATTAGCCTCTGCATTTCCAGTTGCCTGAGTAATGGTAACTGTCTGTGCACTAACCGGAAGAGCCGACATAGTAGCGGGAACGACTGCGCAAGCTGCGAGGATGGCTGGGGTTGCCAGGGATGCGAATCTTCTTGTCTTTTTCATAATAAAAACTCCTTTTTGTTCAATTTCAGGGGGTGCGCTCCGGCGGTTCTGCCGGAGTCCCCTGTATGCATCAGAATTTATTCAATACGGTTGAGATATCGCCGTCTGAACCATAGATAACCGGCCGCTGTTCCGCAGAGAATTGCGGCACCTGTGATGGTGTACCAGCGTGTGCCCCTGCCGCCGGTGGCGGGCATTGTCACGGAAGCGGATTCTTCCTTGGTGTTGGTGATCGTGATGCCGCCGTCTGCTCCGCTGATATAGTTATCTGCGCCGCCGGCGTAGGTGTAGCTCGGCGTATAGCCGCCCACCGCCGTTTCCTCCGCCCAGTAGTAGTACGGGTTGCCGTTCCCGTCACAGGCGGGGAGGTTCGTGCGGACTGCCTGCCAGTTGCTGCTGTCGCTGCCCTTGAGGGTCATGGTGTCCACCAGCTCCACTCCGGCCGACCCGCTCGTCATCACGTTCGCTGCCATTCGCAGCATTCGCATCGCACCCGGCGCAGCGAGGGATTGGGCGGAGGTGTCGGTGGCGTAGGGGATGGTACAAGAACCAATCAGCCAATAATCGTTAGCCTCATTCCTTAATTCAAATTTATCAGCTTGAATAGGCTCTTTAAACACAATTTCTATAGATTTTCCTGAAGTAGTAATGTCTGCATTTTCTTTGCCCCAGCTTACATAAATATCACCCTCAAAAGAATTCGAAATGATACCAGTATTTGCAAGCTGTTTGTTATTCAAAAGTAATCTGAAATAAAACGCATTCCATTGATTGTTTTGCTCTTGGTGTTTATTTAACGCCTCTGAAAATTGTATTTTTGCAACTTTCTTAGACGAATCTAAATCCAAAGAGTATATTGTACCATCTTTTACTTCTTTTTTCAGTTCTATCTCCGAAACTGTTATTGTGTCCCCGCCAGAGGGTGTGGTCGTGGTAGTCGTTGTGGTCGTGGTTTCTTCGGGTTTGGTAGTGGTAGTCGTCGTGACTTCCTCTACAGTATACTCGATTTTGATGGACTCATCAACCGGCGGAATCATTCCGCCAACCCACCAGACATGAATCTGGAAACTATTTCCAAAGTCGTTCGGTACGGTGTACTCCCACTCTGCGCTGCCGTTTGCGTCAAGCGTCTGTTCCCAGTTGATTTGCTGCCATTTCCACGTACCAGAATCCTGATAACTGTATCCATAACAGCCGTTTGCAGTTTGATTTGCTACACCGCCGGTAAGCTTGATCTTTATCTTCTTTCCAGCTGCTGCATTGCTAACATTCACTCGTTTTGTCGCATCTTTGACCGTCAGCTGAATGGTTGCGTCCTCGTAGCCGTCCTTGTGGGCTGTGATGGTCACAGTACCAGCCACTTTACCGGTTACCAAACCGCTGCTGTCCACTGTCGCAATCTCGTCACTGCTAGATTTGAATGTTACGCCGTTCGACGGGTCTGCCGTCAGCTGCAACTTTCCGCCCTTTTCCAGCAGCTCCGTTTTATTGTCTGCTGCGGTGAGCTTGAGTTTTGGCTGCGTCGTGGTCGTGGTCTCCTCCGGCTTCGTCTCCTTGGCGGAGGTTGTCGTGGTTGTGGTGGTCGTGGTTGCCTTCGTTGTCGTTTCTGTCGTTGTCGCCTTAGTTGTTGTTGCCTTGGTTGTCGCTGTCGTCACAACCGGAACATCGGCTGGATTCGTCGAGCGGTAGATCTTTACTTCAACGGAATCGTTCAGGTGGCCGTTGGTGTTGCTATCCGACCACTGCTTTTTCAGCGTCAACTGGAGCACCTTGGTGTTCACGATCACGATGGGATTCTCCGCCGTGTTGCCGTTCACACCGTTGTTGTTCTTGTAGGTCGCCTGGTAGCCGCTGGGAACGTTTTCCTCTACGACATCATACAGGTATTGGTTTCCGCCTGCGTCCGTTTTGTCCAAGCTGCTCCACGTGTGCGTCCAGCCGTTGCTGCTGGAAAGTTCTGCCGTTTCCGAAAAGTCTTTATCATAGTCTGTGCCACTTTTCAGCTTTCGCCGAAGCGTGACATTGACTGCGCCGTGTGATGCGCCCGCCTTGTCATTGTCAACCCACTTCTTCTCCACCGAGATCGATGTCTTCTCGATGGTTTTGGTGTTGGTGACGGTGATGGTGGCAGTTTCGCCATTTACCGGTTGCCCATTGTGTGCAATCGAAGATTCCCAACCAGAAATCTCAGGTTCAACCACATAATACGCATATGCCTCATCCAAATCAGAAAATGTTTTCTGCCAGTTGTTTGTAACGTCCAACGTGATATCCTGTACGAATTGATAGTCGCTATTGATGCTTCCATCTTTCGCATAAAAGTCACTCGGAACTCCTGTAACATCTGTTGGCGCAAGAACTGTCGTACCAGTACCCGGTGTAACACCCGTGTAATGAGAAATAATTGCATTATAGAATGCATTGGCAATCTCGCCATATCCCTCTTTTGAAGGATGCACACCGTCATACAATTGCGTGTTCTTATCCACAGCTGCATTGATATCCACAAACTGTACAGTAGAAGTTGCGGTTTCCTTTTGCAATTCCGCTACAACTTCTTGCAACATTGCATTATACGATTTGATCATTTTATTGATCTCATCTTCAAATGCTTGTGCATTTTCAGCGCTTGGATTACTCCAGATTCCATATTTGGTTCCTAATGCATTTTGCTTTTGAACATAACTTATGTTGGATTCAATGGTTCCATCTGCTTTTACAAAATCCTCATAAGGAATGCTGCCAAGAAAAACAACAAAATCAGAAGTTCCTGCTGCACTTGCCTTGGCATATGCAGTTTGAATCATCTCTTTTACTTCGGTTTTCAAAGCATCGTGTTTGGCTTGATTATCTGTATCAGCATCGCCCCAGATTTCCCAGTTACCGCCATTCACATCATTCGTTCCGCCTATCAAAAGCAGTACCTGTGTTCCATCATAATCTACACCGCCCCAGTCATACTTGTTTCCCTTGCTGATTCTTTCCGCAATTTGAGAAACAATCTGTCCACTAGCGCCGCTATTTATAACAGAAACATCGGAATACTTTTTATCAAATAATGCTTTTAATTGATGCGGATAGTCATCTGATGTAGTCCAATAACCATGTGTAATTGAATCGCCAACTGCATCTATTTTTAAATTGGATGGGATTGAACCAGATTCTTCTCCGGAAGATGTCTGTGTTTCCAAAAGCCTTTTATAGAGTTTCAGCTGAATCGAATCTGTATCTGCATCAATTGCTGTACCATCTTGATTCTGCCACTGTTTCTCTATATTCAGCCCGCCAGAAATGTAGTTGGTAATCGTCGTTTTCTGCTCTGAAGCTCGTTCTGTTCGATCATACTTTACCTGATACCCCTCCGGCACACTGGATTCCACCACATAATAGTAATATCGGCTTCCATCCTGTGTCTTATACGGGAGATCACTCCAAGTATAAGTCCAACTGTTGCTCTGATTCAGCGTCTGTGTTCCGGATGACTGGTACACCTGCGCATCCGAGGGCGGCGTTCCGATATCGCTCCATACCGTTGTGGATTGATAGAGCTTTACCTCTACGCTATCCCCTGTATGCTGTTCTGCACCATCGCCCCAAATCTTTTCCACAGAAACTGCGATCTCTGTCGGTTCATTGTTTCGATTGGTCAATATCAGTGTACCGGTCGTGCCATTGGTAGTACCCGTAGCACTGATGATCCAGCCATACAAGCCCTGATTCGGAGATTGAAATTTATCTTCGCCTTTCTTCTTCACGCCGGTTTCCGACACTCGGAATTTCGTATATGCTTCGAGCGAAACCCCGTCCGCCAAATACGATTCCAATGTCAGCTTCCAGCCGTTTTCAGCGGTCAAAAGCGCATTTTCTTTCAGAGCGATCTTTTCCCATGTTCCGCTGGCGTTCAATCCCTCCAGCTGGAACTGCACTTCCGTTGCCGGAATGCCGCTGCTGGGAATCGGATTTCCATCGGAATCTCTCCAAAGCTTTTCTACAACCAAGCCCTGCGAATTGTTGATGGAAATGGTACCGTCTTTGTTTGCTGCGTTGCCTGTTGTATTCGGTCGATAAGTGCCGCTTGTGCCATCACTCGCCTGAAACGTTCCATCCGTCTGCTGGATATATGTTTTCCCGCCGTACGTATATTCTGCTTCCTTGACGTAATAGTAAATCGGCTTACCGTTCTTACCGCTGGGAAGATTCTTCCATGTGTAAGACGGATTCTGGGGATTTTCGCCGCTGCCAACAGCGGCAGTGGAGAATTCCTTCGGATTTTCCAATCCGGAAATGCCCAGATTTTCCGCCGACGCCAATTCCATATTCTCCGGAAAACCGGAGCTGGTCTTGGTGTACGACCAATAGAGCGCAGCCTTGATAGAAGTGCCCGAGGTATCTTCCAGTCCCGTCCATGTTTTCTGCACGGTGAGGTCGATCAGCTGGTTGTTCGGAATGTTTACCGAACCTCCCTCCTGCACCTGAATGACATCGTCCGCAGTCACACCATCAGGATAACTGCTCAGCGCTTCAGAACCATATACAAAATAGTAGATGGAATTGCTTGCCGTCAATGCCTCATAGCCATCCGGCGCTTTTGTCTCTACAATTTTATATAGGGTAGCCTTATCGAAGGAGTCCAGTTTGTAATCCTCATCCGCTTTCACAGAAATCGAAACAGCGCTGCTCTGATTCTCTGCATCATATGTCAGTTTATGTGTCTGAAGCTTATCGTTTGTAACAAGTTCATCCTTGCTTGCAAACAGCCACTTTCCATCCTGATATTTCGCAATCTGGAATGTCGCATCCAGCTTCAAACTGTAGTCGCCTACGTCATACTTGACAATTTGCGGTTTATTCTCTGCGGAAATCCCCGCTCTTGACTTAGAAATGCTGAACTTTATGCTGTCTTTCTGATCGTCTGCACTGGCATTTCCAGTATCCAAAGAAATGGAATTGGAGGAAATCACGGTTTTTGTTTCGCTCAGACTCTCCGGTGTAACGGGCTTTCCGTCTTTCAGAAGTGTATACTGATACGTAACTTTCAGCGGTTCGCCGTCTGGCACTGTAAGCTTTAAGCGGGAGTCGATTTCTTTCACTTGTACTGCCTTGACTGAATCGACAGAAAACGTATCACTCGAATCTGAAGCATCCAAGGAAATCACCCAATTTATCACATAATCAATTTCAATTTTAAATGTGATATCTGCGTATCCATTTTCATCAAATGTGACACCCGCAAAAGGATATTTCACTATCTCGCCACCAAATGAATTATTAACGCATTTGCCGTATACCGTAATACCGCTGCTTAACGAATGATTCGGTTCTCCTTTTAGGCGAATGGTAACAATGTCTCCCTTTGGAAATTCCGGTGAAGTGCTAACATACGGCTGGTTTGTTGTCCACTTCTTATTATCGCTCGTTGTAAACTGATACAAATCACTTCTCTTCGAAGGCGTTTCTTCTTTGATATTGTGTTCTACCAGATACTGATACTCCGAAGTAGAAAGCTCCCGCACAACGGTTGCATCGGTGACTGCACCGGATGCATCTACAACCGGATTTTCAATTTTTTCCACCTTTACCATGGAAAGCACTGCGTCAATTCCAGCTGCAGAGGCGCCTTCATAACTATCCAATGTCAAATCATCCGTCAGGTCAATTTCTCCTGAATTCGAAAGGTATTTCCCATCCGGATTTACATAGACAGAATAGTTCAGTTGCCCGTCTTCTGCGGTATATGCACCGTTCTTATTCGAAGAAGCAATGTTTTTGGTCAGCAGATTCTTGTCGCTGGTATCCGCCGTGCTTCCTGTCACCTTTACGCTTGCAGTCTTGGCATCGCTGCCCTTTTGTGCAATGGTATTGGTCACGGTGTAGCCATCTGTTCCGGCACTTACCGCAGATTTCAAGGTTTCCACTGGAATGCCGGTATAGTAGGTAACATAAAGCGGAGGATTGCCGGCATTGTTCATGTATATTGTAAGCTTTCTCGTGGAACTATCATATTGATAGTACTCACTCCCGCTTGTACTTGTACTAAGAACACCTATATACCACTCATTCCAACTTGCATGCGGTTTATATTTATTATCTTCCGCATCTGATTCAATCAGAATCGAGTTTTCCGGCAGTGTGTCTTCCAGTTCGTACTTGTAATTTTTGACAATATCATAGATTTTCCACTGTATCAGATAATAGGTGGTATCTCCGACCGTCAGCGTCGGCAAATCCGACAGTGCAATGGAATCGCCATCGGCAAGCACATTCCCATCCGCATCCAGCGCAGCCTTTTTGAAGTCCTGCTTTGGGTTGTTGGTAATGGTAATGCTGCCGCTTTCCACGCCATTTTGAGAATCCGAATACGAAACCGTATACCCATCCACCGGCGTTTCAACGACCCGATAAAGATAGTCGCCGTCATGGGCAAGGGTATCTTTCGGCAAATCGGAAAAGGTCTGTTTCCAGCCGTTACTGCTGTCCAGCGTAAAGGTATAAGGGTTGCTTTCGTCCGCTGTAACCTCTGTCCACTCACCGTCTACCAGATAGATCTGTGTCCAGTCCGTTGCATTCGTCCCCTGCTTTTTGCGCTGCAATTGGAACGTAACGCTTGGCTTCTTGTCTGTATTTCCATCAGAATATGTCTTATTTACTGTAAGCGTCTGTTTCTCCACAGTATCCTTGCTCTTTTCGATCAAATCGTAAGAAGGAGTACTGGGGTTCAGCGTTCCGAAAGAAGCGGTATTGGAAAACTTGGAGCTAACCGCTGTCTTCCCGTCCATCTTCACACCGGAAACATCTGCCATTGTCGAATATTCGATCTCGGCAAATCGGTACGCCTTGTCATCCACTGTCTTAGTAAAAGTAATTGCAAAGCACTTTGCGTTTCCCGCTGTGATCTTTTTAGTTTCCTCTTGACTGTCTGTGGAATAGTACGTGATCTGATAATCAGTTCCAAGTGTCAGCTGCTCATACTCGCCGCTTTCCGTCTTGGCTTTCACAGAAATGGAATTGGTGCCGATCGTGAAATAATGCGATGCGCCCGTTCCCTCTGCGGTCATTACGTCAACCAGGACCTTGCTGTCCGACGAAAATCCCGTATCGGAGGTAACATTGATTTTCCAACGCAATGTCTGGTTATTCTTCGAGGGATCGTCTGCGTTATAGAACGCATCGCCGCCCTCAGCTTTCACAAAGGTCTTTGTGATCTGGTCACGATTGCCCACATCAATGCTACTCGAACTGCTGTTTCCCTTGTTGTCAGAAACTGTGTTGGTAACTGTGTCGCCGTTCTTAGCTGTGCCATCTGTACCGGCAGTGGCTGCATCTGTTTCGTAGGAAATCGAGATATTATGAAGTCCCAAAACACCATTTTCATTTGTGCCATCATATGGAACAGCGTCTTTAAAAATCAGCTTATCGCCATCCTTCGTGATGGTTGCATAAAGCTTTATAGTTCCATTCCACTCCCGAGTTCCCAAACGAATCTCTCCATCTGCTTCGATGGTCGATTCATTTAAGACTATGCAATTAACCCAGGTAAACGTCGCACCGGAAATGGTCAAATCTTTCAGTGAAACATTTTTCAAAGCCGCATCAGTCAACTCATAGCCATTTAATGTAACTCTTTTGTTATTTCCATCTGAACAGCCAACATTTGCAGTCCACTTCAGCTTATTTGCTGCACGGTCATAGCCAACACCTTTTTTGACCAATGTGTAAAGCTTCTTGTAGTCTACCGGTATCTCTCCCGTATCTCCAGCGGTATTGCCATCGGGATACAGCAGATACGCACGGTTTTTCAGCTTCTGCGGTTTCGGCTGTGTCGGATCCAATTTCATCTGATACGAAACTTCCACTTTTTTTGCATCGCTGCTAATGGTGATCGTATCGCCGTCCTTGGAAAACCCCACAGTGTTTCCGTTCTCATCTTTCAGCGTGATTTGATTCGCCTCCAGACTGCTGAACGCCTCGTCTTTTACTTTCCAGCCATTCAAAGAACAGCCAGCCGGCTCTTCCACGGTGATATTCCAATTGACCTTGTCATCTGAAATTCCTGTTTCATAGTCCGCCTTACCATTTTTTTGGATCGTCGGTTTTGAAAGGGAAACTTCACCCTTTGCTCCTTTCTGAACGCCATCCTTTGCAATTGTCGCAGTGTTCTCGATCTTCTGCCCATTCTGCACATGAGTGAGCCATTCTTCCCGAGACACTTCCTTTTCGAAGGTAAATGTGATCTGCTTTTCCTTTGTGTCGTTGAAGGTAAATGTTTTTCCTTGAAAGCTGCCAACTCCAGCCGGCGTTACTGTAACGCCAGAAGTGTCTTCCGGAAACTGCTCATCAGTCAAAACATAACCATTCATCGACTTAGAACTATCTGTATCATTATAATAAGGATTGTCTACTGTAATTGTCCACTGAATCTTGGGATTGTCTGTGGGAGTTTTTGCGTTTTGAATTGTACCGGACTTTTTGATTTCGACTTCTTTTTCCGGAAAATCTACCTTGATTGTAATTCCGCCGATTGTCACTTCCTGATCGCCAGATGACGTATTATCTCGGTTGATCGTTCCATCAAATCTAATAAATCCAGTCATGTCACTATTGGCATGCTTATTGATATACTCTTTTGTCAACCGAATCACAATAAGACCCGACTGAGAAATGGAGTAATAGCCTGCCAATTCATTGCCATCTTTGACTTTGCAATCTTCTCCAGACTCCGGGCTTACCACAACTTTATCCGTCAGCTGATAATAAATATACGGATTTTCTTCCGTGACACTGCCCGCTTTTAAGTTGTAATTCAGTTGAACTTCTAGTTTTGTAGAATCTTCGGTTACCGATATTTCATATGGAGCATCCACTTCTTGACCTTCATGCTTGATATTTACATTTGTAATGCGAATACCGGCATTTTCTTCTGCCGTCATAGGCTGTGCACCCGCCGGTATTTCCGTTACCGGTTCGGTAAACCATTCATTGCTATTTTCTCCCACCATCTGCACCTCACTCTCCGCCATTTCCAAAGCGGGAGCGGTTTCCTCGGTGGAACCGGTCATGCTGACTGCCGGCATAATCAAACTGCCGCACACAGAAAACGCAACCATCAGAGCCAGCATGACAGCGATCACTGCATGCTTTTTGTTTTCCCGATGCTGTTTCAAAAACTGCTGTACTCTCTGGTTGAAATTCAACATACCAATCCCTCCTGTCTGTACAAAATGGAGCATAGTTTCCTATGCGTCAGATTCTCTACGGATATCATTTTCAGATAACGTTACAGGACTTCGAATTGCTTTACGGGCCAAACCCGCAAAATCACCTTTCCGACAACGGCTTCCTCTGCCACGCATCCGACGGCGGTGGAGCGGCTGTCTACTGAAGTGGATCGGTGATCTCCCATTACGAAAACCCGTTCATCCGGCACCTGATACGGCAGCTCAATGTCGCATTCCCCCAATGCCTTTTCATTCAGGTACGGCTCTTCCAATGCTTCACCGTTCACATAGACCGTTCCCGAATCATCAATATCAATGATATCCCCTGCCACGCCAATCACACGCTTCAGCAGGATCTTATTATTAAAGTAGAAAGCAATGATATCGCCGCTCTGAAATGTGCCGCGCTTCCGACACACCACCAGTTCGTCGTTTTGCAGCGTCGGCGTCATGCTCGTTCCGGTAACTCGCAGCACCGGCAAAAACAGCATGGAGACCAAAACCGCAATGGCTGCAACCACGATCAATGACGAGATCGTGTTTCGCAGCAGCTTTCCGTATTCTCTCCGGTATTTCACCCGCTTCAGTTCCGCTTCCAGCTGAACCGCCGTGGGAATCTCTCGCTTCGCTTCCATGCTCATTTCGCCTCATCATCCTGCATCGATGCTTCGGCATCCGCCTGCGCCGGACACATTCGTCCCAGCTGCGCCTCCATGGTGTGCAGCAGTTCCAGAATCGCATCTGTCTTTTTCTGCCGCTCCTGTTCGGCTGCGTTCAGCTGTTCCCGCAGGCTCTCGTTTTCCTGTCTGGCAGCATCCAGTTCCCTGCGCAATTCCAGCAGGATCTCCAGCAGTTCTGTCCGCCGAAGCTTCCGAAGTTCTCTCTCCGTCATCTTGCCCATTTCCTTTTTCGATTCTTTTCAAATAGTAGAATCTTGCTCTTTTTTCATTTTACCGATTTTCCTGGGATTGGTTCCCTCAGGATGTTTCTTATTATACTATTTCAGATTCATTTTGTCAAGAGGATTTCACTGTTTTCGTATAACATCACAAATGCCCCCTCCTGCTTGTAGTCAAAATGTACAAAATAAAATTTTATTTTTTCATCCGGTTTCACAAAAATCACAATTTCCAGAGCTACCACAAATTTCTATTATATGAACTAAATTTCAATCCCCATATAAGCAGCTGTTTTCCTGTGATTTTTGTCAAAACTTCAGACACAAATTTATGAAGAAAAATCACACTGCCAAAGCGAACAAGTTGCACAAAAAGAGCGGCCTCATCCCACCTGCTTTTTCACAATTTCGTCATCAAAAGCAGCAACTTTCTGATTCTAATCGGCATATTCTATAAACAGTTTCTGTTTTTCCGAAAAAAATCATTGTTTTTTCTCAAATGCACCTCAAAATTCCGCCAAAGCCGCTGCTTTTCGACAAAAAGGCGGAGCAATCGACCGCCATGGAACGACTGCTCCGCTTCTCTCACCGGCTGAAATTTTGCAGGCTCTGGTGCTTCATTGCCGCCTCCAGCAATTCCGGCAGCCGCTCCGGCGGACAGGCGAAGCACGGAATCTCCAGCGCACTGACCTTTTCCGCCATCATGCTGTCATAGCAGGGCTTACCGCTGTCGGAGATGGCAAGCAGCACGATCACATTCACGCCGGAGGCTTTCAGCTCCTCCAGCCGCCGCAGCAAACCGGCACGATTGCCGTTCTCCTCCAAATCGGTGATGAGGAACAGCGTGGTCTTTGCCGGCTCCTGCACCAGCTCCGCACAGTAGGCAATGGATTTCTCGATATCCGTTCCGCCGCCCATCTGAATGCCGTACAGCACCTCCACCGGATCGGCGCAAAGCTCCGTCAGGTCGGTGACCTGCGTGTCAAACGCCACGATATGCGTTCTCAGGGAGCGCATGCTGGCGAGGATACAGCTCAGCACCGAGGCGTAGATGATGGACTCCCCCATGGAACCGCTCTGATCGATGTCCAGAATGATGGTGCGGGAGGCAGAACGGGCAGCGTGTTCAAAAAAGTAGAACTTCTCCGGCAGAAGCACCTGCCGCTGCGTGTCGTAGTGTTTCAGATTTCGGCGAATGGTCATGCGGTAGTCCAGCGCACTGGCGGAGGGAATGGGCGAATGTTCCCGCCGGTTCAGCGCTGCCGTGACGGAGCGCTTCAGATCGTCCGCCAGCCGCCGGTTGATGTCCTCCACGATCTTGGCGATGTACGCTCTGGCGTTCTCCCTGGCACAGCTGGGAATCTGATCCTTGAGCGTCAGAAGCAGCGCCGCCGTTCCGATGCTGGGTTCCAGCTGATCCAGCACCTCCGGTTCAAACAGCAGCTGGTTCAGCCCCTTCCGCCGGATGGCATCGTTCTGGATCACCTGCACCTCCATGGGCGAAAACAGCGCACGAAGATCGCCCAGCCAGCGGGACAGCTGGGGCGAGGACGGGCCACTGCCGGCACCGCCGCCGAAGCCGTCTGCTCCGCCATAGATTGCCCCCAGCGCACGATCCATCAGCAGATCCTCCTGCGAGAGCATTTCGCCGGAAGCCATCTGTTCCAGCGTCTGCTCCGCCTCTTTGCCCAGAATCAGCCGCCAGCGTTTCAGTTTCTCTTGTGTTTCCATAGGTCATATATCCTCAAAATCAAAGTCATCCAGTTCCTCCAGAACCGCCTGTTCTCCTGCTGTCATGCTCTGCCCCAGATACGCCGCAGCAGCAGCCGGCGAAACACCCAGCACCTCGCCGATGTTCTCGGCGATCTCCGCCTTTTCCGCTCCGGAGAACTCCGCAAACGTCCGGCGCAGACAGATCAGCACCCCACGGAATTCCGTGTCCTCCAGCGTCGCCACAAAATCGCACAGCGCCTCCCAGATGGAGAGCCGGCTGATGAGGGCACGGTGGTTCTTGCGTGAGAGTCCCTCGAACCACATGGCACCGTCCTGCGGCGGAATACCGCCAGAGAGCCGCCGGCACATCCAGACCGCCAGCGCATCCGGCGCAGCCTCGCCACGCTCCAACAGAATCGCACCGGCAAATCCGGAGAGCAAAGGCTGGACGCTGTCATCCTCCGCCAGCCCACAGAGCATGTCCAAAAACCGCTTCTGCTCCAGGAAGTCGTGGGACAGGCAGGCATCGTTCACCGCCGACATTGCCGACAGCAGTTCTGCCGCTGCATCGTAGTTGCAGTTTGCCCCCTGCGGCAGTTCCAGACAAAACCGCATGAACAGCTGCTGCATCAGGGGAATCAGCGGTACGGTGTCGATTTTCCGGATGCTGCCGAAGCGCACAATGCCGGAGAGATTTCCAAGCGCTGTTCCCACGTCCGTCGGAGAAAAACAGCCCGCCGACTGCCGCTGCAAGGCGGCAATGACATCGGGCACCAGTGCCGTCAGTCCGCACTGGAAGGCATCCCACAGCAGTTCTGTGGTTCGGGACAGCAGCTGGGAATTTGCCAGATGTTCCCGCAGCTGCGCCAGCGCCGTCTGCTCCACGGTGTCCCCCATGAGGGAGGCCTCCACCACCTCAATCTCCGTCTCCGGATTCCACTGCAATTCCCACAGCTCCGCCCAGGTGGCGTTGTCCTGCTGCCGCTCCAGCTGTTTGCCGAAGCGGATGCCGATGACGGACAACTGGTGCAAGAAAAACGACCGGTGCAGCCCCAGAAACGCAGACTGTTCCGACTTGACCCGCAGATTCTCCCGCAGATCCAGCGGCAGCTGTTCCGCCTTTGCCTTGCGGTAGCGCTCCAGCTTCAGCACCTTCAGCTGCCGCTGGAAATCCGTTTGCAGCGCCGTGCACACCGTTCCCTCCGGCAGAGAACCGATCTTTGTCCCGATCTCCGTATCCGCACAGGCAAGAGAGATTTCCCCGAAGCTGCCGTGCCCCATGCAGGTGATGGCAGCGTCCCGCAGATCAGTCAGGCATGCGTGCGTTCCCCCACGCATGGCAGCGAGGGTCTCCGCCAGCCGCAACGCCTCCATGACTTCCGCCGAGGAGGTGACGTTGCCGTGGGTTCGCTGGTATCCCGCCAGACGGGAGAGGTATTCTGCCCCGCTGTCAAACAGCGTCCCACGCTGCCG
>OGRA01001191.1_pt1 | contig 25344 bp, 18 predicted proteins | sample 1553351 | NCBI WGS metagenome assembly OGRA01 (sample SAMEA2580056, study PRJEB22360) | human gut metagenome | biome: human gut; feature: human-associated habitat; material: faeces | place: Denmark | collected 2008/2010
TGATGTCTTAACTATTCAAATTTAATTAACTAATTACAAATATACAATGAGAAAATCTCTATTCAGATGGACTGTTGCCATGCTGACCCTTTCCGCAGCAGCCGTCTCGGGCGCCTGCTCGGAACAAGAATACGAGGATCTTACCAAGCCGGAAAAAGTAACGGGGAACACCCAGTACGCGCCCTACACGATCGATTGGACTGAGGCTGCGGACTCCTGCTCCACGGCTTTCATCGAGCGCTTCTACTGCAGTGAAAACCGCAATGGCTACGAAGGCGTGTTCTCGTACAGGGAATACAATGCGACCGGCAGTGCCAATTCCAACAACTACTGGCAGCAAGCACACGCCATGGCTGCCATGGTAGAGTACTACAACCGTATCAAGGCGACCGATGCCGAGGAAAAAGCCCGTATCGAGGGCTATTTCCAGAAATGGTACGATAAGCGCGGTAACAACTACGAAGGCAATCAGAACTGGCGCGGTTCGACGGGTTTCGGCAACGATTTCACCGACGACACCTGCTGGATCATTATCGCCTTGTTCCAGATGTACGACGCAACCGGCAACCAAACCTATTACGATGCAGCCAAACAGACCTGGGACGAGTGCGTATGGCCCCGTCACGAGTTGACGCAGTCCGGCTGGCTGCCTTGGAAATGGTCGGATCTGGGGCCCAACGAGTGCACGAACGGCCCTGCAGCCATCGCAGCCGCGACCCTGGCACAGTACAGCCGCGCAGCAGGCAACGAAGAGGCTGCCCAGGAATACATCGACCAGGCCTGCACCTGCTTCGATCAGAACATCGACGTGATGGCATCCGACGGCACGCTGGGTTCGACCCCGCTGAGCTACACGCAGGGTACCTGCATGGAAGCCGGCCGTCTGCTCTGGAAACTGACCGGCGACACGGGCTACCTGCGCAAGGCCATCCAGGCGGGCCGCGGCCAAATGACCTCAACCCGCATGAACGAAGTTTACAACTATGAAATGGTATCGCGTGACGAGGGTACGGACGAGAACAACTCGATCTTCCACGCCGTGATGTTCCACTGGTTCACGCGCATGATCCTCGACACGGAAGTCGACTCGTTCGACGGCAAAATCCGCAAGGAGCTCTACGATTATCTCTATCGTCATGCCTCCTACTACTGGGCGACGATCGACAAGACGCCGGAAGGCTGGCCCGAGGCTTACTTCGGTGTGAAGTGCTACCAGCCCCGCTCGTCGATGAACGGCGACGTAGGCGGTTCGCTGGGTGCATATACCAGTGCTGCGCAGGCGATCGAATCCATGTGGATGATCAAGGATGTCAAGTTCTAACCCGTCAAAACCAACCGATTTATGAAGAAGATTATCATGATGCTGGTCGCCGGAGCCATGGCATGTGGCCTGGCCGCCTGCAGCGACGACGATACGACGCCTTCGGGCAATATCACCCCCGCGGATCAGCTTTACCTGCCGCGCAATAATGCGACGATCATGCTGGAGACCGGCAACACCACCCACTTCGAATGGGCGGTTTCCAAAGCGAGCAAGAACGGCTATATCACCTACGAACTGCTGTTCGACAAAGTAGACGGGGACTTCAGCCAGCCGCTTTATGTCCTCACCAGCGACAACAACGGGTACGAACCCTCGGCCAAGGTCGCAAGTTCTACTTTAAATACGGTCGCCACACTGGCAGGTGCAGACCTGGGCGAAACCGCCACCGTCAAATGGACGGTACGCGCATGGTGCGGCCTGAACTCAGAGATTTACGGCAGCGAAGCCGGAGTACGCACGGTATCCCTCACCCGCATCAATTCCGTAGACCCGATGCCTTCGGAGATCAAGATTTCCGGAGGAATCACCGAGGGACAGAAGGAGCTCACCCTGTTCGCTGCCAGCGTCATCCACACGGCGAAAGGCAAGTACACGGATCAGCGCGAGGCCGGGGCTTACGAAATCTTTACGAAGCTGACTGCAGGCGAACTGATTATCACCGACGACCTCAACCGCAACTTCAGGCTGGCCGAGAAGAACAGGATGGAACTCATCAAGGACAACGAAGCGACGACTGCCGTAACTGTCGAGCACGACGGCATTTACTGGCTCTACGTGAACTTCTCCAATATGACCTATAAGTTCAAGGAAATCTCGAAAGTCGAGCTCTTCATTTCCAGTCCGGGCAACAAGGCCGAACTCACGTACGAAGGCAACGGCGTATGGGGCATTATGGACTACGCATGGAACGTCAAAGAGGGCGGCAACACAGACTCTCGCCACAAGTTCATCTGTACCTATGCCGACGGCTCGTCCGAGTTCTGGGGACATTTCGAAGACGACTGCCGTGACTCGGAGAAGTCTGAGGCTGAAAAGAATCCGCTGTTCTACAACATTTTCCGCCATACATTCAGCAACCAGTGGGATAACACTTGGAAAGTGAATGAAAAGGAAAGGGAAGGCTACGGAAAGAAAGTTTCGTTCTGGGTTCATATGAACAATACGGATGACGACCTCTTCCTGCTGGAGCGTTCGCTCGGAGTACCTCTCGCAGTCAACATGCAGGGTTCCGCCACCGAGAACCAGGAAGCCATCGCCCTGAACAAAGCCCTGCCCGTTTTGGTTGCGAAGGGAAGTGACGATCTGAATGTCGGCCGTGAAGCGAGCATTTTCGAATGCTTCACGCAATTGTCTTCGGGTGATTTCAGCATTACCGACGACAAAGGCCGCTACTACAAGCTCGACGCAAGCAACATGACCTTCGCCATCGCTGAAAACCCGGTAACAAACACCGTTTCGAAAGCCGGTATCTACTGGGTCGCCCTGGATTTCAACGCCATGACCTACAAGATGCGCGAAATCGAGAAAGTGGAACTCTGGAACAAGCCCTGGTTCGGACATGATGTACCCGATACGGCAGAGATGACCTATCAGGGGCAGGGCGAATGGAGTATTTCCGATTATGCATGGGTCGTTTCGCATGAAGACGGAAGAAAGGACACCCGCTACTATTTCATCTGCACCTATGTCGACGGTTTTAAGGAGCGTTGGGCGTATTACAGCGACGACTGCCGGGGGGATCAGAACAGCAACCCCGGAAAGTATCCGAATTTCTACAATATCTACCGCTTCGACCACTCGAAGCTGGGCGAATGGGATGATTCGTGGAAAACGCAGAACGACTCGGAAGGCGTAGGCAAAAAGGCGACGTTCCATATCTACATGAACAATACGTACGCTGCAGACTACAAGCACACGCGTTCGTTCAAATAACAGCACAAACCGACAAGGATAGCATCCTTATACAGAAAAGAAACGGTCGACAGAAACAGTCGGCCGTTTCTTTTTACAGTATCCCCCGGTCAAACGAGCTATCCGGATAAATATATTACTTTTGCACCTATGAAACCATCCGAAGAACTGAAGGCCTACATCGAGGCCGAGATCATTCCCCGCTACGGGGCGTTCGATGCGGCACACCGCACCGACCACGTACGCACGGTCATTGCGCAGAGCCTCGTGCTTGCCGGGCATTACGAGGTGGATGCCGACATGGTCTACGCGATCGCAGCCTACCACGACACGGGGCTGGCATACGGACGGGAGTCGCACCATATCCGCTCGGGAGAAATCCTGCTCGGGGACTCTTTTATGCGGCAGCGGTTCACAGAGGAACAGATGGCCGTGATGCGCGACGCCATCGAAGACCACCGGGCCTCGTCCGACCACGCCCCGCGCACGATTTACGGACGGATCGTAGCCGAGGCAGACCGCTGCCTCGACCCCGAAACCGTAATCCGCCGCACGATACAATACGGCACGGCGCACTACCCTGCGCTCAGCCGCGAAGGGCAGTTCGACCGTTGCGTGGAACACCTGCAACGAAAATATGCCGAAGGCGGCTACCTGAGGCTCTGGATACCGGAATCGGACAACGCCCGCAAACTGGCGGAACTGCGTGCGCTGATTCACGACACGGCACGGCTGCGCGAAGCCTTCGGGCGGATTTACGAAGAGGTATACCGGAGCTGATCCCCGGGGAGGGAATACCGTATTACGATTCCGGAAACAGCAGGCATCGGGTACGAAACCCCACCTGTAACGGCACACAGCAAGGCAAAACGAAGAGAGAAAGGAAGAGACCCATACCGGCGGATCCCTTCAAACACAATATTCCCCGAAGACCTCAGCAGATCTCCGGGGAATATTTTACATGCGGCTGCCCGCAAAGGTTATTCGGCATCGTGCGGAAAATATTTCATATACTGCACGCGCTGGTACACGTCGCTTTCGGCGTTGCCGTAATCCATCCTGCCGCGGAACTCGCCCAGCGACTCGAAACCGTGGCGCTCAGCCCACTGTTCGATGAACCGGTTGATGCCGGCAATGACCCCGAAGCCCTTCTCGTGGATCGCCGAGCAGACCTGCACCGCATTAGCACCGCACAACAGCGCCTTGACGGCAGCCTCGCCGTCGTGCACGCCCGTCGATACGGCGACATCGAGCTGCGGCAGGGCCGTAGAGCAAAGCGCCACGCTGCGCAGGACATTGCGCAATTCCGCAGGTTCGCTGAACGGGTTGCCGTTGACGAACGCCATGCGCTCCACGTCGATATCGGGTTCGAAGAAGCGGTTGAACATCACCACACCCCGCGCCCCGCGCGCCAGCAGAGAATCGGCGACGGCAAGCACATTGGTCAGGCGCATCGGCAGTTTCACCGACACCGGGATCTTCACGGCAGCCGCCACGCGGCGCACGACATCGGCGTAGTCCTGCTCCAACTCCTGCGCCGTACGGTGGCGGTCGGTCGGTTGCAGGAAGATGTTCAGTTCCAGGGCTGCGGCCCCCGCAGCCTCCATGGCCACGGCGTAGTCCGTCCATCCGTCATCCGCCGCGATGCAGTTGATGCTGGCGATGACGGGTACCCCTGTCGTACGGGCATCGGAGACGAGTTTGAGAAACTCACCCTTATACGCATCGCCGAGGTAACGTTCGAGGTATTCACCCGAATCGCCCATGCCCTGCGACGGATAGTCCAGCGCGGCGGCATGACGGATGATCTGCTCCTCGAAGATGGATTTCAGGACGACAGCGCCCGCGCCGTTCGCTACGCATTGTCCGATATTGGCCACAGTCGCCGTATAGGGCGAACTGCTGACCACGACGGGACTCGAAAGGTCGAGTCCGAGGTATTTTGCTTTCATATCACAGAATTACATTAATTTTCAAAACATTCCCGAACCGGGCAGGCCGGAGTGCAATCCGGCCGGGCAGGTTAAACGAACGGGATCTTCACCACCTCGGCGCGCAGGGGTTTCTCGCGGATAACGACGGCGACCTCCGTGCCCGGGCGGGCATATTCGGGCTTCACGTAGCCCAGGCCGAAGCCAACCTTCAGGCAGGGCGACATCGTACCCGACGTAACATGACCGATCTCCCCGCCACCGGCCGCAGCGATCTTGTAACCGTGACGCGGGATTCCGCGGTCGATCATCCGGAACCCGACAAGCTTGCGCGTAACCCCCTCGGCCTTTTGTTTTTCCATCAGCGCCCGGTCGATGAAATCCTTTCCTTCGGCGAATTTGGTAATCCAGCCCAGGCCGCCTTCGATGGGCGATGTGGTGTCGTCGATGTCGTTGCCGTAGAGGCAGAAGCCTTTTTCCAGACGCAGCGTATCGCGGGCCCCGAGGCCGATGTTCTTCAGCCCGTACTCCCCGCCGGCCTCCCAGAGCGCCTTCCAGAGTTTGTCGCCGTCCTCGTTGGCCGCATAGATCTCGCAGCCGCCCGATCCGGTATAACCCGTAATCGAAAGGATGGCATCACAGCCGGCGACCTTCATCTTTTTAAAGGTATAGTATTCCATATCCTCGACCGGCTCCGCGCACATTTTCTGCACGACCTTCATCGCCAGGGGCCCCTGTACGGCCAGCTGGCAGATTTCGTCCGAAGCGTTGTAAAGCTCCTTGCCGTGGCCGGCCTCCATGCCGAACGCCCGGCCCTGCTCGCAGATGTGCTTCCAGTCCTTTTCGATATTGGCGGCGTTGACACAGAGCATATAGGTTTCGGCATCGACACGGTAGACGAGGATGTCGTCCACGATGCCGCCGTGCCCGTTGGGCATACACGAATACTGCACCTTGCCGTCGAAGAGTTTCGACACGTCGTTGGTGGTGATGCGCTGCAGCAGGTCAAGCGCCTTGGGGCCCTTGACCCAGATTTCGCCCATGTGGCTCACGTCGAAGACACCGGCGCCGTTGCGTACGGCCATGTGCTCGTCGTTGATCCCCGTGAACTCGATCGGCATATTATATCCCGCGAATTCGGCCATCTTGGCCCCCGCGGCAATGTGGTACTTGGTAAATGCTGTGGTTTTCATATAGGTACGGTTTTAGGTTTTACTCGCGGCGTTTCACCCCCAGGCGCGGACAGCGGTGGAACTCCTTCGTCCGGTCGAAGAGGTAACGGTAGGTGGTGTGTATCTTATGGCGCGTAGCGCAGACATAAGTCTCGATCATACGATTCATTACGGGGTTGAAATCGCCGATCCAGGCCAGCTCGAGTGTCTTGTAGCGGCTCTGCGTCTCCATCATGAAGTGCCAGTAACGCGCCATGATGGCCGACTCCACACCCTTGCCGTGGAATTCGGGGGCGATGCCGAAGATGATGCCGAAGATACGGTCGCAGGATTTGCGGACTTTCAGCTCCCACATCAGGCGGAGCTTCTGGATCAGCCCGAATTTGCCGTTGAACTTCCCGATGATGCGGTTCAGGTCGGGCACGGTGATGAAGAATCCGATCGGTTCGTCGTTGAAATAGGCGAAAAAGATGATGTCGGGGTCGATAATCGGCTTCATGGCCTTCATCATCTGCATCGCCTCCTCCTGCGCCATGGGTCTGACACCCGAAAAGAGCGCCCACGCCTTGTTGTAAACCAGCCGGAAATTCTCGGCGGCGTCCTCCAGGTTGTTCATGTCGATATTCTCGACATGATACCCCGGCGTAGAGAGGAGCCTTTCGGCGCGGTCGAAAATCCGTTCGCTGGCCTCCGAGACATTGGCACGCCAGATAAAGCTGTGCTGGTTGAAATAGTTTTTGAAGCCGTAATTCTCGAACAGCTCCTTATAATAAGGCGGGTTATAGGGATTCTTGTAGAGCGGCTGGAATTCGTAGCCTTCGACCAGCAGTCCCCACCAGTCGCGCCGCTGCCCGAAGTTGATCGGCCCGTCCATCGCCTCCATGCCGCGGCTGGCGAGCCACATGCGCGAAGCATCGAACATCATGTCGGCGACCTGCTGGTCGTCGATCGCCTCGAAGAAGCCGCAGCCGCCCGTGGGCTGTTCCTCGATGGCCGCCTTTTCGCGGTTGTAAAACGCCGCGATACGCCCCACGACCTCGCCGGCCTTGTTGCGCACCACCCAGCGGACGGCTTCACCGTCGGCGAAAAGTTCGTTTCGTGCCGGATCGAAGACCTCGGTTATGTCCTGATCCAGCGGGCAGACCCAGTTGCGGTTGCCCTTGTAAATCTTCTTGGGTAAATCGAGCCATTCACGCTCCTGTGCGGAGGTTGTGACTTCCTGAAGGATATATTTGTCCGTATTCATTGCGAATCGTTTTTTTATCAGAACAAAGATAGAAATAAAAAACGAAAATCGCGCAGGCCCTGCCGGAAAGTCGCTGACAAGCAAAAGAAAGCCCCTGTAAATAAACCCCGTTCCGCTTGCGCGCGATGAAAAATATGCCTACATTTGTTTGTTATTGCGTCTTCAAATCCCACTACACCATGACGACATCCAGCTACAATGAATTCGGATGGCGCGACGCCCAGCCGATGTTCTACCACAAACTGCTCGGCAAATACATCGAGCGGTTACTGCCCACGGACGGTTCGCCGATTCTGGATGTAGGCTGCGGAAACGGTTACTTCGCCAATTACCTGGCTGGGAAAGGCTATTGCGTCTACGGCATCGACGCATCCGAACAAGGCATAGCGATCGCCAACAGGATGAAGGGAGGGGGAAATTCGAACCGGTTTTTCGTCTGTGATGTAACCTCGGGCGAACTCCCGCCCGAACTGCGCGGCATTCCCTTCAAAACAGTGATTTCGATGGAAGTCATCGAACACCTCTACCAACCGCGGGCATTCGTATTGTTCATCCGCAGCATCCTCGAAGCCAGCGGCGGAGGCCAGTTCATCGTCACCACGCCCTACCACGGCTACCTGAAGAACCTCACCATCGCCTTGGCCAACAAAATGGATTATCACCTGAGCGCCCTGTGGGAAGGCGGCCACATCAAGTTCTGGTCGCGCCGGACACTCGCCATCCTGCTCAGGGAGGCGGGATACCATCATCTGGTCTTTACGGGCGCCGGACGCATACCCTACCTCTGGCGCCATATGGTTTTCAGCGCCAGGGTCTGAACCCGGACGCCGCGCCCGGCACCCCGGCAACTCCCCTCGTCCGCCGGTATCACCTGCCGTCGGGAAATTTCTTTTTACCGGTTGGCGATTTTTTCCTATTTTTGTTGAAATAAACGAAGTCGCGATGAACAAGAACCTCGAAGAATACCTGCCGGACGGGAACAAGGCCCAGTACCGGTTCATGAAATACCGAATCCATAAGATCCTGCTGGTCTGCTGCAGCTACGACGGGTATATCCTCGAGGAGGACGGACACATCGAATCGCAGATCAACCAGGAATACCTCGACCTGAACATGTCGAACCCGCCGTCGTTCACGCGCGTGAGCTCCACACGCGAAGCGTTGGAGCTGCTCGGCCGCGACGACTCGTTCGACTTCATCCTGACGATGTACAACGTCGGGGAGCTGGACGTATTCTCGTTTGCCAAGATCGTCAAGGAACGCCACGCCCAGATCCCGGTCGCGCTGCTCACCTCCTTCTCGAAAGACATCTACCGCCGTTTGGAGGAGCAGGATCGCTCGGGGCTCGACTACATCTTCGGCTGGCACGGCAATACCGACCTGATCATGGCCATCATCAAGCTGGTCGAGGATAAAATGAACGCCGAGGAGGACATCACCGACGGCGGCGTGCAGGCCATCCTGCTCGTCGAGGACTCGATACGTTTCTACTCGACCTACCTGCCCGAGCTCTACAAGCTGATCCTGCTGCAGAACACAGAATTCCTCAAGGACGCCTTCAACGAGCAACAGCAGATTCTGCGCAAGCGTGCCCGGCCGAAAATCCTGCTGGCCACCAATTACGAGGAGGCCGTGGAACTCTACGACCGTTACAAGAAGAACATCCTGGGCGTGATCTCCGACGTAGGGTTCGTGTTGCACCGCAACGACCCGCCCGAGAGCGAGAAACGCGATGCGGGCATCGACCTCTGCCGCCGCATCAAGGCCGACAACCCGCTGATGCCCGTCCTGCTGCAATCGTCGCAGACCGAGTTCGAGGTACAGGCCCGCCAGCTCGGGGCGGGGTTCATCGCCAAGAATTCCAAAACGCTGCTCACGCAGCTGCACGAATATATCGACAAGGAGTTCGCCTTCGGCGAATTCCTCTTCAAAGACCCCGATACGGGTGCCGTCATCGGCAAGGCCAAAGACCTGGTGCAGATGCAGGAGATGATCGCCACGATCCCCGACAAGGCATTCGAATATCACACGTCGCAAAACCACCTTTCGAAATGGCTCTATTCCCGGGGGCTGTTCCCGCTGGCGGCGGCGATCCGCCGGGGCAACAAGAGCCAATTCGCGTCGACCCAGGAACATCGCCAGCGCATCGTCAACCTCATCAAGGATTACCGCACGCTGCTCGGGCAGGGCGTAGTGGCGCGTTTCGACCCGGAAACTTACAGCGACGCGGTGGCCTTCGCACGCATCGGCGAGGGTTCGCTCGGCGGCAAGGCCCGCGGGCTGGCCTTCATGAATTCGATGATCCTCAAGCACCGGCTCTACGACAAGCACGCCAACGTGCGCATCATGATCCCCCGCTCGGTGGTCATCGCCACGGACTATTTCGACGACTTCATCCGCCTCAACGGCCTCAAATACATCATTTCGCAGGAGTTCTCGGACGAGGAGATACTCTCGGAATTCGTCAGTTCGACGGTGCCCGCCAGGTTGCAGCAGGAGCTGAAGGCCTACATCCAGACCGTCCGCACGCCGCTGGCCGTACGTTCGTCGTCGAAGTTGGAAGATTCGCACTACCAGCCCTTCGCAGGCATCTATTCCACCTACATGATCCCCTACGTGGACAACGGGGATCAGATGCTCCGACTGCTGCTCAAGGCTGTCAAGAGCGTCTACGCCTCGGTCTATTTCGCCACGTCGAGGGCTTACCTCTCCTCGTCGCAAAACCTGATCTCGGAGGAAAAAATGGCCGTCATCATCCAGGAGGTATGCGGCACCGAGCAGGACGGCCTCTTCTTCCCGACCTTCTCGGGCGTGGCCCGGTCGATCAACTACTACCCCATCGGCGACGAGGCCCCGGCCGACGGCGTCTGCAACATCGCCATGGGGCTGGGCAAACTGGTCGTCGACGGCGGCCGTACGCTGCGCTTCTCGCCCCGCTACCCGCAGAAGGTACTCCAGACCTCGACCCCCGAACTGGCGCTGCGCGACACGCAGAACGAAGTGCTGGCGCTGAGCCTCAAGCCCGAAGAGTTCCGCACGTCGATCGACGACGCGGTGAACCTGCACAGGCTGGACATCGCACAGATCGCCGGCCTGCGCAACGCACGGTTCGTCTGCTCGGTATGGGATCGGGAGAACGAACGCATCTCGGACAGCCCGTTCGACCGGGGACGCAAAGTAATCACATTCAACAACATACTAAAATACAACACCTTCCCGCTCGCGGACATCATCGGCGATATCCTGAGGCTGGGGGCCGAGGAGATGCGCTGCCCCGTAGAGGTCGAATTCGCCGTCAATATGGACGTACAGGCCGGAGAACAACAGATATTCAACCTGCTCCAGATCCGCCCGATCATCGACAACCAGGACAACCGCCCGATCGACTGGAGCAAGGTGGACGTTTCCGACGCGCTGGTATACGGCCAGAACGCGCTCGGGATCGGCATGATGGGCGACATCGCAGACATCATCTACATCAAGAGCAACACGTTCGACTCGCTCTCGACCGAAAAGATCGCCGAAGAACTGCTCGAATTCAACAACCGGATGCAGGATGAAAAACGCTCCTACATCCTCGTCGGCCCCGGCCGCTGGGGCTCTTCCGACCCGTTTCTGGGCGTCCCCGTGAAATGGAACCACATCTCGGAAGCGAAGGTGATCGTCGAATGCGGCATCGAGAAGTTCGAGGTCGAACCGTCGCAGGGCACGCATTTTTTCCAGAACGTCACCTCGCTGGGCGTGGGTTACCTGACGATCAATCCCTTCCGCGGCGACGGTATTTTCCGCGAAGGGGAACTCGACGGCCGCCGCGCGGTCTACGAGGGAATGTTCCTGCGGCAGGTGCGTTTCGAAAAACCCCTGTGGGTCTGCATCGACGGGCGCTCGAACAAGGGTATCGTCAAGGAAGAGGGCGATAAATAATAATTCCGCGGAAAAATTCGCCCCGAAGTTACAATTTATAAGAAATAATATTATATTTGTAATAAAGAAACAACCTTTTAAAACTTCAGGCAATATGGACGTAAACAAATTGATGGCGGAACTTGAGCGCAAGCACCCCGGCGAAAGCGAATACCTGCAAGCCGTGCGCGAAGTTCTCATGACGGTAGAGGAGGCTTACAACCAGCATCCGGAATTCGAGGCCAACCGCATTGCAGAACGCATCGTGGAGCCTGACCGTATCTTCACCTTCAAGGTGGTCTGGGTCGATGACAAGGGCGATGTCCAGGTCAACCTCGGGTACCGCATCCAGTTCAACAACGCAATCGGCCCCTACAAGGGCGGCCTGCGTTTCCATCCCTCGGTGAATCCCTCGATCCTGAAATTCCTCGGTTTCGAGCAGATTTTCAAGAATGCGCTGACGACGCTGCCCATGGGCGGTGCCAAAGGCGGCTCGGATTTCAACCCCAAGGGCAAATCCGACCGTGAGGTAATGCGTTTCTGCCAGGCCTTCATGGTCGAGCTGTGGCGCCATATCGGCCCCGAGACCGACGTCCCGGCGGGCGACATCGGCGTGGGCGGCCGCGAAATCGGATACCTCTACGGCATGTACCGTAAACTGGCACGCGAGAACACGGGCGTACTGACCGGCAAGGGCATGACCTACGGCGGTTCGCTGATCCGTCCCGAGGCCACGGGGTTCGGTGCCGTTTATTTCCTGCGCCAGATGCTCGAAAAAGCCGGCATGGACATCAAGGGCCAGACCATCGCCATCTCGGGCTTCGGCAACGTGGCATGGGGCGCGGCGACGAAGGCTACAGAACTGGGCGCCAAGGTGGTGACGATTTCGGGCCCCGACGGCTACATCTACGATCCCACAGGCCTCGACGCCGAAAAGATTGCCTATATGCTCGAACTGCGCGCATCGAACAACGACGTCGTGGAACCCTACGCCAAGAAATTCCCCGGATCCCAGTTCTTCGCGGGCAAGAAGCCGTGGGAAGTCAAGGTCGACATCGCCATGCCGTGCGCCACGCAGAACGAGCTCGACGGCGAGGATGCCCGCAAACTGCTGGCCAACGGCGTGAAGGTCGTGGCAGAAGTTTCGAACATGGGCTGCCGTCCCGAGGCTATCGACGCATTCATCGCGGCGAAGATTCCCTATGGCCCGGGCAAGGCCGTGAACGCCGGCGGCGTCGCCACATCGGGTCTGGAAATGACGCAGAACGCCCAGAAACTCAACTGGACGGCCGAGGAGGTCGATGCCAAGCTGCACCAGATCATGTCGTCGATCCACCACGCATGCCTCGAATACGGCACCGAGAAGGACGGTTACATCAACTATATGAAGGGCGCCAATATCGCCGGCTTCATGAAGGTTGCCAAGTCGATGGTCGAACAGGGTGTCCTGTAAAAACCGACCGTAATACACAGAGAAGCGGGCTCCCGGAAAGAGGGGCCCGCTTTTTATTCGGGGACGGGATCCTGAAACCGGGGACTCCCTCCTAAAATACGGCACATGCAGCCAGTGAAAACGTCAGCATATGCAACCGCTGGCGGGAATCCTTCGCAAAAGGCGGCGCCATGTCGTAGTCGGTCGAGAAGCGGATCCCGAAATTCCGGGAGGCAAGGTAGGTGGAAGAGATGCCGGTCGCGAGCACAAAGCCGCCACGATCACCCAATTTCTGCAAATCCGTGTTACACGATTTATAGTATCCGTACCCGCTGAGCAGTTTCGACCCGACCAGCCACCGGACGGAAAGCGGATAGGACAGGTAAAGGCCGGCAGCCGCCGAGCCGCTCTCCAGATTATCGTCCTGCGGCACGCCATTGACGGTCATCTCGAGGTTCGTCACGGCAAAACGCCCGCCCACGCCGACATAGGGCGAGGCGAACCATGCCCCCTGCGCCCCGACCGTAGGCCCGGCCTTGAACGAAGTCCTCATCCCCGGGGACGGCAAATAGGAGCCGGGCGAAGTGGTCACACCGACCGTAAAACTGAGGAACGAAGGCCGGCGGAAGCGGTCGTACACAAGTTGGGTCTCGCCGACATGCAGCCCTTTGTCCTTGAATATCAGGTCTGCGAGGAAATAGCCGAACTCCGTGGCGAGGATACCGATACCGGCGCCGACCATCACGTCGCTCATCCAGTGGCGGTTATTGAGCTGGCGCGTAACGCCGGTGACCGTCGCCACGGTATAGGCCCCGATGCTGTACCACGGGCTGCGGTGCCCGTACTCCTTGTGGAGCATCGTCGCCGTCATGAAAACCGTGGCCGTATGCCCCGAGGGAAACGAATTGCGGGTAGAGCCGTCGGGACGCATCACACGGAACGAATATTTCAGCGAATTGACCGCTGCGGCCATCAGCCCCACCGAGAACGCATCCGAGACGAGCATGCGGCCCCAGGAGCTGCGCCCCTTGACGCCGAAAGCCTTCAAGCCGAGCATCACGGCAGCGGGTGCATATTGCAGGTAGTCGTCGTAATCGTGGTGGAACGACTTTACGTAGCCGTTGCGCAGGCGCCGGAAATCGGTGTCGTAAACCGACATCACGGCGCCGCCCACGATCAGCGGAACCGCAATGAAGGTCATGCGGTAGCCCTTCGTGGAGGTGCGCCGGTCGATATAACGGGCGAAACCGCCCTCCCGGGCAGCCGGGACAAGACAAACCTTCCCAAGGCTGTCTGTGATTTGTGCCGATACGGTGACGGACGCAACCACCGCCAGCAAGCAGCAACAAAAGAATTTCTTCATATGTGGGATCGGGGTGGGTCAACGCTTGCGGCCTATGGCCCGGACGATCTCGCCGCCGACAGCGATCAGCGACGTACTGCCGATGATAACTGCCCACTCCCGCCATGCCAGCGGTTCGGTGCGGAAAACCTCGCCGCCGAATTCGACGATGAGCACCTGCCCCACAGCGATAGCCAACAGGATCAGGAAGAATTCACGGCACCCGCGCAGGCAGGAAAAGACCGAATGGCGTGTTTCGAAACCCTTGGCGTTGAACATATTCCAGAATTGCAGGAATACGAACGTCGAGAAGAAGAGCGTCAACTGGCGCACGGTCAGCCCGCCGGTCGTGATCGTCCACCAGAACAGCATGCCCAGCAATACCGCGACCATGATAATGCCGCACGTGAAAAGCGTGCGCGCCATGGCGCGCGTAATGATGAATTCATTGCGCGGACGGGGTTTTTCGAGCATCACCTCGGGGTTCGGCGGCAGCGAGGCCATGGCCATCGCGGCGAAGGTATCCATGATGATGTTCACCCACAGGATCTGCACCACCGTAAGCGGCATGTCCGTACCGAACACCGCGCCGACGAAGCAGATCAGGATCGCCGCGAAGTTGATCGTGAGCTGGAACAGTACGAAACGCTGGATATTGCGGTATAGCGAGCGTCCCCACATCACAGCCGTGGCGATCGAAGCGAACGAGTCGTCGAGCAGCGTGATGTCACTGGCATCCTTGGCCACCGACGTCCCGGAACCCATCGAAAGCCCGACATTGGCGAAATTCAGCGCCGGGGCGTCGTTCGTACCGTCGCCCGTGACGGCCACCACCTCGCCGCACTGTTGCAACAGGCGCACGAGCCGCTGTTTGTCGAGCGGCCGGGCACGCGACATGATCTTCAGTTCCTGTACGCGGCCGAGCAGCTCCTCGTCGCTCATCGCGGCGAATTCCGTACCGGTCATGTGGTTGCGGTCGGTATCCCGGGCGTCGTTCCACAGGCCGATCTGGCGGGCGATCTCACGCGCCGTAGCCGGGGTGTCGCCCGTGACGATCTTGACGTCGATCCCCGCCTTCAGGCAACGCCCGACGGCTTCGGGGACATCCTCGCGCACGGGGTCGGAAATAGCCGCCACACCCGCAAAATGAAGCTGCGCCGCGGCGACAGCCCGCTGGCAATCGTCCTCGGCCGTCTCGGCCCATGCCACGGCCAGCGTACGCATCGCCCGCCCCTGGAACCCGAGCAGCTGTTCCGCCACCTGCTCGTCTTTCCCGTCCGGCGCACACATCGCACGCACGATTTCGGGCGCACCCTTCACGCAAACGATCCGGCGGCCCGAAATACCGCTCTGAATAATCGTCGCCATATACTTGCGCTCGGTGGAGAAGGTCAGCCGGTCGACGATCTTCGCGCCGGCACGCAGGGGTTCGTAGTCCTCGCCCTGCGCGTGCAGCCATTCGAGCAGCGCCCCTTCGGTCGGATTGCCGATCACGGCACCCGTAACATCGAGGAAGGCCGTCGAATTGGCGGCTACGATCTCGGCGAAATCGTGCATCGGCAGCGCATCGTAGCGCACCAACTCCTGCACGTGCATCCGGTTCTGGGTCAGCGTTCCGGTCTTGTCGGTACAAATCACCGTCACCGCCCCCATCGTTTCGCAGGCATGCATGCGCCGCACGAGGTTATTGGTCTTGAGCATCCGCCGCATGGACATGGCCAGCGATAGCGTGATGCTCATGGGTAACCCTTCGGGAACGGCCATCACGATGATCGCCACCGAAACCATGAAGATGTGCAGCACGTGCTGCGAGATGGCGAGCCAGTCGCCTTCGAGCAACCCGTTGATGAAGATCGCCTTGCCGAGCATGACGCAGAAAATAGCGATGGAAAGCACGATGCCCGCACGGCCGATCAGTTTCGAAAGGCGTGTCAGCTGGCGGTTGAGCGGCGTCTGCTCTTCGCTCTGGACGGTCGCCTGTTCGGTAACGCGCCCGGCTTCGGTCGCATCGCCCACGGCCGTCGAGACCATCACGCCGTAACCGTCGGCGACCGTAGTGCCGCGCAGCACGACGTTCGACGGATAGGTGGCATCGGGGTCGAAGTGCGCCTCGTCCACCGTTTTGTCAACTTCCAGTTCGCCCGTGAGCGTGGATTCGTTGATCCTCAGCGACACGGCCTCGACCAACTCGCCGTCGACAGGCACCGTCTCGCCGCTCTCGATGTAGACCACGTCCCCGACCACGACGTCGCGGCGCGGGACTTCGTGCATCGCACCGTCGCGCATCACCTTGACCGGAATATCGTCGTTGACCTGGTTCAGCCGCCGGAAACGCCGCATGGCATCCCACTCGAACCAGAAACCGACGCAAGTGGCTAAAATAATCGCACAGATAATACCAATGGACTCGGTGAAATCCTTATGCACGAAACCGATGGCGAGCGAGAGCACCGCAGCCAGCAGAAGGATGCGGATGATCGGGTCGCGGAACTTATCGGCCAGCAGTTTCCATACCGAATCGTCCTTCGGCGGCGTAATGACATTGTCGCCGTGCTGCCGTCTGCTCTCGGCGACCTCGTTCGGAGACAAACCCCGGGGATTGTAACGGATCATGTGTGTCAGAATTTATTATTCAGGGAGAATTGCCGCGTCGACGCATCGAGCCGTACGGCAATGAACAACAGTATTGTAAAGGCAATGAGCGACGAGCCGCCGTAGCTCATGAACGGCAGCGGGATCCCCATGACGGGCATCAGCCCGATGGTCATCCCCACGTTCACCAGCACATGGAACAGCAGGATGGCCGCCACGCAATAGCAGTAAATGCGGCCGAAAGGTTCTTGCTGCCGCTCGCCCATGCGCATCAGGCGCAGGATCAGCAGGCACAGCAGCGCCAGCACGACCATCGTCCCCACAAAGCCCCACTCTTCGCCCACGGTACAGAAGATGAAGTCGGTATGCCGCTCGGGCACGAACCCGTACTTGATCTGCGTACCCTGCAGAAAGCCCTTTCCCAGAAAGCCGCCGGAGCCGATGGCGATCTTCGACTGGTTGACGTTGTAGTCCGTCCCCAGCGGGTCGCTGATGATGCCCAGGAAGCTCAGGATACGGTCTTGCTGGTGGGGTTTGAGGATCGAATTGAAAATATAGTTGGTCGTAGGCAGGAAAACCACCGTGCAAAGGAACAGCCCGACCGTAATGAAGATATTGTTCAGGTTGGTGCGGTAGGCATAAACCACCACCCAGACCAGCGACAGCAGCGTCACGGTCAAGAGGCAGGCATGCAGATCCATGAAGCCCGGCGCGACAAGCCCCATCGCCATGCAGAGCAGGATGCTCCCCAGTGCCAGCGCGGCAAGGTAAACGAAGCATTGGCGCCAGTGGCCGTTCATCATCGCCTGCGAAAGGGTGCAGACCAGAATGATCGACACGAGCATCGTCATGGGCGAAAGCAGGAACGAGAAGATGAACAGCGCGGCGATCAGCAGCACCGGGATGCAGAGCCACTTGTTGAGCCCTTCGCGGTAGAGCACGAAGAGGAACGACCCGAGCACGATGCCCGAACCGGTATCGTTCTGCAGGATGATGATAAACAGCGGGACGCAGATCACCATCCCGACCTTGAACAGGTCGCCCGGCCGGTTGATCGAGAACGAATAGGCGCTCATCACGCGGGCGAGCGCCAATGCCGTAGCGATCTTCACGAACTCGACCGGCTGCATGCGGAACGACCCGAACTCGAACCACGCCTTGGCCCCGTTGACCTCGCGGCCGAACAGCAATGCACCGACCAACAGCGCAAGGCCCGCGAAATAGGCCGGGTAGGCGAACATATGGTAAAACCGATCGTCGAGCAACAGCACGACGACCGCCGTAGTCCATGCCACGCCGATCCACATCAGCTGTTTCATGTAGAAGTGCGAAAAGGAGAAGACATCGGCCGTACCCTCGTCGTACGAGGCCGAAGTGATCGACACCCACCCCGCCATCACGATCAGGACATAGAGCAGGACTGTCCAGAGGTCGACACCGTAGAAGATACTGTTATGGCGGTTAGCGGTCATACGCGGGGTAATTTATGGTCATGTTCCTGACATAATCCAGCAATGCCGGGCGGCGGATCGTATCCGTCAGGTAATACTCTTCCAGCAGGCTGGCGATGGGCAGCGCCGCCGAGGCGCCGAACCCGCCGTTCTCGACATAGACCGAAATGGCGATCTTCGGGTTGTCCTTTGGTGCGAACGACAGGAAGGTCGAGTGGTCGCGCCCGCGGGGGTTCTCGGCCGTACCGGTCTTACCGCAGACATCGAGCCCTTCGAGCCGGGCCAGCATCGACGTGCCGCCGACGTTGACGCCCCGCCACATGCCCTCGACGATCGGCTCGAAATGCTTGGGGTCGACCTTCGTATAATGGCGCTCGTAGAAACGGCGGTCGAGCGAATCCCGCCCCTCGACCTTCTTGACGATATGCGGGATGTAGTAATAACCGCGGTTGGCGACGATGGCCGCGAGGTTGGCCAGCTGCAAGGGCGTGCAGCCCAGCGCATCCTGCCCGATGGCGAGCGAAATGACCGTCAGCGAATTCCACGACCCGCGGTACTGGCGGTCGTACCAGCCCCGGTCGGGGACATACCCATCGCGCTCGTCGAGGAAGTCGGAACCCAGCTTGCGGCCGAAACCGAAGCTCTCGACATACTCTTTCCAGGCATCGTACCCTTCCTTGACGTTCCCGTATTTGGGATTGTCCAGGATATCGCGGAAGACATAGCAGAAATAGGCATTGCAAGAAGTCGCCACGGCAAAACGCAGGTCGAGCGGCGAAGCGTGCGAATGGCACTTCATACGCCGTCGCCCTGCCTGGTAGCCCTCGTGGCAGACATGCAGATCCGACGGCCGGAGTACCCCTTCCTGCAAACCGATCAGGCCCTGCACCAGCTTGAAGGTCGAACCCGGCGGGTATTTGGCCCTCACGGCACGGTTATACAACGGCTGGCGTTTGTTGCCCAGCATCTTCATATAGTTGTTGCCGCGCTCGCGCCCCACCAGCTCGTCGGGATCGTACGTCGGCGAGGAAACCATCATCAGGATCTCCCCCGTGGAAGGTTCGATCGCCACGGCCGCCCCGACCTTGCCGCGCATGAGTTCTTCGCCCAGCAGTTGCAGGCGGGCGTCGATGGTGCTGACGATATATTTGCCGGGCTCGGGCAGCGAATCGTAAACGCCGTTCATGTAGGAGCCCTTGATGGCCCCGTGGGTGTCGATCTCCTGGATCTTCACCCCCTTCGTTCCCCTCAGCAACGGTTCGTAGGCCGACTCCACGCCGCCCATGCCCACATAATCGCCGATCTTATATTCGGGATTCCGCTTGAGGTAATCGGCATTCACCTCGCTCACATACCCCAGCAGGTTACCGCCGATTTTACGCGGATAACGGCGGACGGTGCGGTAAACCGTATAGAAACCGCGGAAATTGCACTCGTCGAAACGGAGTTTGTCCTCTTTCGAAATATAGTTGGTCACGACGCGGGGCGCACGGGGGCGCATCCGGGCATTGGCCAGCTCTTTTTCGAGTTTCCCGCGCGAAAGTCCCAGCACGTCGCACATGCGCACGGTATCGAACCCATGCTTGTCGATCTCGCTGTAAATCACCATCAGGTCGTAGCACTCGCGGCTCTGAACCAGGTATTCGCCGTTACGGTCGAACACCTCGCCGCGCGGCGGGTACTGCACCACATGGCGCAGCACATTGGCCTTGGCCAGTTCGTTGTATTTCGAATCGACAAGCTGGATATAGGCCAGGCGGCTGGCGATCAGCAGGAAGATGAAAAGCACCACCCCCTGCAAGGTACGCATCCGCACGAAACCCTCGGAACTTTTCATATGCGGACGGGGAGTTTGGCGGTGAAGATGCGGGCGATGACCCAGATGAAGGCCACCGACACGGCACCGCTCGCCACGGTACGCACGATCGTGCGCACGATATGCGCCCACGAAAGTGCTTCCAGCGAGAAAAATACGGCATGGTGCACCAGCACCAGCACGATCAGGTAATTCAGGAAGACCCGGTTCCCGAGCCGTCCGGTACTGGGGATGCCTCCCTCCCGGATATCGTCACGGGGGTACAGCAGCCCGAGCAGCGTCGGGCGGGCAAAGGCGATGAGCAGCGTGGCGATGGTGTTCACACCGGCAGCCCCCATGGCCAAGTCCATCGTAACGCCCGTGGCCAGCCCCGACAACAGCAGCACGATAGGCGGCGTGTCGAGCGGCAGCAGCGCGATGAAAGCCACGTAGACGAGCGGATTGAGGTAAATGCTGATGGACAGGTTGTCGAAAAGGAAGACCTGCAAGAGCACCACAACGGCGAAGAGTGCGAGATATGGGAGCGTCCTGTGCATCTATCTGTTCTGTCGGGTATGTTGTTCTACTTTCTCACTGTTCTGCAATTCGCGCACCTCCGTGAGGTCGCGGTTCTCGACGAGGATCACGTCCGTCAGGCGCGTCATCTCGGCCGCCAGCCGCACGTGCACCCTGTAAGCCGTACGGGTCTCGTTCAGATGGGCACTCTCGACCCAGCCGATCAGCACGTCGGCCGGGAAATACTGCGAAAACCCGGTCGTCACGACCTCCTGCCCGGGTTGCGGGTCGGCATACTTGGACAACTCGTCCAGCACCACCGTATGCTGGTCGCCCCCGTCCCAGTAGATCGAGCCGAAATAATCGGAGCCGGCGAGCTTGCCGCTGGCCCGGAACGAGGTGTTGAGTACCGACATCGCCACGGCATAGCGCTCCGTGCAGTCGACGACATACCCCGCCATGGCCCCGTCGGACGACAGCACGGCCATCTCTTCGGCGACCCCGTCGCGGCGGCCGCGGTTGAGCACGATCAGGTTCTGTGCCCGGTTGACCGTATTGGATGTCACCGAGGCGGTCATGATGCGGTATTTCGAAACCCCGATATCCTGCATGTAGCCGTCGAGCCGGGCCGCGGTCTCGGCCTCTTCGTACAGTGCCAGCCGTTCCTTCATCCGGGCGACATGCGCCAGCAGCTCACGGTTCTCGCGCCCGAGCGAAAAATAGTGCCGGACACCCGCGAACAGCCCGTGGACGCCCCCGACCAGTTGGTTGGAACGTGCCAGCAACCGTGCCTGGGTGTAGTAGGTCGAGTGGGCGTAATAGCTGATGGCTATTGCCTCGAGCACGACGAACAGCACCACGACATAGACGCTTCGGATAAACTCTAAGAGCTTGCGCAAGGTTTCTCGTTAATTTGAGATTGCGGACACTGGGCCCGCAATCCGTTTATGTGACTACACACTCCCGTCCCGGCAAAGCGGGGACAGGCCGCAACTATTTCATCAAGAATGAGAAGCGGTTGATATTCTTCAGTGCGATGCCCGTACCGCGCGCAATGGCGCGCAGCGGGTCTTCCGCGACGTGGAACGGGATGCCCGTCTTTTCGCCCAGGCGCCGGTCGAGCCCCTTGATCAGGGCGCCGCCGCCGGCCAGGTAGATACCGTTCTTCACAATGTCGGCATACAGCTCGGGGGGCATCGATTCGAGCACCTTCATCAGCGCCGCGTCGATCTTGGTGAGCGACTTCTCGAGCGCATAGGCGATCTCGCTGTAACTGAGCGAAACAGTCTGCGGCAAGGCCGTCAGCATGTTGGGCCCCGTGACCACGAAATCCTCGGGTTCCTCCTCCAGGTCGGAGACAGCGGCACCGATCGAACACTTGATGGCTTCGGCCGTGCGTTCGCCGATACGGATATTATGCTGCTGACGGACATAGCTCTGGATGTCGTTGGTAAAGACGTCGCCGGCCGTATTGATCGACTCGGAGCAGACGATGCCGCCCAGCGAGATGCAGGCGATCTCCGACGTACCGCCGCCGATGTCGATGACCATGTTGCCTTCGGGCGCCTCGACGTCGAGGCCCGCACCCAGCGCCGCGGCCATCGGTTCGTAGATCATGTAGACTTCGCGGCCTCCGGCGTGCTCGGCCGAATCGCGCACGGCACGTATCTCGACGTTGGTCGATCCCGATGGGATGCAGATCACCATCCGCAGCGAGGGGGCGAAAAGGCTGCCCGAGGTCTTGACTTTCTTGATCATGCCGCGCAGCATCAGCTCCGTGGCATTGAAATCGGCGATCACGCCGTCCTTCAGCGGCCGGATCGTCTTGATGTTCGGGTTGGTCTTTTCGTGCATCTGGCGCGCCTGGTGGCCGATGGCGACCACCTTGCCCGTATGCACGTCGAGGGCCACGATCGACGGTTCGTCGACAACGACCTTGCCGTTATAGATTATCAGCGTGTTGGCCGTTCCGAGGTCGATGGCCAGCTCCTGTGTCAGTGAAAAAAGTCCCATAATGTCACACCCAACTATTATTTTTCCTAATCATTTTATAATCAACTCCATAAACCCCTCCCTGCCCGAACCGGCTCGAAAAGGTTACATATCCGGACAAAGGTAGCAAAAAGCAAGGGATATTTTTACATTTTTTTATTATTTTTTTTGATTACATTTGTCCTGCGAAACAATCGATCCGCACATGGAATATAAAATCGGAAATGAGGCCCGCTGCGCCGTGATAGGCTATGGCAGCTGGGGCACGGGCCTCGTGGGGCTGCTCACGGGCCCTTGATGCCGCGTAGGCTGGTATGTCCGCAATCCCGAAGTGCTCGAAGGGCTGCTCACCGAAGGCCGCAATCCCCGGTACCTGAGCGACATGGAGTTCGACCGCGACCGCATCGCCCCCTCCGATGACCTGGACGGGATCGTCCGCGAAGCCGACATCCTCATCCTGGCCACCCCCTCGGCCTACCTCAAGACCTTCCTCGAACCGCTGACCGTTTCGCTCAAGGACAAGTTTGTCGTTTCGGCCATCAAGGGCATCGTCCCGGGCGACTACAAGACCATCGTTGAGTATATCCACGACCATTACGGGCTGTCCTACAAACAGATAGGCATATTCACGGGCCCGTCGCACGCCGAGGAGGTTTCGCGCGGAAAGCTCTCCTACCTGACGGTCGTCTGCACCGATCCCGGAAACGCACGGTCGTTAGGCGCAAAATTCGCCACGGACTACATACACCTGAGCTACTCCACCGACCTTTACGGCATCGAATATGCCGCCATCCTGAAGAACATCTACGCCCTGTCGGTCGGCATCGCCGTGGGACTGGGCTACGGAGACAACTTCCTGGCGGTGCTGATCGCCAACAGCGCGGGCGAGATGCGCCGTTTCCTGGAGGAGAGTTACCCCGCGGAACGCGACACGCTCGTATCGGGCTACCTGGGCGACCTGCTGGTGACCTGCTACTCGGTATACAGCCGCAACCGGCGGCTGGGGCTCCTGATCGGCCACGGATGCACAGTCAAAAGTGCCCTCAACGAGATGACGATGGTGGCGGAAGGCTACTTCGCGGCCGACTGCATCCGCTACATCAACGCCCGCCACAAAGTCGACATGCCGATCGCCGACATGGTCTACAAAGTCCTTTACGAAGGCGCATCGGCCCGCAAGTGCATGAAAGAACTGACAACCAAATTAATCTGACGATAACATGGAAACGATTAAATTAGACATCTCCAAAACCGGCATTGCGGTCTCGGCCGAAATGCAGGCCAAAGCACAGGCCGCCAACGCCCTGCTCGAATCGGGCAAAGGCGCGGGCAACGACTTCCTGGGCTGGGTACACCTCCCGTCGTCGATCTCGGCGGCAGAAATCGAAGCCATCGAAAAACAAGCCGCGAAACTCCGCGAAAAGGCCGAGGTCATCATCTGCATCGGCATCGGGGGTTCGTACCTGGGCGCCAAGGCCGTGCTCGAAGCCATGAGCGACCCGTTCAGATTCCTGCACAAGGAGCAGACAGCTCCCGTGGTGCTCTTCGCTGGCCAGAATATTTCGGAAGACTACACCTACGAACTGCTCGAAGCCGTAAAGGAGCACTCGATCGCCACCATCGTGATTTCGAAATCGGGCACGACGACCGAACCGGCCATCGCCTTCCGCCTGATAAAGGCCGAGATCGAAAAGCGCTACGGCAAAAAGGAGGCTGCGGAACGGATCGTGGCGATCACCGACAAGGCGCGCGGCGCTCTGAAAACGCTCGCCACCAACGAGGGGTATCCGACGTTCGTCATCCCGGACGACGTGGGCGGCCGCTTCTCGGTACTCACGCCCGTAGGCCTGCTGCCCCTGGCCGCCGCCGGCGTCGACATCGCGGCACTGGTGCGCGGTGCGCAGGAGATGGAGCGTGCGACGGCCGACGGCACGCCTTTCGGACAGAACCCGGCGGCGGTCTATGCAGCCGTGCGCAACGAACTTTACAACGGCGGCAAGAAGGTCGAAATCCTCGGCTCCTATGAGCCCAAGCTGCAATATATCAACGAGTGGTGGAAACAGCTCTACGGCGAGAGCGAAGGCAAGCAGGGCAAGGGTATCTTCCCGGCCAGCGTCACGCTGACGGCCGACCTGCACTCGATGGGACAGTACATTCAGGACGGCGAACGCACGCTGTTCGAAACGATCATTTCGGTTGCCAAACCCGCCCACGAGGTGGTTATCGAGGCCGAGGCCGAAAACCTCGACGGCCTCAACTTCCTCGCAGGGAAACGCATTTCGGAGGTCAACCGCATGGCCGAGCTGGGCGTGCAGCTGGCACACGTCGACGGCGGGGTGCCCAACATCCGCATCGAAATTCCCGCAATCGACGCACACGCCATCGGTTCGCTGCTCTACTTCTTCGAGAAGGCCTGCGGCATCAGCGGTTACATCCTCGGCGTAAACCCGTTCGACCAGCCCGGCGTGGAGGCGTACAAGAAAAATATGTTCGCCCTGCTGGACAAGCCGGGCTACGAGGAGGCATCGAAAGCCATCAAAGCACGGCTGTAAACAGCCCCGGATTATGGAAATGCGGAACCTCGCACGAATTTCCGGGGATAAAAAACAGAGGTATAAAAAAGTGTAAAGCAAAAGATAATCAAATAATTATACACTTTTCTTCAGTACCTTTGTTTTAGAAAAAAAGTAGAATAAGGTAATGTTAAACGAGGTTTCGGTTTCCAAATCGTTACCTC
>OGRA01001209.1_pt1 | contig 25173 bp, 14 predicted proteins | sample 1553351 | NCBI WGS metagenome assembly OGRA01 (sample SAMEA2580056, study PRJEB22360) | human gut metagenome | biome: human gut; feature: human-associated habitat; material: faeces | place: Denmark | collected 2008/2010
GGCCGGCGCCTTGCTTTCCGATGTCGCCGCGGCGGCAGCCGAGGCCGGTCTCACCGGCATGGAGCCCATCTCGGGCATCCCCGGATCGGTCGGCGGCGCCTGCTACATGAACGCCGGCGCCTACGGTGCCTGCATGGCAGACGTGCTGGAGTCTGTGCGCGTCTACAAGCCCGCCCGCATGCTCGACGACGGCACCCGCGGCAGCGGCAACATCATCGAGTTCGATGTCGATGAGCTCAACCTGGGCTATCGCAAGAGTCGCATCGCCGACGACGGCTTTATCGTTCTTTCTGCCACCTTCAACCTCGCACCGGGCAACGCCGCGATGATCAAGGCCGACATGGACGACTACCGCCAGCGCCGCGAGGACAAGCAGCCGCTCGACATGCCGAGTGCCGGCTCCACCTTCAAGCGCCCCGAGGGTTACTTTGCCGGCAAGCTCATCATGGATGCCGGCCTGCGAGGACACGCCGTTGGCGGCGCGCAGGTGAGCGAGAAGCACTGCGGCTTTATCGTCAACGCCGACCACGCCACCGCCGCCGACGTCGACGAACTCATCCGCCACATCCAAACAACCGTCAAAGACCAATTCAACGTAGACCTAGAACCCGAAGTCCACCGAGTAGGCGAATTTTTATAAAAAGAAGGCCCCGAAAGGGGCCTTCACCATATTTATTCAGACAACCCAGTCCGGTGTGTCACGCCTTGGACCCGGAAGGTCCGGGGCTGGGGGGGCGAGGCATAAGGTTGGTCGCGAGTTCCGCACGCAAAGAAGGCCACTTAATGTGGCCTTCGTCTTGCGCAGGACTGTAGAGCAGGCAACCTTATGCCTCGCCCCCCAGCCCCGGACCAACTTGCTTCAAACCGCAGCTACGACAGCGCAATACCGCCGAGCCAGCCCCAACGCACGCCAGAGCCAGTGCCGTAGAAGCTAATAAACGAATCAAGCGACTTAGACGTAATGGCGCCCTCATTGCTCATGACGATGCCGCCGCCAACGTAGATACCCACATGACCGTAGATAAGGCCCGGAGCACCCGTGCCGCTATGCGATGAGTCGGCCACGATCATGCCCACCTGCAGCGCCGAGCGATCGGAGCTATAGCACCATGCGTTAAACATATCGCACGCGTTACCGCCAAAGTAGCCAACGCCGGCGTTACGGAAGACATTGGTAACCCACGCCGCGCACCAGTTCTGACCCGGCGAAGGCGTGGAGTAGCACGCGTTGACGACGGCCTGCTGTTTGCCCGAGCCGGCATTCTGTTGCGGGGTTCCGGGCGCATACGATCCGCCACCCGAGTAGGAATTGTTCTTGTTCGCGGCGGCCGCGGCAGCGGCGGCGGCCTTCTTGGCAGCCTCCTCGGCCTGGGCGGCAGCGAGGATCTCGGAATCGCGCTGAGCCATGAGCTCCTTGACGTCGTCGGAAAGACCGTTCAGCACGGTCTGGACCTCTTGCTGTTTGGCCTGCATATCCTGCATCTGAGCCGTCTGCTGGTCCTTGAGTTTCTCCAGGTCGGCCTTTTGTGCTTCGAGCTCGGTCTTCTGTGCGTCGAGCTCAGCCTGAATCGTCTGGATATCCTCGATGGCGTCGCGGTCGCTCTTGTTGATCTTCTCAACGTAATGCGCGTTGGCGACGAGTTCCTCAAACGAACCAGAGGCCAGCAGCAGCGACAGGATGTTCGTGCCGCCGGACTTGTAGCTGGCGGCCACGCGATCGGAAAGGTCGTTGCGCTTCTTCTTGAGCTCGGCCTTCTTTTCATCGATCTGGGCCTGCGTGTCGTCAATCTTGCCCTGGACATTCTCGATGTCGTTGAGGGTCTGGGCATTCTTGTTGGCCAGCGCCGCATACTCATTTGCGATGCTGTCGAGCTGGGCCTGAACCTCGTCGAGCTGGGCCTGGGCGGCATTCAGTTTATCGGTGGTTTCTTTGGAAGCCTCCGCCGCATGGGCGCGAGCGGGCAGGCCAAAAAGAACTGCCGCAGAAGCGGCGCCGAACAGGGCCTTGAGGGCAGTGCGGCGCGAGAGCTCCTGGGAAAGGATGGAATCGCTGTTTGGTGACATATGTACTCCGTTACATGTTTATTTATATGTCGCTCAACTCATACATATTAGCGTACATATGGCGCGTCCCAACGATTTCCACGAACGGCAGGAAACTACAAGGTCAGCGGCTCGTAAGCAAATGCCAAAGATCAGATTATGCGTACGCAAGCTCTTCTATGAGTACGCTAGCACAATCCTCTGCTTTTCCTGCCGCGTACGTTCTTGGAACAACTGCCTGCGCTATACTCCCCTGAAGAAGTGTTCCTGATGCGATAGGAGACTACATGTCCAAAGCACTCGACCCCAAAGACACCTGCGTCCTCGTTACCGGTGGCGCCGGCTTTATCGGCTCGCACACCGTCGTTCAGCTGCTCGAGGGTGGCTACCAGGTCGTCATCGTCGATGATCTCTCCAACTCCAGCGCCGTCGCCGTCGACCGCGTCAAGACCATCGTGGGCGACGAGGCCGCCAAGAACCTCACCTTCTACGAGGCCAACGTACTCGACCGCGATGCGATGAACAAGATCTTCGATACCCATCAGATCGACCGCGTCATCCACTTTGCAGGCTTTAAGGCCGTCGGCGAGTCGGTGAGCAAGCCCGTCGAGTACTACCACAACAACATCGAGAACACCCTGGTGCTCATCGACGTCATGCGCAACCATGGCTGCAAGTCCATCATCTTCTCGAGCTCCTCGACCGTCTACGGCGACCCGGACAACCCGCCCGTCACCGAGGAGGATCCTAAGAAGCCCGCAACCAACCCCTATGGTTGGACCAAGTGGATGATCGAGCAGATCCTTATGGACGTCCACACCGCCGACCCCGAGTGGGACGTCGTGCTGCTCCGTTACTTCAACCCCATCGGCGCTCATCCGTCAGGCCTGATCGGCGAGGACCCCAACGGCATCCCCAACAACCTGGTGCCCTATGTCGCCCAGGTCGCCGTGGGCAAGCTCGAGGCCGTTCAGGTCTTTGGCAACGACTACCCCACCCCCGACGGCACCGGCGTGCGCGACTACATTCACGTGTGCGATCTGGCCTCTGGTCACGTTGCCGCCCTTAACTGGATGAACGGCAAGACCGGCGTCGAGATCTTTAACCTGGGCACCGGCACCGGCACCTCGGTACTCGAGGTCGTCGCCGCCTTCTCCAAGGCTTGTGGCAAGGAGCTGCCCTACGTGATCCGCGAGCGCCGCGCCGGCGACATCGCTGCCAACTGGTGCGATGCCTCCAAGGCCGAGCGCATGATGGGCTGGAAGGCCCAGTACGACATCGCGGACATGTGCCGCGATAGCTGGAACTGGCAGAGCCACAACCCCAACGGCTTCGCCGACGCCGAGTAGCAAAAACCTACATACCGCTCTTGCCCCGATCTCACGTTGTGAGGTCGGGGCTTTTTCATGGCATGTAACCATTCGCCGAAAATCGACCAACTTTTTTATCTTGCCTGTACATGTTTAAACAACATGTTTTACAATAGGCGTATCGAATCAGAACATCGGAGGCGGACTGCACACCCATCGGCAGGCCGACCCCACAACAAGAAGGTTGGTGAGCGCATTCATGGAGCGTGCAAGCGGCGTCCTCATGCCCGTCTCATCTCTGCCCGGACCATACGGAATCGGCGGCTTTGGCTGGAATGCCTACGACTTCGTCGATTTTCTCGCCTCGTGCAAACAACATTACTGGCAGATTCTGCCCCTTACGACGACCAGCTATGGCGATTCGCCCTATCAGTCGTTCTCGGCCCGCGCAGGCAACCCCAACTTTATCGACTTTGCCGAGCTTATCGAGGCAGGGTATCTGGAACAGCGCGATATCGATGGCGTGTACCTGGGTTCTGACCCCAGTAACGTCGACTACGGTGCTATCTTTGGCGGCCGCCGTCAGATTCTCGACCGCGCCGCCGAGCGCTTTGCTGCCGACAAGCCGGGCGATTTCGATGACTTTATCCAGGCCAACGAGGACTGGCTCATCCCCTACTGTGAGTTCATGACCGTCAAAGAGGAGTGCGGTCTCAAGGCGTTTTGGGAGTGGCCCGCGGAGCTCCGCACCCGCGGCGAGGCTTCCGCCAAGGTCTGCGCCGACCATCCGGCGCGTATGCTCTACCACCAGATGACGCAGTACTTCTTCGATCGCCAGTGGAGCCGCCTCAAGGCCTATGCCAACGAGCGCGACATTCTCATCATCGGCGACCTGCCCATCTATGTCTCGCGTGACTCCGTCGAGATGTGGGCGACGCCTGAGCTCTTTAAGATCGACGCCGCCGGCAATCCCGTGAGCGTCGCCGGCACGCCGCCCGACCAGTTCTCGGCCACCGGCCAGTACTGGGGCAACCCCATCTACGACTGGGACGCCATGGAGTCCGACAGCTTCTCCTGGTGGGAGGGCCGCATTCGCGCCGCCCTCGACATGTACGACGTCATCCGCCTGGATCACTTCCGCGGCTTCGAAGCCTATTGGGAGGTGCCGTTCTCCTCGCCCGATTCGTCCTACGGTTCATGGACGCAGGGTCCCGGCCTCAAGTTCTTCAAGACGCTCGAGGAAAAGCTCGGTACGCTGCCCATCATCGCCGAGGACCTGGGCTTCCTCACCCCCGGCGTCATCGACATGCGCGACAACTCGGGCTTCCCCGGCATGAAGATCCTGCAGTTTGCCTTTGAGGGCACCAACTCGTACTACCTGCCGCATAACTACATCGCCAACACCGTCGCCTATGTGGGCACCCACGACAACGAGACGGCGCGCGGTTGGTTTGAGGGAACGGCCACCCCGCGTCAGCGCGAGCAGGCAGCCCTGTACACCCATCAGCAGGCCGGCGAACCCATGGCAGATGCACTCAATCGCACCATCGCCGCCAGCGTGAGCGACACGTGCATCTACACCATGCAGGACCTGCTCAACTTGGGCAACGAGGCGCGCATCAACACCCCTGCCACGCTGGGCGGCAACTGGACCTGGCGCATGCTCGACGGCGCCATCACCCGCGAGCTCGAGCACAAACTCACCGACTGGACCGAGACCTACTTCCGCATCCCGTCGGAAGCCGAAATCGAGCTTCCTCAATAGGAGCTACCGCGCCCGACCCCTCCCCACCGTGCGGACGCGCTTGCTTTTCCCGCGCGAGGCCACCCCAATCCCCTCGCGCGGGCTTCTTATGAATTGCAGACATGAAACAACCCATCACAGGAGAAAACATGCCACAAATTAACCTCATGGAACTCGCCGAGCAGTCTTTTGGCACCTCGCTCGAGCAGCTCGACGACCGTCGCATTTACAAGCTGCTGGTCAAACTCGTGCAGGAGCGCTCCGCCACCTGCCCGCTCAACAACGGCAAGAAAAAGCTCTATTACATTTCCGCCGAATTTTTGATCGGCAAGCTGCTCATCAACAACATGATCGACCTCGGCATCTACGACGAGGTTAAGGACCAGCTCACCGCCGCAGGCCACGACCTCAACAAGATCGAGGAATTCGAGGTCGAGCCGTCACTCGGCAACGGCGGCCTGGGCCGCTTGGCCGCATGCTTCCTGGATTCCATCGCCACGCTGGGCTTGACCGGCGATGGCGTGGGCCTCAACTATCACTACGGTCTGTTCCGTCAGCGCTTTGTCGACAACCAGCAGAAGGCCGTCCCCGACGAGTGGCTCGGTGAGCAGGACATCCTGGTCGACGATGACCGCTCCTACACCGTCGAGTTCGGCGATTTTGCCGTTACCTCCAAGCTCGTCAACATCGATGTGCCCGGCTACGGCCAGTCCAACAAGAACCGCCTGCGCCTGTTCGACCTGGCGAGCGTCGACGACGGCCTGGTCCCCGGCAGCTCCATCGACTTCGACAAGACCGAGATCGCCAAGAACCTCACCTTGTTCCTCTACCCCGACGATTCCGACGAGCAGGGCCGCCTACTTCGCATCTACCAGGAATACTTCATGGTGAGCAACGCCGCCCAGCTCCTGATCGACGAGGCCATCGAGCGCGGCAGCAACCTGCACGATCTGGCCGACTACGCCGTGGTCCAGATTAACGACACGCACCCCACCATGGTCATCCCCGAGCTCATTCGCTTGCTCACCACCGAGCATGGCATCGAGTTTGACGAGGCCGTGACCATCGTACGCTCCATGGTCGCCTACACTAACCACACGATTCTTGCCGAGGCGCTCGAGAAGTGGCCGCTTGCCAGCCTGCAGAAGGTCTCCCCTGCCATCGCCGACATTATCGTCAAGCTCGATGAGATCGCGAAAGCCGAGCACGATGACCCGCGCGTCGCCATCATCGACAAGCACGACACCGTCCACATGGCCCACATGGACATCCACTTTGGCTTCTCCATCAACGGCGTAGCCGCCCTCCACACCAAGATCCTGGAGGACACCGAGCTTCATCCGTTCTACGAGATCTATCCCGAGAAGTTCTCCAACAAGACCAACGGCATCACCTTCCGCCGCTGGATCCATGGGGCCAACCCCGCGCTCGCCAGCCTGCTCGACGATGTGATCGGCACCGACTGGCGCAGCACCGGCGATCTGAGCAAACTCGCCAAGTTCGCCGACGACAAGGACGTTCTTGAGCGCCTGGCCGCCACCAAGGTCGAGGCTAAGGCCATCATGCGCCAGTTCATGGCGCTCGAGCAGGGCGTGACCATTCCCTCCAACGCTATCATCGACGTTCAGGTCAAGCGCATCCACGAGTACAAGCGCCAGCAGATGCTCGCGCTCTACATCATCTGGAAGTACCTCGACATCAAGAACGGCAACAGACCCAAGCACCCCGTCACCATCATCTTTGGCGGCAAGGCGGCGCCTGCCTACACTATCGCGCAGGACATCATCCATCTGATTCTGACGCTGTCGCAGTGGATTGCAAACGACCCCGACGTGGCTCCCTACCTGCAGGTTGTCATGATCGAGAACTACAACGTCACCGCCGCCGAGCGCGTGATCCCCGCCGCTGACATCTCCGAGCAGATCAGCTTGGCCTCCAAGGAGGCGAGCGGCACCTCCAACATGAAGTTCATGCTCAACGGCGCCCTAACCCTGTGCACGCTCGACGGCGCCAACGTGGAGATTGCCGAGCTCGTGGGCGACGAGAACATCTATACCTTTGGTGCCTCGTCCAAACAGGTCGAGCAGCTCTACGCCGACGGCACCTACGATGCCGGCGCGCTCTACCGCAAGCCCGGCATCAAACTGCTGGTGGACTTCATCACCAACCCCGCCTTTATGGCGACCGGCAACGCGGAGCGCCTGCAGCGCCTGCACGACGACATTAAGGGCAAGGACTGGTTTATGGCCCTGCTCGACATCGAGGAGTACATCCAGACCAAGGAGCGCGTGCTGGCCGACTACGAGGACCAGGACGCTTGGATGCGCAAGGCGCTGATCAACATCGCCAACGCCGGCACCTTCTCGTCCGACCGCACCATCTCCCAGTACAACGACGAGATCTGGCACCTGAACTAATTTCGCTTCCCTTACCCATCCTCTTGAGAAACGGAGTCGTGGCAACACGACTCCGTTTCTTGTGCCCGCACGTTACCCTGTGACCCGACTCGGCCAAACAATCTCGATCTATAACAACTACTCGGTAAAAACGGTCCCAGCTGTTACAGATTGAGACATACCGGCCCCTTCCCTTGGGTTTATCTCAATCTGTAACATCTAGCAGCTGAAATTCACCTTTGGTGTTACAGATTTAGATGAAATGGTTAGCTCAGCGGAACCGTCTCGATCTGTAACATCTAACGTCCGAAATCGGCCCTACCCGTTACAGATCGAGACAAACGACCGGTCAGACAATCCCAACACAAAGAAAGGCTCCCCTCTCGCCCAGTGGACGGGAGGGGAGCCTTATATGTGACCGCGGCAAAAGGATGGCAATACCGCAGTCGCCCAAAGGGAGGGCCTGGATGCACCGGGCCTAGATAAGGTTCTTACCAGAGACCTTATCGAAGAGATGGGTCGCGTTCTTCTCGAACTTGAACCAGATGGTGTCGCCAGCCTTGAGCGCGCCCTTGGCCTCGAGGTCGACGACGGGGATAATCAGGACGAACTGGCCGTCGGGAGCGGTCACGTGGACATGCTCGGTCGAGCCCATGAGCTCGGTCACCTCGACGGTACCCTGGAGCGCACCCTCCTCGTCCTTGTCGGCAAGCAAAATCTGCTCGGGGCGCACGCCGGCCGTGATCTCCTTCACGTCGCCGCCGTCCCAGTTGAGAGCAAGCTGAGCGCAGGTCTCGGGGGCGAGCGCCACGTTCATATCCTCGGTCTTGACGGTAAAGCCGTTGCCCGAGCGCACCAGCTGGGCATCGAAGAAGTTCATCTGCGGCACGCCGATGAAGCCGGCGACGAAGATGTTTGCGGGATGGTTGAAGACCTCCTGCGGGGTGGCGATCTGCTGGACAACACCATCCTTCATGACCACGATGCGGTCTCCAAGGGTCATGGCCTCGGTCTGGTCGTGGGTGACGTAGATGAACGTGCCCTTGATCTCATGGCGCAGCTTGATGAGCTCGGCACGCATCTGGTTACGCAGCTTGGCGTCCAGGTTGGACAGCGGCTCGTCCATCAGGAAGACCTTAGGATCACGCACGATGGCGCGGCCGATGGCGACGCGCTGACGCTGACCGCCGGAGAGCGCCTTGGGCTTACGGTCGAGATACTCGGTGATACCCAAGATCTCGGCAGCGGAGCGAACCTTGCGGTCGATCTCGTCTTTGGGGACCTTCTTGAGCTCAAGCGTAAACGCCATGTTCTCGTACACCGTCATATTGGGGTACAGAGCATAGCTCTGGAACACCATGGCGATGTCGCGGTCCTTGGGCGCCACGTCGTTGACGCGCTTGCCGTCGATGAGCACGTCGCCCGAGGTAATGTCCTCCAGGCCGGCGACCATGCGCATCGTCGTGGACTTACCGCAGCCAGAGGGGCCAACGAGGACGATGAATTCCTGGTCGTGAACGGTGAGGTTGAAGTCCTCTACAGCGAGCACACCGTCCTCGGTAACCTTGAGGTTGTGCTTCTTCTCCTCGGTCTTCTTCTTTTTGCCAAAGAAGCCCTTCTTTTTCGACTCGTTGTTGGGATACACCTTCTGAACATGTTTGAGAACGATCTCGGCCATGTCTTTACCTTTCGATACGCGGCGCCGTGCTGGGTGGCGCCGCAGAAACTTGCAAAACAGTTACGGCATCAGCCCTTGACGGCACCTGCCACAACGCCGTCAATGATGTACTTCTGACAGAAGATGTACATGATGACGATGGGGACAACGACCATCATGATGCAGGCCATCATGGGGCCGAGCTCGACGTGGCCGTAGCCGCCGCGGAAGTACTGGATCAAGATAGGAATGGTCTTGTACTTGGTAGAGTCGAGCGTAAGGTAGGGCAGCAGATAGTCATTCCAGACCCACATGGTCTCGAGAATGCCGACCGAAAGATAGGTGGGCTTCATGATGGGAAGGACGATCTTGAAGAACACCTGGACCGGGTTGCAGCCATCAATCATGGCCGCCTCTTCGATCTCGAGCGGGATGTTCTTTACAAAGCCGGCGAACATAAAGACCGCCAGGCCCGCGCCAAAGCCGAGGTAGATAAAGCAGATGTTGAACGGCGTGTTGAAGCCGATGCGGTCCGCCAAATTGGACAGCGTGAACATGAGCATCTGGAAGGGCACGACCATCGAGAAGACGAACAGGTAATAGAAGAAGTTCGAGATCTTGCTGTTGACGCGCACTACGTACCAAGCACACATGGAGCAGCACACCAGAATCAGCACGACCGACGTGACCGTGATGATGAGCGAGTACATAAATGCCGAGGCAAAGCCCTGCTCGTTAAGGGCGTGCATGTAGTTTGCGAGGCCGTTGAACGTCTCGGGCGTGAGCAGATCGAATGCCGTGGTGGTGCTGATTGCAGTTGCCTTTTTAAAGGAATTGAGCGCAATCATGAACACGGGGTAGATCCACGCGAGCGACAGAATCGTAAAGAAAATCGAGAGCGCGCGGTTGATAACCTTATCGCGTTTCATTACTGCTGCACCTCCTTGGACCTCGTGGCCTTAAGCTGAATCATGGAGATGGCTACGACCAGGATGCAGAAGATAACCGCCTTGGCCTGACCGATGCCCTGCCATGCGATACCGGCACGCGAATAGAACGTGTTGTAGATGTTCAGGGCGAGCATCTCGGTGGAGTGCGCGGGGGCGCCGCCGGTAAGGGCGAGGTTCTGGTCGAACAGCTTAAAGCCGTTGGTGATGGACAGGAACAGGCAGATGGTGATGGTCGGCATCAGATTGGGGATCTTAACCTTCCAAAACGTCTGCCATGCCGTGGCACCGTCGACCTTGGCGGCCTCGATGTAGTCGGACGGAATGGACTGCAGACCGGCGATGTAGATGATCATCATGTAGCCGACCTGCTGCCACAGGGTCAGGATGATAAGGCCCCAGAAGCCAGCAGCAGAGTTAAGGGCAATGAGCTGGGCGCCGATGTTGGAAAGCAGGCAGTTGATCAGGATCTGCCAAATGTAGCCCAACACGATGCCGCCGATCAGGTTAGGCATAAAGAAGATCGTACGGAAGATGTTGGTGCCCTTGAGCGCCTTGCGGGTGAGCGCCTGCGCGATGGCGAGGGCGATCACGTTGATGAGCACCGTCGACAGGAAGGCAAACGCCACCGTAAAGAAGAACGACGTGGCAAACTGCGGATCGGACAGTGCGCGCACGTAGTTCTCAATACCGACAAAATGCGCGTTGTTAATGGTAATAAACTGGCAGAACGAGAGATAGAAGCCCTGGATAAAGGGAATCACGAACCCGATCATAAACGCCAGGCACGTGGGCAGCATAAAGAGCGGCCACCAGCGCTTGAGTGCTTTGCCCATAGAAGGGTCCTTTCAATATGCAGGGGGCGGGCAAACCAACGTCTGCCCGCCCCCTGTCGCTAATCAGATAGCTTGGGCAGCAACTGCTTACTCGGAAGCAGCCTTCTCGGTCTTCCAGCCATCGACGAAGGCGTTCTTGACGCCGTCCCACTTGCTGTTGTCGGCAGCATAGGCGATCAGAGCCTGCTTGAGGTTCTTCTTCCACTCCTCAGAGGGGATGTAGACGAAGTCCCAAGCGACGGTCTTCTTGCCGTCCTTGGCCATGGCAACGGCCTGCTGCGAGAAGACGTTGGTGGTCTCCTTGGCGCTCTTGAACGGAGCGGTCAGACCCATCTTGTCGGCGATGATGTTGGTCGGGGTGTCAGCGGTGACGCACCAGTACATGAAGTCCTCGGTGGCCTTCTGAGCATCCTCGGAAGCCTGGGAGCTCACGCACCAGTAGTTCTCGCCGCCGGAGCACAGGCCCTGGTTCTCCTCGCCGTCGACGCCGATGTAGATCGGCAGCATGCCGAGCTGGTCGTCGGTCATACCGGCCTTGGTGAGGTCAGCGTATGCCCAAGAGCCGTTCTGATAGAAGACGGCCTTGCCGGTTGCGAACTCGTTGGTGGCGTCGTCGCCGGTCTTGGAGGCAAGCTGCGAAGGATCGCAGGTGGAGTCGGTGATGTACAGGTCGAAAATCTGCTTGAAGTTGTCGAGATACTCGCCCTTGATCTCGTCGTCCTCCTGGTTGTGCTCCTTCTCGAACTCGTAGTAGAGCGGGAGGTTGGCGAGGTGGGTGGTGTAGCGCCAGCTGGAGGAGTCATCCATGCCGGCAGAAGTGAAGGCACCCTCAACGCCAAGCTCGTCCTTGCGGGCCTGGATGTCGTCGGCGCAAGCCTTCAGCTTGTCGAAGGAGTTGATGTCCTCGGCCTTGTAGCCAGCCTTCTCGAGCAGCTGCTTGTTGTAAATGATGCCGTAGCTCTCCTGGACCCAGTCGATGCCCAAATCCTTGCCATCGGACTGCAGAGCCAGGGAGTCGTCAATGAGCTCACCGCGGAGCTTGGTATCGGACAGGTCGGCGCAGTAATCCTTCCAGTTCTTAAGACCGGTGGGACCGTTGACCTGGAACAGGGTCGGAGCGGAGCTCTTAGACATCTCGGACTTGAGCTTCTCCTCGTAGGTGTTGGAGGCAGCGGTCACGATCTTGACCTCGACGCCCTTCTCCTTCTTATAAGCCTTGGCGATCTCCTTCCACTCCTTGTCGACCTCGGGCTTGAATTGGAGGAAGTAGACCTCGGCAGCGTCACCAGAAGCAGAGGAGCCGGAGCCGGCAGAACCACCGCAGCCCACGAGACCCAGACCAAGCACCGCAGCCGCGGAACCAGCAAAGCCCAGGAACTGCCTTCTGCTCATTTCGTTCTTCATTACAATCCACCCTTTCACACCGTGGCGGCACCCTTTGCCGCCGCCTTCGGAGATTGGCTCGGGGACTTTGCCCCTTTTGCTGATTTGTACAATACGCTATTTGGCTAGTTGTTTGAACAAGTATTACTAGAGCGGTAGAAAAACATCGGTGAACGGTAATTTCAACTTGATACTTGACAAGTTTTGTATAAACAATTAATTGTTACCAAATGCAGAGAAACCGCCCGGTCAAGCCGATGCATCGTCGGTTTGACCGGGCGCTTTCGCTTTGAGGGCATGAGTCTCGTCAGGCTGCGAGCTAGCCGGCTATCGCTTGGAATTGACGCGGTAATGGAAGATCTCGGGGTGCGTACGGGCGTGCGTGACCTCGAACAAGATGCCGTCCGAGGTGTACGACTGGCTCTCCATGACGGCAACGCAGTTGTATTTGCCGAGGTCAAGATAGCTGCAGTCCTCATCGTTGGCAAGCTCGACGCTCACCGTACGGCGACTCGCCATCACTTTGACGCCGCGTTTGTGCTCCAGATAGTCGTAAATTGACTTTGCGGCGATCTCGGGCGTCAGGCCTTTGGCGATCGACTCCAGAAAATAGCCGTGGTCCACCTGGCGGGCGCTACCGTTAAGGCTACGGACGCGCACCACGCGAATCAACTCCTCGCCCACCTTAAAGCCCAGGTGACGAGAGAGTTGCTCGGTGCAGACCAGATGTTCAAAAGACTTAACATCCGTCGATGCAACGGCATTGTTGCGCTTTGCAAACTCGCCAAACGACTCAACCTCTTCGAGTGCACCCAACATGTCGGTTTCGCCCTTAAGCCAAATAACGCGCACGCCCTTGCCGTGTATGGGCTGCACAAACATCCCGTCGGCCAGCATACCCAAGGCGCGACGGACGGTATTGCGAGTGCATCCGAACTCCGCGGTCAGCTCGGCTTCGGTTGGCAGCATCTCCTGAAACGCATAGGTCCCATTAATGATGCGCGAGCGTATTTCTCGGTAGATTCCTTCGTATATCGCTTTTGGCATTTGTTTCACCTCTACATTATTCATTTCCGGCTAGGCACGATAGCATTTCTTAAAGTTGTTTAAACCGAATATCGGTAAAGCGACAGGATTTAACCGTTGACGGTTTTTGTCATGCCCAAATCGGTTTCGCTCAAAACTGCCGGTACGACAATCGTCTGGTCCTCTACAATGAATCCATTGTTTAAACGTTTCCCCACGCGCAACGCGCCTCGATATTCGGAAGGCAGAACATGCTGCAAAAAATCCAACGCTTTGGCGGGGCAATGTTCGCGCCCGCCATGCTGTTTTCTATATCAGGCCTCATGGTCGGCGTCTCCGCTCTCGCAACGACTGCGGACATCGTCGGCGATCTCGCCGTATACGGAACCCCTTGGTACGTTTTTTGGACCATCATCCAGCGCGGCTCGTGGACGGTCTTTAAACGCCTCCCGCTCCTTTTTGCCGTAGCGCTGCCCATCGGTCTTGCCCAAAAACAACCGGCTCGTTGCTGCCTCGAGGCTCTCGTCGCCTATTTTGCCTACTGCTTCTTTTTGAGCGAGATCATTAAGCTGAGCGGAGACAACCTTGGACTTGAGTACCCGTCATCTTTGACCCCCGCCAGCGGTATCACCGTCATCGACGGCATCAAGACGCTCGACACCGGCATTATCGGCCCGCTAGCGGTATCGGCAACCGTCGTCGCCGTCCATGACCGCTTCTACGATGCCAAGATTCCCGATTGGCTCGGCACCTTCTCGGGCTCCTCGCTGGTCTACCTCATCAGCTTTTTTGCCGTGTTTGCCCTTGCCGCTATCTCGGCCGCCATCGCGCCCTTCGTATACGCTGTGACCGATACGCTGCGTCACGCGCTTGCAGGCGTCGGTCCCTTTGGCGTGGGCATCTTTGTCTTTTTAGAACGAGCACTCGAGCCCTTTGGCCTGCACCACCTGCTCTACATGCCGATCTACTACGACAACCTGGTCATTAACGACGGCATCTACGCCACGTGGAGCAGTTTGCTCCCCATCCTCTCCCATAGCACGCGCCCCCTTAATGAGCTTGCGCCGTGGGCCGGTTTTACCGCCACCGGCTGGGTCAAGCTCTTTGGCCTTCCTGCCATCGCAGCTGCGTTCTACTCCACCGCAAAACCCGAGCGCCGCGCCGGCCTCAGGGTCATCCTTGCTCCCGCCATCATCGCCTCGGTGGTTTGCGGCGTTACCGAGCCACTCGAGTTTCTCTTTATGTTCACCCACCCCGGGCTCTTTTTGCTCTACGCCGTCTTATCGTCTTGCCTTGCCACAGCCATGAATCTCTTTGGCATCGTCGGCATCTTCTCGGGCGGCCTCATGGAGATGGCAGCCTTCAACTTTATTCCGCTCATGCGCACGCATGCCGGTGCCTATCTTTTGGCGCTCGGTATCGGCCTTGCCTTTAGCCTCATCTTCTTTGTTAGTTTTCGAGCACTCATCTTGGTCTATGACCTTAAGACGCCGGGCCGCGAGGATCATGTCGCCAATCGCGCGGCAATCGATTGTTTAACGGGAAGCGACTTTGCCAAAGAGCAATCCCCCAATGACGAGGTCGATAGTCGATCCGATCAAGATCACGTCCTCGCTGAGCGGGTAATTCAGCTTTTAGGTGGCGTTGGCAATATCGTGGGCGCAACCAACTGCGCCACGCGCCTGCGCGTCGAGGTCGCAGACCCTTCCATCGTTGCAGATAACGCGTCGTTTGTCGCGGTGGGCGCCAAGGGCCTCATCATTACGGGCAAGACCGCCCAGGTGATCATCGGCATCTCCGTTCCCCGCGTTAAAGAGCATTTTGACCAGATCATGGGCCTCGAGCCGGGATTTGTGCCCACCACCTCGGCCTCCCCTGCCGCCAGCGCAGCCCATAAGCGCGGCGATATCTGCTTCTTCGATATCGACGGAACGCTCGCCTGGCAAGACCCCAGGCTCGCCCAAGACCTTCCCGAAGACGAGCGGGACCTCTCCCCCTATCCCAACGAGGCGGTTTCGCAGGCAATCCGCGAGTTTGTCGCCAACGGCAACATGGCCTTTATCTGCACAGGGCGCACCCTCAGCTGCATCCACCCCAAACTTCTTGAGCTGCCCTGGACCGGCATCGTCTGTCTTGCGGGCGGTTACGTCGAGATCAACGGACACGCAATTCGCGATCTGTCGATGACGCCCAGCATGCTGCAGCATCTTGCCCCCTATCTTGAGCAATCGGGCGAGGTCATCCGCTTTGAGGGCCTCAACGGCGTCGTGCGCATGAGTGCCGATGCCCCCGATGCCCCCGGATACGCGCGCACCCTGGGCGACGCAGTCACGCAGCTGCAACATTACAGTGTCTACAAGATCTTGATGTCTACATCGCTCGCCAACCACATCGCTCAAGATAAGACACTTGAGCCGCTGCTGTGCTTTAACGAGCTCGAACTCGAGGTAACCGAAATCTCGCCCCGCGAATGCACGAAGCGCGGGGGCATCCAGTCTGTACTCGACGCCCTCGATCCCCACCACGGAACCGTATACGGCATTGGCGACGCCAGCAATGACGTCTCGCTGATGAACGCCGTCGATGTCGGCATTGCGATGGGCAACGCACCGGACTATCTCAAGGATAAGGCCGATTACGTGACCGACACCGTCGATCATGACGGTGTCGTTGCGGCGCTCGAGCATTTTAGGCTGATTTAGGCACGCTCCATCAAACGCACGCCCGTTGTCCTAAATCGCCAAAACTGCCGCGCCAAACGCCCTGATGTGGCAATATGTTGTCTGCATATTGCATCAATGCAACCTCAGAAAGAATGCGAGAACCCGTGTCCAGTCCGTTTACCAGCTTTTTAGCCCAGCACTTTGACCAGATTAACGACTATCTGGCCACGTTCTTTGACGGACAGGCGACCTCTGCCGATATCGAGCGCTACCTGTATGCGCCGCTCTCGGCTTTTACGGCCAACGCCGGCAAGCGCCACCGCCCGCTTATCTGTATGCTCGCCGCAACCGCAGTGGGCGGTAGCTTTGAGAGCGCCCGCAGCGCCGCGGCAGCCATCGAGCATTTCCAGTCGGGCGCGCTGATCCACGACGACATCGCCGACAACGGACAGCTTCGTCGAGGCAAGCCCTGCATGCACCTTACCGAGGGCACGGGCCTTGCCATCAATTGTGGCGACCTGGCGCTCACCATGGTCACCAAGACGGTTCTCGACGACCCTACGCTGGAGTCCGACGTGAAGCTGCGCGTGCTCCATGAGCTTACCGAGATGATCGTCCGCACCATCGAGGGTCAAGCACTCGACCTGGGTTGGGTCCGTGACGGGCGCTTTGATATCTCGGTTGATGACTACCTGGACATGGCGACGCACAAGACCGCGTTTTACAGCGGAGCCACGCCGCTTGCCGCCGGAGCCATTATCGGCGGCGGCAGCGATGAGCAAATCGAAGCGCTGCGCGCCTTTGGCCTGCACACAGGCCTTGCCTTTCAGATTCAGGACGACCTGCTCAACCTTGTCGGCACTAAGGAAGCCGCCAACAAGGACTTCCGCACCGACATCACCGAGGGCAAGCGCACGCTTGTCGCCGTACACGCCCTCTCTGATGAGCGCCACCACGACGAGGTCGAGGCGATTCTTTCCTCGGGCACCGATGATCCCGCGCAGCTCGCACGCGCCGTGGAGATCTTCCAGGAGACCGGCTCCATCGATTACGCCCACACTTACGCGCTCGACCTGACCGCTAAGGCCAAAGCGGCCATCGAGAACGTTGAGCTTGATCCGCACGCACGCGAGCTGTTCCTCTCCATGGCAGATTTCTTTGTGGAGCGCCTTAACTAACGGGGGTTATAAAACCTGTCAGCAGCGTATTTAGGCACAACTTGCTACACTGTTGAGTGCATGTTTATGCATCCCTTTGCGTTGTCTATCCGACAGACGCTCAAATAGTACGAATGGTACGCCGAAAGGGGTTCGTTCATGGAACCTATTACAACGGGCATGCAAGGAGCAGCCGTCGAGGACGTGCAGTCTCGTCTCCTGCAGCTCGGCTACACGATTGATGCCGCCGAAGTCACCGACAAGTACTTTGGAGCCACCACTGAGCAGGCCGTCAGCACCTTCAGGCTCGACAGCGGCCTTGCTGCCGGTCATGCCGTCGATATCCCCTGTTGGAGCGCCCTTGTAGACGCTTCGTATAAGCTGGGCGACCGCACCCTCTATCTGCGCATGCCCAATTTCCATGGCGCCGATGTGCAGGCCCTGCAGCGCGCTCTCAACGTTTTGGGCTTTGCCTGTGGCGAAGACGACGGCTACTTTGGTCCGCATACCGAGGCCGCCCTACAGCAGTTCCAGGAAAATGTCGGCCTGTTTGCCGACGGCATGGCCTTCCAGGACACCTACGCCTACATCAACCGCCTGCACCATGTGTGGGAGGGCAAGCCCTCGGTCACCGAAGCCGAGTCCCGTATCGGTTTTGCTCGCGCCGCCAACGTGCTCGAGCGTTTCCAGATTGCCGTTATCGGCGAGGACCCCATCGCACGCAGCGTTGCGTCGCGCATGTGGAATATCGCCACGGCAACGACCGACAACAGCGGCATGATGCTCTGCGACTCCGAGGTCCCAACCGACGTTGACTTGGTGCTCGAGATCGCAAGCGATGAGCTGCCCGCCGACGCCGCACCGCGCGCCACGATCGCCCTCGCCGAGTGCCACAACCTGGCCCAGCGCATCCGCACTGCCAATGTCGCCGCGCAGCAGAAGCCAGCACGCATTCGCATTGAGCTCACGGGCATGACGCGCTACAACGGCACCTTCACGGCCAGCGACGCGCAGACACTCGCTGTGCGCCTGCTCGATGGCGTTTGCGATGCCCTCGCAGATTAGGTAAACTAAACGAGTTGCTTTTGGGCAACACCACACATTGGGACGTAGTTCAACGGTAGAACTCCGGTTTTTGGTGCCGGCTGTTGGGGGTTCGAATCCCTCCGTCCCAGCCAAAGAAACCAGCCTCTCGAACGCATAGCCGATCGGGAGGCTTTTCTTGTGGGCAAGCGGAGGGATTCGAACCCGCAAGGGTGCGGAGCTGAGGAAACGCGAAGGCGCCCCAAGCCCATTAGGACCAAGAGCGCCAAGCATCAAGAAAATATCAGCCCAGTTCCGAAAAGCGAGCCGCCATCTACAAAGTGCCGCGGGACCCCGACGGGCGGGGACACCGAATTAGGTTTATCGCGAGTTCCGCACGAACAGGAGGCCACTTAATGTGGCCTCCGTCGTGAGCAGGACTGTAGAGCAGGAAACCTAATTCGGTGTCCCCGCCCGTCGGGGTCCCGCGTCCCTAATTGTTCAGCATGCGGTCGAAGCTTCCCGAGTCGCCATCCCGATAGTCGGCGGTCATCAGAATCTCCTGCGGAATGCGCCCGCCTTCACGTAGCACGTTGCGGAACTGCACGCGCGTAACCATGGGCAGATCCTTGATCGTCGCTGCCAGGTTCTGCGGCACGCCCTGGTTGGCAGCCGCGGGCTCGCACTCGCCGCCGGCCTTCACGCGGCGCTTATGCTCGGCGAGCATGGCGCGGTACATGCCGGCATGCAGGCGAATCTCAACCACATTGGCGTTGCGAGCCTGCTCGACGATGCGCGCACCCTCGCGGTCGATGTCGCCCACGTAGTAGACGTAGTTAAAGCGATAGCCAATCTCGGCCAGATAATCGTCCAGGGCATGCGAGACGCTCGCCTTGCAACCGCCGCCAAAAATCACGCCGCCCACTTTGATACCAAAGAGCTTGGCGTGCTTGCGGCCACGCAGCAGCTTGACGATCTCGTCATAGGTATCCAGGTTCTCGACCATAATGAACGGCTTGTCGGCACCCAGCGTAAAGAAGCCCGTAAAGTGCACGGGGCGATTGGGGGCGACCTTGATCGCCTGCATGCTGATGCCCTTTTCGGTCATACGCCTGATCAGGCGCTCACCGTGCTTGCCGTCAAAAGCCTTCTCGTCGTTAAAGATCTGGTAGGCACGCTGGCGGCGCGAGGCAACCGGCGTATCGGCACCTCGGTTCTGCTCGATCCAAGCCTGGATGATTGCGATTTCCTCGGCAATCTTGCGGTTGGACATCTCGTTGTGCTGAGTGCGCTGCGGAGCCTTTTTGCCGTCCTTGCCCTCGACCTTTACGATCTGTGTCTGCTGCTCCTTGATCTTAGAGAGCGCCGTAGGCGTAGGGACAACCTTGAGCAGCTGCCTGCCTAAAACGCGGGCAAGGGCAAACGCCGAGACCTCGCCGTGGATGGACGACTTGTGCTGCTGGGCAGCAGTATCTGCTGCGGCAGACTCCGGCTTCTTCTGAGACTTGCGCTTAGAATCGCCTTGGGAATTGCGCTCGTGCTTCGGCATAGACGCCTGCTTCTGCGGACGATCAAACTTGCTCTCCTTCGCCGGCTGGCGCTTAGGCTGCCCCGAAGAAACCTCGGCCTTCGCATCCTCGTTCTGCGGCGTGGTCTTCTCGGTTGCAGTCTCGGCATGGGAGCTGCGGCCTCCACGATGGCGACGGCGGCGAGGCTTGCTCGACGCGCCCCGCTCCGTCTGCTCATCAGTAGGCTGCTGGCCCTTGGCCTCGGCATCAGCCTCAAGCTGCGGCTCAACAGGCTTCTGTTCGCGAGCCGCCGGCTCAACGGCCTTCTCGTCCTTCTCGTCCTGAGTGGTCGAAGCCGGCTCGCTCTTCTCCTGACGCCTTACGGGATACGCGCGCCCCGCAAAACCACGTCCGGGACGACACGAACCCGGAGCCTTCTTGGCAGACTCCTCAACATCGTCTGCAACCTCAGAAGACTCTTCAACCTCACGCGCGGCATCCTGCTGTGCAGCCTTATAGTGAGCACCGCGACGGCACTTGGGCTCTTGGGCCTCCACGGGCTTTTGATCCTTCGTGGGCCTCTGCGACTCGGCAGCAACCTCGGTCTCAACAGCCTCGGCATCCGTCTCGCCCTTTCGAGCAACGGCGCGACGGAAGCGCTCCTGCTGGGCGCGGCGCTGCGCATCGCGCTTGCCACCCCCGCCAAAACCGCCGCGTCCTGCCTTGGCCGTAAAGGCACGCACGACGTTCTCATCGAGCAACTCATCGGTATCGACATGCTCACGCGGAGCAACTTCTTCCACAGCGGACACGTCAGCGGAATCCTCGACGACAAAATCTTCGACGGACTCGGCAGGCTGCTCCTGGACATCGTGGATCTCGGCATTGATGGTATAGAACGCCGGGCGCCCGTTAATGCCACTACCCTCGATCTTTGTCACGATATTTGCCGCGATAAGCTCATCGCGCATCGCCTTGGTGTCACATTCCTTATCGACGGAGCGGAAAATCTGCGCCAGCGCACTCGACTTAATCTTGAGCGCCTTGCGGCAGAGCAGGTCGTAGGCAACCAGCTTGGCACGCTCGGCAGAAAGCGACGTCTGGCTGCTCAGACGTTCAGCCAGGGCATCGACATTATTTTGGTTATCGGAATATACCGTCTTGGCCACGGGGCCCCTTCCATATGCACACATATACGTCTATATGGTACAACGCACGAGCCTATCCACGCAAAACATCTGCGAGAACGCCCCTGCGCCACCTGTTCTCACAAGAAAAAAGACCGGGTCCGCTTGATTGCGGACCCGGTCTTTCCGAGTCAAATAGAGGGGAGATTCAACCCGTCCGACCGACTAGGCCTTGGCGGCCTCGGCGTCGGCGGGAGCCTCAGCGGCAGCAGCGCGACCGTACTCGGCCTTGCCCATCTCGGACCACTCAGGCTCCTCGTCGGGCATGGAACCGGCCTCCTTGCCGAAGAACTCCTTGAGGCAGTTCACGGCAACGATGAGGCCCAGGACCATCAGCAGGACGGCAAAGACGAGCTGCAGGCCCTTGGTGGCGGCGACGGAGACGGCGGCCGTGGTGGCAGTAGCCGGGATGGTGCCGAAGAAGCCGTAAGCCTGGACAGCGGCCATGCAGCCCATGGCGCTCTGGACCAGCGAGGTGAAGGTGCAGCAGAGCAGGAAGACGACGGGCACGTAGAGCATCCAGCCCTTGCGGCCGGTGCACTTGCAGAACACGGCGAGGGTGATCATGGTCATGCCGCCGAGCAGCTGGTTGGAAGCACCAAAGAGCGGCCAGATGTTGGCATAGCCACCAAAAGCGAGGGCGAGACCGGGAAGCAGGGTGACGACCGTGGCGAACCAGGGGTTGCCGAGGACCTTCATGTAGCCGGCCTTGGACTCGATGGCCAGGGCGTCGTTGGTCTGGGCAAAGAACTCGGAGAACGAAGTGCGGGCGATGCGGGCGACGGCGTCGAGCGAGGTCAGGGCCAGAGCGGAGACGTTCATGGTCATAAAGACGGTAGCGAGCGTGCCGTCAACACCGAAGGCCTGCATACCGCGGGAGATGCCAGCGGCGAAGATCTGGAACGGGGTGGAAGCGACACCGGCGTTGAGGGCGCCGGTACCGGCGGTGTTCATGTCGGAGAACATGATGCCGGCGACGATGATGGCAAGGATGCCGACGAAGGACTCGACGATCATGGCGCCGTAACCGACCTTGACGGCGTCCTGCTCCTTCTCGACCTGCTTAGAAGAGGTGCCGGAAGAAACGAGGCTGTGGAAACCGGAGAGAGCACCGCAAGCGACGGAGACGAACAGGACCGGGAACATCATGCCGGAGGCAGTGGAGAAGCCGGTGAAGACCGGAGCGGTGATAGTGGCCTGACCGTTGACGCCCAAGACGACGATGCCGAGAACAGCGCAGACGATCATGACGATCATCATGATAGAAGTAAGGTAGTCACGCGGGGTCTTGAGCATCTGGATGGGCATAGCGCCAGCGAAGACCAGGTAGACCATGACGACGGCGAACCACTGGAACTTATCCAGGTAGACCGGGAACTGCATACCGACGGCGAACATGAGAACCATGAGGACCACGCCGGTGACAAACTCGGCAGCGCCGGTGAGGTTGAACTTCTTCTGGGCCCAACCAAAGGCGATAGCGACGAAGGTGAACAGGATGGAGATGGTACCAGCGCAGCCGGCGGCATAGGACTTGGTGAAGTCGATGGCACCGGTAGCAGCACCAGAAGCGTCAACGGCCGGGGTGAACATGAACGTCTTGCAGACCATGTCGGTGAAGGCGGCGATGACGATGATGCAGAACAGCCAGCAGAACAGCAGGAACAGGCGACGGCCAGTCTTGCCGATGTACTTCTCGATGAGCTGAGCGAGCGACTTGCCGTTGTTCTTCATCGAGGCGTACAGGGCGCCAAAGTCGTGGACGGCGCCAAAGAAGATGCCGCCGACGAGGACCCAGAGCACGACGGGCAGCCAACCAAAGGCCATGGCGACGATCGTACCCGTAACAGGGCCGGCACCGCAGATCGAGCTGAACTGGTGTGAGAACGCGGTGAAGGCAGAGACGGGCGAGAAGCTGTTGCCGTCCTTCATGCGCTTGGCCGGCGTGAGGGCCTCTTTATCAACGCCCCACTTGTTGGCCAGCCAGCGGCCATAGCCCAGATAGCCGCAGGCGAGCACCGCCGCGGCCACAACCATGAGCAAAACTCCGTTCATTACATTTCCTCCTCTAAAAAGAACTTCCCAGACATAAAAAATGAGGGCCGTCGGTTGCGCTCGACGGCCCTCATCTTCATCAGCCGCCCGTTATCGTACGGGCTAGCTGTATGTGCTAACCCGCATCAGATAATTACTACGCTGATAATGTTTAGCTGATGCGTGAACATGTCTAAGAAATCCTCTTCAATCATGATGCGAACGATCCGTGCGTGTTCACATCCCCCAGTGGTTGAAAAGGAGTATGAAACTTTAGTTACCTAAAGTCAACGCAAATTCGTAATGAATTTTCAACTTTTTTTGAATTTCTCGGTATAAAACGCCACTGACCTCGGACTTTACCCCACGACAGTTTTTGCATGAGAGATGCCCCTGAGAGCCGCGGGAGCCGGGCGGCGCATATGAACTATATCGCGAGTTCCGCACGCAAAGAAGGCCACTTAATGTGGCCTTCGTCTTGCACAGGACTGTAGAGCAGGAAACCTTATATCCGGCCCCTCCGTCCGGGGACCGCACCGTACCAGCTACAGCGTCATGTTCGGATCGGCGTCGACATCGAACGGCGAGATTTCCCCTCGGTCAAATTTACGGCGGGCGACCTCCGCGATCATGGCTGCGTTGTCGGTACAGGCAGACAAGGGCGGCACCGTTACGCGAATCCCCTGACGCCCAAGCTTCTTGATCATCATCTCGCGCAGATGCGGGTTGGCCGAGACACCGCCACCGATGCAGTATTCCTTGCATCCGGTAGCGTGCAGTGCGTTTTTGGCTTTCTTGTACTGCACGTCAAAGACAGCTGCCTCAAACGAAGCTGCCAGATCGGGCAGGTGAATCGTGCGCCCTGCCTTGGTCTCCTGTTCAATGTAGAGCGTCACGGCCGTTTTAAGACCCGAAAGCGAGAAACGATAGTCTCCCCTGCTGTTAAGCGCACGGGGGAAATCGATCGCGCGGGGGTCGCCCGTCTCGGCCAGCTTGGAGATGATGGGGCCACCGGGATAGCCCAGACCCAACGCCTTGGCTACCTTGTCGAAGGCCTCGCCCACAGCATCGTCGAGTGTCTCACCCAGTACCTCGTAGTCGCCCCATGCCTTCACGTGCACGAGCATGGTATGCCCACCCGAGACAAGCGTGAAGATAAACGGCGGTTTGAGGTCGGGTTGCGCCAGCAGGTTGGCAAACAGATGACCCTCAAGATGATTGACGCACACGAGCGGCTTGCCGGCAGCGTAGGCAAAGCCCTTGGCGAAGGCGACGCCAACCACGAGCGCGCCCACCAGGCCCGGACCCTGTGTCACGCCCACGGCGACAAGCTCGCTGGGGGCAATGGCTCCGCCCTCAAGACCAAGCGATGCTGCGGCATCCTCGAGCGCCGCATCCACGACACTCACAATCACCTCAACGTGTTTGCGCGAGGCGATCTCGGGCACCACGCCGCCAAAGCGGGCATGAAAATCAATCTGCGTCGACACCTGGTTGGCCAGCATATTGCCATCCGCATCGATAATCGCCACGGCCGTCTCGTCACAGGAACTCTCGATAGCGAGCACTAGGCGGCGGCGCTCAATTTCGGCACGCTCCCCCTCGGAGCGCCCAGGCGCAGGCAGCGGCCATACGCGCTGCTCTGCCGCCGTCGGCTCGGGCGAGGCATTGTCGACCGGAAGCACCAGGGGCAGCGGAGCCGTCATGACGATGGCATCCTTGCCGGCACCATAGTAGCCGCGGCGCCATCCTGCCTCGGTAAAGCCCAGAGCGTTATAAAGCGCGATCGCTCCCTCGTTGCCGTCCTCGACCTCGAGCGAAGCCGTGGTGCAGCCGAGCATCTGGGCATCATAGCTCACATGCGACAGCAGCTTGCGGGCAATGCCCTCACGGCGATGTGCCGGGTCGACGGCGACATCCAGAATCTGCACATCACCGTCCACGACCATACCGCCGGCAAGACCCAGCAGCTTGCCGTCGTCGTGTGCCACCCACCAACTACGCGGCGCAGCGACGTCCTCGCCCAGTTCGGACAGGAACATACCCGGCGTCCACGCCTTGTGTCCGGAACCTTCAAAGCAGGCAGCCTCCAGCGCGCTCGCGCCCTCGGCATCCGCCGCGCCCATGGGACGGAACTGCAGATGACGACCGGCGAGTTCATCGGCAACGCCCGTAATTTCGCTCTGCGCACTCTCGGCAAGACCAAGACGCTTACGCTCGTTTTCCTCGGCATCAGAAAGGCGCGTGTAAATCGGCAGG
>OGRA01001218.1_pt1 | contig 25072 bp, 22 predicted proteins | sample 1553351 | NCBI WGS metagenome assembly OGRA01 (sample SAMEA2580056, study PRJEB22360) | human gut metagenome | biome: human gut; feature: human-associated habitat; material: faeces | place: Denmark | collected 2008/2010
AGTGTTTATCTCGACGCAGACGAATCTTTCCACGCAGGAAATCCTCGAAATGTATGCAAAGCGCTGGAGCATTGAGGTGTTTTTCAGAAACTGCAAGCAGAAACTCGCCTTTGATAAATGCCAGCTTCGGAAGCAGCAAGGCATCGAAAGAATGTGGCTGCTTCTTTCGCTTGTGCATTTCCTTTGCTGCACGCTTCCGGATTATAGGGGCGCTTTTGAAAAAGGCTTTGCCTATTTTCGAGAGTGTCTGTTGCAGGCGTAGGGTGAGCTTCAGCGCTATGCTCAAAGAAAAGTTGGGATGTTTTTTGGAATTTGCTCATTCATAGTTCATTAACATACCATCTTGCAGCACTTGTTGTACCCTTGCTGAAAACCTTTCCATCCGCGCGCAATTCCCGCATCAAAACACGTATCTGGTTTCGATCAAGTCCCGGCAAAACTTGCTGCAATTCTTTAAACGGCGTACCAACTTCATTGTTTTTCCTAATATGCTTCAACAGCAATTCCTTGTTGGTATCCCGATCCAATCCTACATGTCGCGTATGCACGCCCGACTTGCCCGTTGCCGCATAAAGGCTTCTTGCGAGTACATATTTCTTGCGTCCGATGTGCTCAACAATCCCCATCTCAACCAGTCGGTTCAGCCGAGACTGCATCTTTTCATTCAGCATTCGCTCATGATACAGTGCATCAATCGCAAGGAAATCTTCCGTAGATAGCATTTCTGCACATGTTTCACTGATTCTGTTAATAACAGAAAGCATCGCCTTATCAATAATCAGCCCATTCAGCGTTACACTGACAAAAAAGTCATCAGTACCCGTAAAGTCCGGGAGCGGCTTTGCTTCCTGAATGCTCAGCTCAAACATCAGGTTCATGCCCTGCCCGGATCGCTCAACCATCCCACACAGAGACAATATCTCTGCAATGCGGCGATTGCGCGGAAGTTGACGATCTAGGATATTGTCAAGCGTGATACCATGCGGAAAACCGCCGGGCTTTCAACAAGCAGTCTATCACGAAATTGGCGGACAAAGATACTGCCGCCAAGCTGATAATTTCTGTGACTTACCGCATTCAAGATAGCTTCGCGGACAACACGCTCGTTGAATGTTGCAATGTCAAATACGAAAAAGCCTTCCTGATAGTGCTGCTTATCATTCCGCAAGTTAATAAGCTCCCACACACGGTCGTAACACGCGAAAAAGCCACCTCTGAACTCTTCCCTTTGGTTTGCAGGCCCCGATGCTTCAGAGGAACGGTATTCAAAAATGATTTCCGTCTGCGGCAAATACTTGATAATCGCTTTTGTCTTTCCGAAGAGAATCAAAGCAGCATACGTTACACCATCATCCGTGATTGCGCCACAGTCATGGAGAAGCTGTTCTTTTGACAACGCTGCCAGCTGCTTTTTGCTGCTCTTTTCAATCCACTTGCCGCGGAAATTTTCGATAGCGGTATCATCCAAATCTTCAACGGTTGCACAGCACAGATTATTCCTGAAAAATCGCCACCCGTTTCTTCATAGATGCTGCGGCGCATATCTTCCGGCATAGGTTTAAGTGTATCACCCTCGTAAATCCACGCTACGCCATCATATTGCACCGGCAAGCCAATCGGACGGCTTTTTACATCGAAAACCAGAACTCGTTTTCCTTCATAGTTGAAAATTTGAAAATCAACATTGATTTTCAGCTTTTCAATTAAGCCCATACGGGTACGTTCAGGCTGGTCAAAAGCCTCGCTTCCAACTACCATGCGGGGTCTTTTATCTGTAATGCCAAAAACCAGCTTTCCGCCGCCATTATTCGCCAATGCACAGCAGCATTTTGCTGCTTCTCCGGAGTCAAATCGGCGCTTTGCTTCCTTAAACTGGACGTGTTCGCCTTCCTTGGCTTCCAGAAGCTCTTGGATAGTTTCTAAATAGGACATAGTGGTTCTCCTTCGCTTCGTTATGCACCTTAATTGCTGGATCATACCTCGTCAACACCGTATTTTATTCGCTTGCTCTTTTCGTTAATTACATGGAAAAATAAAGCTGATGGCAGAATACCATTTCTCAACGCAATTCTACTAATTTCACGAAATCCACGTTCCAACGTTGCTCCATCTTGCGTTATAGCAGATTTTTGTTGCGCTTTGATTTCGTTCATTACGAGCTTATATAACCTTGCCACCTCAAACGGAGGAATTGAGTTCATATTTTTTATTATCTCAGCTTCAGGAACTTTATCGCCGGACAGTTGATTGAACACTGCCAAAAATGTTTTTACTTTGTCTGACTTCGGAATGTGATAATTGCAGCTATACTTTTGGGGTAACGCTTTTAACTGTTTCCAAAGTTCTTGGACACTCTTATATTCTACTTCTTGATGGACGGAAAGTCCTTTTTTCGTTTCTCCCTCTGAGTAATAATAAAATATAACTCTTTCAATATCGCTTTTATCAATCAACTTAAATATATGCGAATCATTATTAGGTGACATTCCAACAATATGAAGTTCACCCACCAATTTTCCAAACTCTGTAAGATGATAATTGCTACCAAAAGCGAGTTCAGGATGTTCTCTATGTACCCTCATTAGCTCTTCTATTGAAGCAGAGAAAAGCTCGGACGGAATATCGCTCTGCGCTAAATACTGAAGCTCTTCACCTCCTTTTTCAAACGCATCAGCAATCTTATACTTGTACTCTCCTGCATAGTCAAAAAGGGCGTTACAAAAACAATGTTCAAATTGTTTCGGAATATCAATATTTTCTCCATTAACCCTTCTTATATACCCCATCAGCGTTTGCGGATTTTCACTATTCGCTAATGTCCGAAAATCTCCGTGCAAATGAAAAACAGGACGTTTTATTAATTCCTCCACATTATTATCATAATTGAGCGTAAAAATGCTATCAAACTGTTGCAGCCATTTCTTTGCCTCTTTCCCCATGTTATTATAGAGATTTTGAATATCACCATCGTTGTAGATTGCATCAAGCATCATTCTTTCAAAACCTTGCTTGGCTGAAGGCCAGTTATCAGCGATATCGTCATTCTGCAGAAAGTAAACATGGAGAATAAAGAACCAATCTTCCAGTCCAACTTGATAATAATGAGAAAGTCGCCAGTTGTATCGTTTTTTGAAATCTTCAAGAGTAATTTTTTCCTCGCTTGGTATTATCGCATCATATTTTCCAGCAGAGATATCATTTGCCCAAGTAGCCAATTCAACAAAAATACTTGCAATTTCATCCCCACTTACTTTGCCGTCAAAAAGTAAATCATATTTGTTCGCACGCGCATTAAACAGAATTCGTTTTATGATATAGGCATTGCTATAAGCATCGCCACCAAAATTAATATTGATTCCATTGCCAAGCAAAAGAGATTTCTTTGCAACAGTCTCCATGATAACTCTCCTTTTACACCAACAAGTTTCGATACAGCAAGCGAACAGCTTCCAATACGAAATCGATACCATTTCATTTTAACATGCCAACCTTTCGCCCTCGGAGTAAGGCAAAAGGGCAGCCTGCACCACACAGGCTGCGGCATCCTTATTATAGCACAGATAGCAGTACGCTTGTAGAGGTCAGCGCAGAAATATGATGAAAATGTCTTATTCGCTGAATTGGCATTTCCAGAAGGACGCATCATCCTTCTTACGTCGGCATTGCGGCTGCACTGAAACAGGTCATGAATGACTTCACTGCCAGAGGCGCTCACGCTCAAAGCCTGCCGCATCTGGTCGTCATCCAGCCAGTTGATACTTCTATTATCTCTTTTTTTTGACAAAATAAAAAGCCGCTTTCTTAACGGCTCTATGGGGCGATTTTAACATGTGGGGAAGGAGGCGGAAATTTTCAGCGGTCAGCGCTGATTGCCGGCCGCTGAAAACATCCGTGCTTCTTACTCGTTCTCTTCCGCCAAGAACGCTTTTTCCTGTGCTAAAATGTCGCAGAGTTTCACCAGTTCGTCATCCGTAAGCGTAACACCTTTGCCCATCTTCTCGTGGTTGAGCGTCCATTTCCGCAGGTCGTATTTGGGTTCTCTCCCGTTCCAGCTGACTCGATTGAGTTCAAGCCGCCACTGACCTTCCTCCGAAATCACACCGATTTCATTGACGATTTCGTACTTAATTTCCCGCTCGTTCTTCATATTTGCACCTCATTTCTTCCATGTTATGCACCATGCCGTTTGATTACCAGTTGCCTTTGCGCCGCGCTTCTCCAATTTGGATTGAAAGCCGAACTTGTTGCGCAGCTCAATAAGCTGCTCGACTTTTCCAGAATCATAGTAAACCCATAGCAAGCCCGATGATTTGCGGTTGTCCAAATAGCAGAACCCTCTTTCTGCAAGCGCAGCAAGCAAATCATCTTCCGGCAAGGGCATAACAAGCTGCTCTTCCCCGCTCTCTTTCGGCTTTTCCGGCTCTTTTTCCTTTATCGGAGGCAGGCCAACCAGCTCAAAAGGCATTGTAATCTGCTCCGCTTGTCTTTCGCTCGGTTGTTCTGCCTGCACTGGCGGCTCCTGCTGAGGCTGTAATTCTATTTCCACTTGCGGTGCAGCATCTTCGTGCATAATTTCTGAATCACCTTCGCACAGCAACTGCCCCGCGCGCATTTTCACCTTTTCCAGCAAGGCGTCCTTCTCACGGCTTCCGCCTGCAATGTCCGACGCTTCCGGCTGGATTCCCGCTGCAATCAGTTCACTGACCACACGTTCAATCGTCTGCGCAGGATTCCGATAATATTCGCTGCCGCGGATACGGATAAATCGCCATCCAAGGCGTTCCAGAATAGCTTGCCGTTCCATATCCTCCCGAATCTTATCGCCGCTGTGCCAGCGTTCGCCGTCGCATTCGATGGCAATTCGCTTCTTCCCGCAAATCGCAATCATATCAATGTAGTACGCGCCAACCTGCCACTGCTGGACGATGTGATACCCTTTCCCCACAAGCGCCTTCGCCACCGCTGCTTCAAAGGGCGAATCCGACGCCTCCTCAATCTCGCTTGCTTTCGCTGCCACCGTCCCCAGATTCGTCACATACTCCAGCAGCCGTCTGCGCATATCGCCGGGCTTCAAATCAGCGGTGTAGTCAAGGGAATGAACAACCCACAGCTGGTCTTTTGCGCGGCTGACGGCAACATTATAGCGCTGCTTCATTGCCTTGCCATTAGAACCTTGTCCCTCGCCAGACGCCATGGACAGCGGACCTGTGCCATTATTGCTGTCCACCATTGACAAGAAAATGACATCCCGTTCATCGCCTTGGAAGTTAGAAGCATTTCCGCATAGGATATGGTGCTTCTCGTATTCCGCAATGGGAATGGCATCATACAGTTTCCGCTCAATCAGCTTCGTCTGATCATCCCCCAGCAAGGAAATGACACCAAACGATTTGTTTGCATATTCCGGCTGCTCCAAGCAAGCCTGTATCAATGCAACCACTGCCGCTGCTTCTTCTTCGTTTATCTTATTGCGTCCCCTTCTCGTCCCGTTGACGCGATATGAAACCATCGCCGTCTTGAAGGGCGAACTGCCTGCTTCGCGCAGCGGCTTGATTTTGCCTTCGTAGGAAAGCATGTTGCAGTAGCCGATAATATCCGGCACACAGCGGAAATGCTCTCGCAGCATCAGGGGACGGTAATTCAGCTCCGCAATATCGTATAAGGACATCTTGGCATCCCACAGGTGGGCATTGGGGATTTTTCCTTTGATGAACATCGTCATCAGATTCTGAATTTTGCTGTCATCAATGCCGACCGCCATCGGGCTCACCTGTTCATCGTCGCCAACAACAATGATTTTCTTGCCTATATACAGGATAGCCGCAGCAGTTATGTCAGACTGGCTCGCCTCATCCACAATGACGATGTCGTATTTCGTTTCGGCAGGATCAACGGAGTTCATTACGTTGGATACCGGCATAATCCATGCAGGAACTGCCGCTTGACATTGTATCATCAGCTTGCGCGCCTCTTCGCGGAGAGCAGGCGCATTCTTCCCGGTGCCTTTGCCGATTTTGGTCACCGTCATCTTCCAGCCGTTGAGGATCTGGCGCATCTGCGGATTCCGGTCAATTCGATACTGCAAGTGCAGCCATGCCTGCGCGCTGGCCAGTTTTTCGGTTTCCTTCCGGAACTTGGCGGTCAGATCCGTCACCCGCTTTTCCGCATCCCGCAAGGGGGTGTTGATGATTTCATCCACCAGCATAGACAACTGATGAACCTTCCATGCCTCTATGATATTCTCCGGTACAGAAGCGTTTCCGTGCTCACCCGTCCGATTGCGGATACTGTTCGCCCACGCAGGCGCGCATTCGCTGATTTTGTCCAGCAATAGCGTGCGCTTGCGCTGCACCTCCTCTTTTTCCTGAATTGCAGACAGCTGATTGAGCGCTGCCTCATATTGCTCTGCCGATTCCGCTTCAATCGCCACTTGCAAATCAGCGCATATCACCGAATCACTGCAATTTTTCAGCAGCTCCAGCGTATTTTCCCTGCTATGCGTAAACGAATACAGCGCGTTGACCAAATGGAGCAGGTACACAGCAGGGCGCATCAGATTCGTAATATGACGGAGCGCGGCAGCAGCTTTCTCATCCGTCATCATTGCCAAGCTATGGACTGGCTGGATCAGCGCGTCCCCCAGTCCCGCCTTGGATGCCAGATTACACAAATCAATTCTGCCCTTCCGATACCAGTTGACCCAGAATTCGATTGCCTTCAACTGCTGATGGCAAATGCGCTCTGGCTCATTGCCGAGGTCTGCAAAGCGCCGCGTTCCATGTGCCGCAATCAGGCTGTCCCACAACAGCCCCAGCCTCTCGCGCAGCGATTGCACCTCAAAAAATGCCGTTACCCTTTGCATATCATCAAGGGTTGTCGGCGTTTTGTCAGCAATCGTCACTGCATCCAGCGCATTTTTCTTTTCCTTCGCCATAAACAGACCTTTCTTGACCTGCCCATGCTTCTGCGCATCTGTCAGAAGTTCCGAGAAAGGCGCCGTGAGGGTTTCATAAGTACCTGCAAGAATCTTGACGGGCTTTGTCAGCTGTCCCTCCAGCACAGGCTGCGCTTTCGTGTACGTTTCATCAATTAGACTGATCAGCTGTTCCCAGCGTTTTCTGGCAAGCCCATCCTCCGCGCCATCCGCTATTGCAAACGTTGCCCACGCAGGAATAGCATTTTCAGTGTAGACTGTCAGCGCATCCCGAAGCGCGGTTTCCGCTGCAGCATCGCCCTTCTGCGCATAAATCTGGTCTGTCAACTGATTGACCACTGCATACCGATTCGCCCTCCACACCAGCTTGACCTTGCCGCCGGCATTGATATTTTGCAGCTGAAGATTCAAGTTCTGCTGCAACTCCAAGCCCTCGGCAAACTGCTCCGTATCCATCAGCTCGTTTTCAGATGGAAGTCCGACAGCCAGCTCGCGCTCTTCCTGCGCCGTCAGCTGCTCATTGCTTGCATAAAGCCATTGCAGTTCATCCGGCGCAAGCGGGAAAGGTGCGCCCTTCTTGACCGGGGCGGGAATCAGTGCCAGCAGGCTTTCATGCTGTGCCACATAGTCCGCCGCTTTTGCTGTTGACCAGCTGTCGCCGTCATAGACAATCGGCTCAAATTCCTTGTGGCGGATGGCATACACCAGCTTGCGCGCTTCCATCAGCTCCGTCAGCGTCTGATGGCGGCTTGCTTTCAACTGCTCGGCCGCTCTGCGCTGCGACGCATAGTTGCACGTTGTGGTATGTTCAATGATGCTGTCAATGGAGCGCTGCATATCCGCCTGATTGTCGCCCATAGCTGCTACACACAGCGGCTGCAACTCTTTCGGCACTTTGTCTTTCAGCACCATCAGTGCCTTTGACGTTTGACTGGTTACCAGTACCGTTTTCCCTTGCGCAAGGAAATGCCCCAGTAAGTTGGCAATAGTATGCGTTTTGCCTGTTCCGGGAGGCCCCTGCACCAAGACGGTGGATGAATGCTCAATTTTGCGAACAATCCCCATCTGTTCTCGGTTTGCAGGCTTCGGCAGCAGAATCTCTTCATCCTCCAGCGGAAGGTCATGTGCTTCAAATTCATCAGAAACCGCGTCGTTTTCCGCTTCTTCTGTATTCTCCTTTGTTTCTTTTTCGGTGCCGCCCAAAATGTCCCCTACTGTTGGCGGTACAGGCGCCCCCTGATCCACATCTGTCAAAATGGTTTCCAGCGCCTTGATGATGCCGTTCGGCTTTTTCCGCAAGATAATATAAGGTTCCCAGCGCACAACAATCCGCTCATCGCCATGTGCGGTTTGCTCATTTTCATTCAGATAGCAGTTACTGGCGTGCAGAAGGTGCGTAACCGAACGCAGAAAATCACCACATTCATGATGATCCAAAGGATGAATATTCTCTTCGATTGCTTTCTGTTCAAGCGGACGAACGATGTCAACATTGACGCCCTCCATATCAGAAAACATGCTCAAATACATCTGCGGCGGTTCATCTGTATCGTACAGCTCGAGCGTGTTGTTCACAGCATCCAGCGTAAATTGCACCCGCTTGAAAAACAGCGGATGGTGAATCTCCTTGTTTTCCTTGTCCGTCAGCAGACCATTCCCGATGACAATTTCCAGCGCATCCGGCTGCTGGCTGTACTCATGATTCATGGTATACAGGTCAGTGAACGTATCGCGAAGCCGCTCCGTATGCTTTTCGCGTTCCACCCAAGCGTTGCGAGTTTCAAGCCAGCTTTTATACAGGGCTACGCGCGCCGGATCATCCTTGAAAAATTCCGGCTGCGGCGTCAATTGCCCCGCATCTTTTTCTTCGACTTCCTCTGGCACTTCACTTTCAGATTCAGTTGCTTCTTCCTGCGGCGGTAATATAGATTCCTTGTACTCGGGCTGTTTCCGATAATTCTCCCAACCCGGCTGCAGCCAACGGAGGAGCGACGCATCTGGTGCCGGACATGCTGTAAATTCAGGCTTGCGGAACGAGAACAGTTTCCCATCATTATTGACTGTTTCGTCATCCACTGTATCACGGCTGTACAGTTTCACGCACGCAGGGTCATCCAGCTGACTCAGTAATACCCATGCGCGCTGCTTATCAACATCGAATATCTCCTTCTGCGTCAGCTGGCAGACCTCCTTGATATACTGAAACAGCGCGTGTGCAAGCTCCTGCATATTCTGCTGCGGCATTTCGCTACCTCCCGCCTACTGTGTTGGAAAGTGCAGCTGGCGATACATCCCTTCTGCTGCCATCCGCACTTATAGAGAAACCTGCCACACCCGTCCATCCGCCATTCAGCCGAAAAGCCACTGAACCGCAAGCAACCTGATGAAGCAAATTCACGAATTATTATAGCACATCTGGTTAGAAATTACGATAGGTTGGAGGGAAATAGTGCGGAGGAGAAGCACGCTAATTATTGGTTATACGATTGTGTGTCTAACAAACGCAGCGCCTGCGCTGCATTCATAGGGTTTGGGAAATGTGTTCCCAACAAGCAAACTGTCATTTTTAGCAAAATGACCCTGCTTGCTACTACTTCTTCCAGCATGGAGAAGAAAATTAGCAAGCAGGGTTTTCGTATGCCCAAATTTAGAATCCCTGTTGATGCTGTCATATTCAGCTTAGGAATGTGATGAATTAGCGCTGTAGCACTCCCCAGATTTCTTGTTTTCAGCAGTTCCAGAAAAAAATTTTGCAATCCGCTTCAAATCGTGTCGCAAAACGGTCTTTTCTTTACAGTTCAAGAGTGAAGGGGTATATAAATTTCCCTTCGCATGAACGGAAAGGAGGTTGCTATCAAGAATGAAATGCTCACACCCGCCGCTATGTTTCCACCGAACGCCTAACGATTCAGGATGAAATGATTTCAAACCGCCCTATCAAAAATTTTTCTTGATTTTTTACGAATCGCGTAAAAAACGCCAAACTTTTTACCAGTTATGTGGAGATGTATTTCTTCATCATCCAAACATAAAGGAGGTTCGTAACCTTGCAACGTAACTTTACAGCAGTCACAGGCGCACGCGCTGGAAAAAGCGCGGAAAATGAGGCATTGCTTTCTCAGCAACGAGCTATTCTCCGTGCACGTCTTGCACACAGCAAGGATGGCAGCATCACTTGTTCCGTCGAAAATTGCGTCTTGATTCTGGAAAACGATCCCGTGCTGATGGGTGTTATCCGCAAAGACCTGTTCACCGGCTGCATGGTCATTGTCGGTGATATGCCGTGGCATCGGGCGGGCAGCTGCTTCGCTGACGACGATTTAGCCTTCATCGAGTTGCTTTTTGAGAATCATTACAGCATCACGTCCGAGAAGAAAATCCTCACTGCCTTGCGGATAGTAGCCAACAGCAACAGCTATCATCCTGTGCGGGAATATCTGAATCATCTTGATTGGGACAGAACGCCCCGCGTTCGATTTGCGCTGCATCACTTTCTCGGTGCGGAAATCTGCGACCTGAATGAAGAGCTGCTGCGTTTATTCATGTTGGGCGCTGTGACGCGCATCTTTCAGCCGGGGTACAAGTTCGATATGATGCTTTGTCTCACCGGTGGACAAGGCGCTGGCAAGTCCAGCTTCTTCCGTTTTCTTGCAGGGAATGACGAGTGGTTTTCAGATGATTTGCGAAAGCTCGACGATGAAAACGTCTATCGTCGGATAATGGGGCATTGGATTATCGAGATGAGTGAGATGATGGCCACGGGCAATGCCAAGAACGTGGAAGAAATCAAATCTTTTCTCAGCCGCCAGAAAGATACTTACAAAGTGCCTTATGACAAGTTTCCGGCGGATAGACCACGACAGTGTGTCTTTGCAGGCACTTCCAAAAAGCCGGATTTTCTGCCCCATGACCGCAGCGGGAATCGGCGATTCCTGCCAATCCGCATTAACCCGGAGACGGCAGAGGTGCGTGACTGCGACCCAGAACAAACCAAGTATAGCGTCGGCAAACTCTCGTCCCATCCCGCATTCCAGTCACATGGAACAATGGAACAAAGCACATCACAAAAAGAAATAAGTCAAGTTAGGAAGGCATATCGCCTATTCAGCATTTGTCGCTCCCTGTTCCAGTTTCATGTTCCACTCTTTCAAAGTCCGAATTGTTCTCACATACACGCACCAAGGAGCTATTATATATGATGAAAATGAATCTCACGCTGTTCGGCGAAACCATCCACCACGCCCTCGACCCCAATCAGAGCAATCGCAAGATGACCTTGACGGTCAAGGAGCTTGCGGAAGAACTCAACATCAGCCGCAACACTGCCTACCAATTGGCAGACCAGAAGGATTTCCGTCTTTCCGGATTGGTCGGCGGCTGCTCATCAACCGCACCATGCTTCAAGAATGGCTGAATCAGAACGCTTCGTCGAAGCTATGCCCCACCCAATAAATACATGAAGCACGAAAAACATCGATACAGCATCCAATTCATCTTGCATTTCCCTCGCAGGAGGCGTAAAATAGCAGTGTGTACCTTGACAACTGCAACACGATGCGTACTCCTGTACTCCTTCTGAGTCGGATTGAGGCAGGAGGAAATATGGCAAAAACAACAAACATTCGCCAGCGCAAGAATGGTCTATGGGAAGGTCGTTATCGTCTGAATGGCAAGCAATGCGCTGTGTACGGACAGACGAAGGCCGAGGCAAAAGCGAAGTTAGCCGCCCGAATGACGGAAGTTGAGCAGGGCATCTGCATTGAGCGAACCGACTTGACCTTGGAGGAATGGGGCTGGGAATGGCTCAAAACCTTCAAGGAAGGGAAAATTCGTCATTCGACAATGGACAACTACGAAAGTGATTTCCGTATGCACGTCGTGCCCTACATCGGTCACATCAAGCTGAAAGACCTCACAACGCTGCACATTCAGCGCACCTATACAAAAGCACAGCAGAACGGCTTGTCGCCCAAGAGCATCCGCAACATCCACGGACTGGTTCACGGGATGCTTGCCAAGGCGCAAAGTTTGGACATGGTTCGCAAGAACGTGTCCGAGGATTGCGAACTTCCCATGTTGGAAAAGGCTGAGATGCACACGCTCTCTGATGTGGAACTGCGGCGCTTTCTGGCAATCGCCAAGGATGATCCGTTCTATTTGATGTACTATGTGGACTTCTTCACGGGTCTGCGGGAAAGCGAACTGATTGGTCTGACATGGGATTGCATTGATTTCGCGAAGGGGACTATTCGTGTGTACCGTCAGTTTGTGCGCATTGCGTCCGGGCCTGACAAGGGCAAAATGATGTTCACTTCGCTGAAAAACCACAAAGAGCGCACGATTCATCCCGCGCCATCTGTGATGGACGCATTGAGGCAAGCCAAAGAGAAGCAGAACCGGCAGCGTCTGCTCGCAGGTTCATCTTGGGACAATGTGTACGACATGGTTTTCACTCGTGACAACGGCATGTTCATCCGTTTCAAGACACTGTATGTCCACTTCAAGGCACTGGTCAGCAGGCTCAACCGTCCGGAGGTTCGCTTCCACGACATTCGCCACACCTACGCCACCCTCGCTATTCAAAGCGAAATTGACTTCAAGACGCTGTCCCTATCCCTTGGACATGCAACCGTCGCCTTCACGCTCGACACCTACGGACACGTCAGCAACCGGATGTCTCAAAACGCGGCAGACAAGATGGAAAAATTCATTTGCTCGCTGTAAAAAGCGCAGACTCACGCGCATAGCGGTTTTTCGTGGGTACGGAAAAGAAAGCGTTTGTGGGTATGGTGTGGGTATACAGCAGCACTAAAAAAGCCGAAACCCTTGCATCTCCAAGGATTTCGGCTCGTGGAGCATCACTTGACAAATCCGAACCAAAGGCCTGATGGACGGCATCGAGCGAAATTGTCTCGGTGCCGTCCTTGTAGTTGTAGGTCATCACCAACCGGTCATCATAAACATACACGCTGTTGACGAAAGTATCAATGATCTGTTTCTGATATTCCAGATCGTCAGGATCGCCGTACTTGAAGCGGCTGATCCACGCCACGATCTGCTCCTTGGTGAACTTTGGTTTCTGCAGCTGCTCCTGCAGGATGCTGACGTTCAGCTCCTCACGGCGCACCTCCAGATCCTGCAAGCGCTGCTTTGTGGATGGGGTAATGATGCCAGCCTCGATGGCGTTCAGCATGTTCTGGATGGATTTCTCACACTCCCGTAGCTGCTGCTTCAGCGAGGGAAGCAAGGTGCTCCCCTTGTCCTGATAAGCAACCAGTGCGTCGGCAATGCGGTTGATCACGTCGTCATGCAGCACGCACGTAACGGTTGCAGTGACCACGGTGCGCTCGATCCAGCGCTTCTTGACGGCCTTCAGCGTGCAGCCCTGCTTCCGCTTTGCGCCGCCGCACTTGTAGTAGTAGTGCACCTCACCGTTACGGCTCCCGCCGCTCTCGCCTGCCAGCAGCCGCCCACAGTGACCGCAGAACAGCTTCGTGGTCAGCAGATATTCCTCGTCTGCCTTGGCACGGGCAGGCGCATGGCGGTTGACTTCCATCCGCCGCTGTACCCGGTCGAACAGCTCCAAGTCAATGATGACAGGCAGCTTGTCTGGAATGACGATTTTGCCATAACGATATTCGCCGATGTACTTACGGTTCTTCAGCACCGTGCCCAGGCTCCCGATCCGGAACGGCAAGCCCTTCGCAGTGCGGATGCCCCGCTCATTGAGGGAAGCCACAATATCTGTCATGCTCTCTCCCTTGTCATACCGCCGGAAGATCTCCTGTACGATGGGCGCGGTGATCGGGTCAAGCTCCATGACGCCGTCCGGACCCTTCCGCAGCCCCAGCGGCACCGTACCGCCGTTGTTCTTTCCCTTCATAGCATTCTCCATCTGGCCGCGCTGGATTTTCACAGACAGCTCGGCGGAATAGTATTCGGACAGACCCTCCAGCAAGGATTCCAACAGGATACCCTCGGGACTGTCGCTGATGTTCTCGGTGGCAGAAATCACCTTGACGCCATTCTTTTTGAGGATGTGCTTGTAGGTCGCGCTGTCATAGCGGTCACGGGAGAATCGATCCAGCTTCCACACGATGATGGCATCGAACAGGTGCTTCTCGCTGTCGTTGATCATCCGCTGGAAATCCGGGCGGTCTGCCGTTCGCGCGGACATGGCGCGGTCGATGTAGTTGCCAATAATGGTGATGCCGCTGCGTTCGGCGTAGGCCATGCACTCGCGCAGCTGGCCCTCGATGCTCTCCTCGCGCTGGCTGTCCGAGGAATAGCGGGCATAAATCACACCGGTCATAGACTCACCTCCAATCTGTTACATTTGGCATGTAGCCGGTCTTGATGTTGTGCAGGGCGGATGATTCCAGCTTCTGCGCCCGCCGTTTGGTCAGATGATAGCGGCGCGCAGCTTCTGCATGGGACAGGGGCGCGTCGTCACCGAAGCCATAGCGCACACTGATCCAGGCATTTTCCCGCACCGACAATTTCTCCATTGCGGCCTGGATTCGCTGTGTATTCTCCTTCTGCAGATAGATCCATTCCGGATTGTGTTCATAGCTGCTTACATCCGGCGAGCATTTTTTGTAATCGCCCCATGTGGGCTCCTGCGGCTCATGGGTGGTCTCCTTCTCTGCGCGAGGCAGCGCTTTGCGCAGGACGTCGCGGATCGCATTGTGGATAATCCGCCTTGCATAGGTCAGGAAGGTCGCATCAGTACCTGGCGTATATGTTTCAGCTGTCCGAAGCAGCGCAATAGCTCCCTCCTGTGTGAAATCGTCCGCGTCCATCCACAGCCCCGGATAACGCCGGGAATAGGCCAGCGCGATGCTGCGGATGAACGGATAATTGGCAAGATACAGCTGTTCAGCCGCTTGCCGGTCGCCCGCCTGATAAGCAAGGCACAGGGCTTCGTTGGTCATTTGGGTTTTCTTCATTGTCTTTTACCTGATTGAGAATTGAAAAGTATTGGAACAGACCCGTTTGGATTTGCCCGAGGGCAGCGGTCATCTGCTCGTTGTATGCTTCCGGCACCTCCAGCATGGCCATAGCGCCCATGATGCCGCCGACAATTTGCTCCGGTGATATCTGATGCAGGTCGATGCCGTCCTGTCCTTTAGTCAAGGATTCGGTCATTTGCTGCATGGACTCCTTCGTGAGCGCTGTTGCCTCCCGGGCATTGTCAGGGCCGTCTTTCTTTATATCACGGACGATCTGCAAAAAGGTCTGCTGGATCGTGTCCAGTTCCGATACATGCAGCGGCTGACGCTGCGCTTGCAGCATATGGGCTGTGTCATATGCAGCGTACATATCATCTTTGTTGGCCCTACCCTGTGCCAGCACCAGTCCGCCGAGGGATGACAGCATTTGGTTCTGCGCTGCGATCCCGGATGCAAACAGCTCGTCCTTATAGGATGACAACAGGCGTGTCAGCTCGCCGAACCGGGGATGCTCCAGCAGCTCACACACAATCGCCGGATCGACCTTGTGCGTGTAAAGGTTTCGTGCAGCCTGCACCGTCAGCCCCAACTCACCGATGTCGTAATGCTTGCGATCCGGTATGTCGGTGTCACCCAACAGAAAATCGGTGGACACATTGAGGCGCTGCGCAATCTTCTGCAGGCTGCTGTCGGACAGTTTGTCCGTCTTACCGCTCATAAAGCGGCTGAACGTGCTTTTGTCGATGCCAATGGCATGGGCCAGCTCAGATTGCTTCAGATTTTTAGCGCGACACAGGTCGCGGATTCTGTCCCGGATGTCGCCGGGAAGCCAGTTTTGAGGCATATCATCGCCTCCTTTCTTTGTTGTGAGGTAATTCCCTATCTTTCCGACACCTTTGATTCTGTCACAGCCACCTGCATGGCCTGGAGCTTCCTCAGATGCTCCCGCAGGTTGTACAGCGCCGTTCCGATGGTGTCGAAGGCTGTGGCAGCTTCTGGCTGCTGATTATCACGTGCAAGACTCTGCAGCGACATAGCATCCTCTTCATACAGCGCAATGGCTCCCTCCACCAGCAGCCGCATCTCAGCCGCTGAGTCGCTGGATTTCCACAGGTACTCATTCATATTCATGCGTACACCAGCTCCGTGAAAATGGTCTCTTCGACTTGGGCCTTTGCTGCGTTCATCTCAGCTACCCAGCGCATAGGATCGCGGCTCTTCAGCTCCTCCGTGATGCCGCGCTGCTTCATCAGCTGGGGCATCATGGTGTCCAGCCGATGCTGAGCAGCCTGGTCGATCTCAGTCAGGTGCCAAAACAGCTTGCCGCTCAGGACGAGCTGGTTCAAAAGCAGCTGCCTGTGTTCCATCAGGTAAGTGCGACGCATACGCCCGTACTTACCCAAGGGGGTGGTAGGCTGATCGCCAACAGTCAGGTTCGGGTAATAATAGTCGCCATGTTTGATATAGGTCAGCTCTGTCATATATGTCCCTCCTTGCATTTGTTTATATTTACATAATCTTTTGTATCTGGTGCACGGTTGCTGTTCGCTGTGAGCCCGTCTGCTGCATAACCTCCCACTACTATTTTGCAGAATGCAGACCAGCTTGTCAATTTTGCCGATTGGCTAATTTCGGACCTGGAACGTCACTTCTGCCCGAGTTGGTCAGAAGTTATTTGGAGTAATGGAGGCTTTACGGAGCATAATTTGTTATGGAAGTAAAATGTGTCTCAAATTGGGACACATTTCCGCTGCCATATATATGATAAGGCACTTCGTTGCGGGATTGCAAATAAGTCGCCGGGGAAAATGAAAGGAACTTCGTGCCAACTTGGCACGAAGTTAACAAAAATGGTATATTGGGATCTTCCATATCTGGTAATTGGCTGAAAAAACAGGAATGACGGTACTAGCTCTCAGAGACGTACTCAAAGCAGTTTTTCTGATTCGCAAGACGAAAAATGATAATATGTGTAAAAAACGCAGAGATAAACAAATGTCATCTCTGCAGTTTCATACTATTCGACTGTCGACTCAGGATCTGCTTCTTCCTCCATGGCATCAATATCCCGAATAACTTGGTCGCGATACTCTTCAGCCTGTTCATATGTATCGAACTCTTGTACGGCATCCCAAGGAACCTGATAACGACCAAAATTGACAACGACATCGTCTGCACTATCTCCGTTATGAATCCAAAACACAATGTCCGGTTCACCATCACGCTCATAGTTCCAATCATCTGGTGCGAACTTGCTATTGAATTTCACCTTAGAAATAGGATTGAACCCATAGAGCTCATACATAGCTGATAGGCGCTCGCTTCCATAGTTGTCCAGCTTTCGTCCACCGTTCTCTATAGCCACAGGCAAGAGCGTTTTAAGTACTCCTCTCTTTTCACCACCATTAAATATTGAGACAATATTCTTGTCTTCTGTAATAGCAATTCCCGCAGTTCCATCAAGCGTTATAAAGAGTCGCATCTGTTTGTACTCTTCAATAGAATGCTGAGTAACAAACGCACCATGTGCGTTATGAGTTTTTGCTTGACCTATCGCAACGAAGAATTCTTCCGGAGTAGCAATCCTAAGTGGGTAGTAGGAAATACTCTTCTCCTCAAAAGCTTTCTTCAGTGCCTCGGTTATTGTAAAATCGCCCACGCTACATCCTCCGGTCGTCTCTTGTTGTTTATCGAGTTTAAAATAGTTGCTTCCTGCAAAAGTTTGATATCTTTTTCGGATGCTCCCATTTTTTGCATTTCAAGAACAACAAGGTGACGATATTTCTCTATTTGTACAGATGTCACTTCAGAAGACGCAACTAACGACAAGCGCTGCGCAAAAAACTTCTTCACAAAACGTTGCACCTCCTTCACAAAATAAAACTGCGCATACTTCTCCTTCTGAACAAGCATGCGCAATAATCTGCTAATTGATTACTCCTCGGCTGGACTTGTTAGCGCCATGCTGTTGCCTGCTGTCTTAGGAGAGCACCTATATTATAATATGCTGGAGGAATTTTCGTCAATACTTTTTTCGAATTTTCTCAAAAAAAGTATTGACAAATCTCAAAAACTATGCTATCAGCACCTTTGTTGTGTATAAGTCACGGTATTACAGTTGCCTATACTTTCAAGCAAAAAGGCGCCATATAGAAACAGAATAGTCAATTGCTAAGTTGAGACAAGTTTCTACCTGTTAGGGAGAGGTTCTTGATGCTCCTGATACTGCAACGTTTGTCAATACTATCAAAAAAGGAGCATGGCGGAGATGAGATCGTCACCATGAAAAGTTTCCGCCGCTCTTCACACCAAAGCCAACGATGCATTATACAGCATTATTGCTATCTCATCAGATTCCACGACATAGCTTTCTTTTCCATGAAAGTGTTCGGGACTTCTACCCAAACAAAGAGACTGGCAAGACGAGCGGTTTATCGGATAGCATTCTTTGTCAGCGACTGTAGTATAATTCTGTTGCATTTCTACAACCAAACACCCCGATTCCTCTGCCGCATTGAACAAGCGCGTCAGGACACCCGATTTCAGGAAAAAAATCGTATATTCAAACAGATGAATCCTTCATCCGTTCCATGCCAACAGGTCGCAGCGATGCGGCCTGTTTTGTTTTCCGGAACATCACAATCGTTTCCCATTTATGGCTAACAGAAAGGAGCCCCCATGCAGGAGAATCCCCGCACGGACAACGGCGCAATGGACATTCCCGATTATGCTATTCAACGGATTGCCCGTTGCCTGCTGCCCAGGTTGCTGGCTTACTTCGAATCTGAAGAAGGCCAGCGCGAACTTGCGTCCGGGAACAGCAATGCCACAGCTGATCTTTCGGACGCCTCCCCGTGCATTCCGTAAGGCATTGCACACGACAACACCCGCCACGGAGGTAACGATGGCAACTTATAGAAAGAGGATGACTTATGACCATGAACAACGAAACCAAACTGACTACCGAACAGAGGCTTCAGCGCAGCATTGAGCGCAACGAAGCCAAGCTGCAAAAGGCTGAGGAAAAACGCAAGCAGCTGAAAGAACAGCGGCGCGAGCTGGAAAAGCAAGCTTATGAGAACCGGCTGACAACCCGTGCAATCATGCTGGAGGAATTCCTTCAGGAGCCGGAGATCCTGACGAACGAGGACGTGCGGAATTATCTCGCATACTTGTTCAACTACCCAGCTAACCAGCAGCGACTGCAGAAGCTGATTGCAGATCGGAAAGCGCAGCAGGCATCCACTGAATAACCGCCCCATACGACCATGCGGCAGGGATATGCTCCCTGCCGCCTTTTAGATTGGAGAATTGATAATGAATAACAAAACCATTGACCAGAAAATCCAGCGGTCTGAACAGGAAATCACCCGACTGGAGCATCAGAAGAAGATTAAGCAGCACGAAGCAAAACAGCTTGAACGGAATCGCCGCAACCGCCGCATTTTCACCCGTGGCGGCATGCTGGAACGCTTCATGCAGTGCCCGCTGTGGTTGACTGACGATCAGGTGTACCGACTACTGCAAACAGCATTCAATACCGAGGCTGTTCAGACGATGGAAAAGACGCTGATCAGCGAGGCTGTACGGGCCGTGACCCAGGCTGCGGAGGACACAGAACCCGATGCAGAAACTTGAATTGTACCTGGTTACAGGTCGCAACTATACACGTTTCACGTGGGGTTTGCGCTCTGCGAGGCACGCTCCGAACGGGGTTCGTCGCTCTGAGATTTTGTTCTGCGGAACAAAATCAACAGGGGCGCGGCCCCTGCGCCAGCAAGCTGGCTACCCAAGGAAAGTGGGGTGACGACCGTGGCGTGTCCTCACTTTGATGTGTCTATCCGCCAGCGCAGCAAGGGGCAGTCTGCCGTGGCTGGTGCTGCCTATATGGCCGCTGAAAAGCTGTTCAGCGAGTACGATCAGCGGACGAAGAATTTCTGCTACAAAGAAAAAGAAATCGTGGCGAAGGGCATCCTGCTGCCGCCCAACGCGCCGCAGGAATATGCTAACCGGCAGATGCTCTGGAATGCTGTGGAAGCATCCGAAAAGCAATGGAACGCGCAGCTGGCGAGGGGTATCATTATGGCGTTGCCGAGGGAGCTTCCTGCCGACCAATATGAGGCCCTCGTCCGCGAATACTGCATGGAACAATTCGTGTCCCGTGGCATGATCGCCGACTATGCCATTCACGATAAGGGAGACGGCAATCCGCACGCCCACGTGATGCTGACCTTGCGCGCATTGGACGAGCATGGCAAGTGGCTACCTAAGGGAAAACGTGTCTACGTGCTGGATGAAAATGGTGAGCGGATCAAGCTGCCTAGTGGCGACTATAAATCCTACAAGGTTCGCACCACGGATTGGGATGATCCCGGCAATTGCGAGCGGTGGCGTACAGCATGGGCCGACACCACGAACCGCTATCTGGAACGTGCCGGAGAAGATGTTCGGCTTGATCTCCGTTCATACGAGCGACAAGGCATTGATCTGGTTCCCACAGTTCACATGGGGCCTGTTGTCACATATCTGGAGCAGCAGGGCATCCGTACCGAAATCGGCCAGTACAACGAAGAAATCAAGCAGTTCAACCGCGTGCTGCAATCGTTGATAATGCGGCTGGCGTCGCTGAAAAAGTGGCTGGCGGAGGCCATCCGCAAGACAGCAGAAATCATGAAGCCTGAGCCATACCAACCTTCGCTGATGGAGTACATTCAGGTGTTCCAGAATCTACGCAGGGCTGGCCGTGCGGACTGGGGCAAGAAGGCAAAGCAGACTGCTGGTATCAACGATCTGAAATTTGCTGCGCAAGTACAGTTCTTCATGCAGGAAACTGGTATCAGCACGCTGCAGGACTTCGATGAATTTGTTGGCAAACAGCAAGAAAACCTTACCCAGCTTGATGGCGTGGGCAAGGCTATTCGGAAGAAGCAGACTGCGATCAAGCACCTCGAAACGTTCCAGCGGCTCAAGCCTATTTCCGACAAGAGCAAACAGGGACTCGGTTTCATGCGCAAGCAGTATGCAGAGAAGCATCAGCAGGAGCTGAACAACTTTGCAAAGGCTGTGCGGTACATGAATGCCAATGGCATCAAGGCTGCAGATCATGAACACATCGTCGATGAATTGCAGCAGTTACTGAATGAACAGACTCAGCATCGTGCAGCACTCGCAGAACAGAACGTTGATCCTGACTTGATCGACCGCATCCGTTACTGTATTGATACGGTCATCAAGGCTGGCGAGGAGCCGAGGCAGAGGGAGTCAATCAGGGCGCAGTTGCAACTTGCCAAAGCACAACAAACCAAACCGGAAAGTGAAAAAGTGAAGTCTGAACCGTATGCAGATATTTCGTGATGCTTCACAGTCGATCCTCTTCCAGCTTCCTGATCTTCTTCCGCAGCACAGCCCCTTGAATGATGCAGACCAGCAGCAGCACACCGCAGCCCGCGCCCAACGCAATCACCAGCCACGGGAATGTCTGCGTTTCATCTTCCTGGCTCCCCTCAGAACTGGCAGCAACCACAACCGGCTCCTCGACAGTGGTTTCAACCTGCACAATCATTGAAGCTGTGTTGCCATACGCATCCTCGCCGGTAATCGTCAGGGTTCCCTGATGAAGCCCCAGATCGTCCGTGCCGGGAATGAAGGTCAGCTTGGCGGACTTGGTTTCACCCGGAGCCAGCGTTCCCACAAGGACGCTTTGCCTTTCGGTAATCCCCGGCAGGCTCAGCGTCGCCATGACATTGCTGAGTTCGGAACGGCCCATGTTCATAACAGGAACCGTCAGTGTCGCCATTTCACTTTGCAGAATCGTCGTGGCCAGCTGGACGCCACCATGCTCCAATCTGATTTCCTGATTGACGGGCAGGGTGAAGCTCTCCGACCATGTTCCTGCTGCATCCAGAGCCGTCCAGCTCAAATCAAATTTCAGCGTATGCAGCGAAACAGAGGCTTTGGGTTTCACCTTCAGCGGAACGGAGATCGTTTGGGCAGTACCTGCTGTCATATCAGGCAGGAGGATTACATCCGTACCAGCCGGAAGAATGTCGCCGGAAGCGTCAGTCACACGGAGCGTCATGCCGGTCAGATCAGCATATTGACTGGGATTGGTGAGAACGGCTGTCAAAGTGCTGTCCTCGCCCACATGAAAGGTAGCATCCACATCAGAGATCACCGGGCGGATGGTTTCATCAGGCTTGCGGCCATCGCGGATGTGCAGTACAAAATGGTGTTCACCCCGAACTGTATTCCCCTCGCTGTCTTTAGCCGTAAAGACCAGTGTGCAGGGGTAGTCGCCGTTCACGCGGCCTTTGACCAGATTGGCTTTCAGCGTGGTATTGTAACCACCGCCTTCGCTTCGATAGACAGTTGTGTATACCCCCTGTGTCTTCAGTGGTGAAATCGCTGCTTCATCGGCAAACAGTTCAACCTTCACTGAACCGGAAATGCCGTCAACATTCAAGGGCGCAAGCACAATCAGAGTGCTGCCAGAAATACGTGGTTCATATCCCTGCGCCCAGGAGCAAGACATATCACCGAAAACAGCGGTTTCATTCAAAACGATGCTGCCTTCTGCGAAAGCGAAAATGGGTATAAGGAACAAGGCTGTCATGCACAGCAAAGCTATTCTTTTCATCAAAATCACAACTCCCGGATGTTTTCGACAATAGAGTGACGGGTCACATCACGGACGCGCAGCCGGAGGATCAGCAAGCTCGCGCCCAGTGTGATCGCAGCAAATGTCAATTGTACGGCCAGTGTGAACCAGTTAACCATGCCGAATCTCATCAAGCCGACGTAAGGAAGGAAACGGAATACACACCAGTATGCGATCAGGCCGACCACGGTGCCGAGCAGCACACTGATGGCAACCTGTCCGCCGTAGATACGGAAGATCACACGCTCGTCTGCACCCACCGCCCGCATAGTGCCAATCATACGTATTTCAGCGCGTATACGACGGCTTACACTTCCCGTCACCTGGGCGACGCACACGGTCAGCAGGATGAGGCACACCCCCAGCAACAGCATAAACAGCATCATTTCGTCCTGGCGGCTTTCGCGGCGGACTGCAAGACCATTGGTGACCGTGTAATCCGCGCCACGCATGCTGATAGAGGTGATGCGCTTTTCCATGGCAGCCTCTTCTTCCAGGGTCAGATCGTCAGTGTAAATATAGATGTTGGATATGCGGGTCAGGGGCAGTCCCATGGCATGAAGTCCTTGCTCAGTGGTCAGGATCGTGACAGAGTCGCCCATCGTAAATCCATCATCAAGCACAGCGCCCACGCGAACGTTCACCTTCACATAGTTCATCTGCTCATAGCAGCTGATATAGTCCGCTTCCGTACCGTCCGTCGGGATCGTATCTGCCGACCAGACGTAGTGCAGTGTCAGTTCCTGCCCGGGTACATAGGCGTCGTTGTCAATGGCAGCCAGCAAGGTATATCCAGGTTCGCTCATACGGTGTTGCACCCAGGAATCACTATCGTTTCCCATGTAGGTGTTCAACGCACCGTCCGGGCTCAGAAAGCTGTACATTGTTGGCGCAACGACAAGCACCTCTTCTCCCGCATTGATTGCCGCGAGGTCGATCTTTCCGCTGGCAACATACGGCGCTATCGCTTCCGGGTCGATTACCTCTACCCGCAGATACAGATCCTCGCCCAAATGTCCATCCACCTTCAGGAACTGCCGCATGGCATTGTACGCAGCCCTATCCCTGACATGGGCTCCTTCAGGCAGTTCGTCCGGCGAAAGCATGTAGGGATTACCAATGCCGAGATTGTGGATGATATAGGTTCCATCATGATCCATACCATAGTAAACAGGCTTCCAGTATTCGGGAATCTCATCATCAAACTCCTGCAGAAGGCTGATACCGGCTTCCACCTCAATCCGTTTCACACCCGGCAATCTGCGAAGCTGAGCAAGATCTCCGGTGGTTAGCTGCTGTCCGGATACGCGGTCATAGTAAGTACCACTGTATCCATCGCGACCAGCTATATAGAAACTGGGCCGCTCTACCAAAACCGATGCTGCAACGGTTGTTATCCGGTCGTAGATGAGGAAGGTCGTCATGCTCACAACAACCATCAGCAGCGCCATCAGCAGTGCCGGGGCAATCTGCCGTCCGGGTCGAATGCCGAGCTGCCGCCATGCCATCACACTGGTGGGACGGAAAGTCTTCCGGATACGAACACGCCGCAGCTTACGTAGCATTTCTGTATCACGCATGACCGACATGGGCATCAACTGGCTTGCCCGCCGCAGGGGGAGCCAACCAGAAATCAGAACGACGATCATAGACAGCAGCAATACCGGGATCAGCAGCCACCAGGTTGGTTTGAACAGGAATAGCGTCGGTGCGATGCGGGAAAGCATCCACGCTGCAACGCAACCTGCTGCCATCGCTGTTGGCGAGATGATCAGCGCAAGCAACAGTGCCTCACGCCAAAGATACGGCGAATCTGCTTTTTCGTCGCTCCAACGGCACGAAGCATGCCGATCTGGTCGCGCTTCCGGGATAACTGGCTTTCCATTGCTCCCGCAATGCCAACGCAAGTTGCCAACAGCAGCGTACCAGCCAGTATACCAATACACACACTGTACAGTATCACCTCTGGGTTAGGCGTAAGCAGATCATTGGGGTAGCGAGTGGGACTGTCATAGCCGTCGAAGACCATCAGATCACCGTGCCATACATTTCCTTCTTCATCGACGCGTATGTAGTGGCGGAGTGCCGAATAGCCCGTCACACCCAGTGCAAAGGAGAACAGCTTGTGCTGCACCAGCCGTCCGGTAGCAAAGGACGGCTCCTCCGGATGGATAAGCATGGCTGGGAAATGGTCGTGGTGATCGTAGTATGTGTTGTATCCTTCCATACCGGCGCTCTGGTCAACAAGAATACCTACCAGCGTGAAGCTGCGCGTTTCGTCCACGCCCTGGACCGGCGTGAGGGTCAGTGTGATTGTGTCACCGACAGCGATTCCATCTAACCGCGTCCGCGCCAGAGCGCTTTCCTCAATGGCGATTTCACCCGGCTTTTCCGGCATGCGTCCTTCGATGAAGCTGCGATGCAGGAAGGCGGCAGCGGCATCATCATAATAACCAACCGAGGTTGAAGTGTCATTATGCACCGCTGGAATGGTCACATGGCCGATGGCGTCATACAGGCCACTTGCCA
>OGRA01001236.1_pt1 | contig 24846 bp, 18 predicted proteins | sample 1553351 | NCBI WGS metagenome assembly OGRA01 (sample SAMEA2580056, study PRJEB22360) | human gut metagenome | biome: human gut; feature: human-associated habitat; material: faeces | place: Denmark | collected 2008/2010
ACGGGCTTATCGCAGCGGTTGCCGGAGATGAACTTGCGGCCATCGGCGAAGGTGTTCACGGTGAGCTGGCAGTGGTTGCCGCAGCCGCCGCACTTGACGCTGACGACCTTCTGGTCGAAGCTCTTCAGCTCCTCCAGCGTCATCACGGAGGAAGTCTCTCTGTGGTTCCTGGCGCTCTGGCGCAGGCCGAACAGCGCTGCACCGTAAGCACCCATCAGGCCCGCGATGTCGGGGCGGATGACCTCGACACCCATCTCCTTCTCGAAGGCGCGGAGCACGGCCTCGTTGTAGAAGGTACCGCCCTGCACGACGATCTTGCGGCCCAGCTCTTCGGGGCTGGACGCACGGATGACCTTGTACAGTGCATTCTTGACGACGCTGATGGACAGACCGGCCGAGATGTTCTGGATGGATGCGCCGTCCTTCTGGGCCTGCTTCACCGAGCTGTTCATGAAGACGGTGCAGCGGCTGCCCAGGTCCACCGGGCGGTCGGCAAACAGGCCCAGCGCGGCGAACTCCTTGACATCGTAACCCAGCGCCTGCGCGAAGGTCTGCAAAAAGCTGCCGCAGCCGGAGGAACAGGCTTCGTTCAGGAAGATGTTGCTGATGGCACCATCCTCGATCTTGAAGCACTTCATATCCTGGCCGCCGATGTCGATGATGAAGTCCACATCGGGCATAAAATATTTAGCGGCGGTGAAGTGCGCCACCGTCTCCACCAGACCGTAATCGCAGCGGAAGGCATTCTTGACCAGCTCTTCACCGTAGCCGGTGGTGGTCACGCTGACCACGTGCAGGCCGGGGTGCGCCTGATAGATCTTGATGAGCTGCTCCTTGATGAGGGGCAGCGGGTTGCCGAGGTTCGGCTGATAGTTGGTGTACAGGATCTGGCTCTTTTCGTCCACGACCACCAGCTTGACGGTGGTGGAGCCGGAGTCGATGCCGATGTGCACGGGGCCGCACTGTGCGCTGAAGGGCACATGCGGCACACTGTGGGACATGTGGCGGGCATGGAAGGCCTCGTACTCCTCCTTGTTGGCGAAGAGCGGAGGCTCGCTGGCGTAGGTCGCCGTAGCGGCGTACTCATCCAGCGCCCCGGCCACCGCGGAGAGGTTGAACTCTTTGTCTGCATAGAGCGCCGCACCCAGTGCCACATACAGCAGGCTGTTCTCCGGGCAGGTGCCGGTGACGCCCAGCGCCTCGTCGAAGCTCTTGCGCAGCACGGTGCTGAAGGTCAGCGGGCCGCCGAGGTAGAGGATGTTGCCCTGGATGGGGCGGCCCTGTGCCAGACCGGCAATGGTCTGGTTGACGACCGCCTTGTAGATGCTGGCGGCGATGTCCTCGGTGCGGGCACCCTGATTGATGAGGGGCTGCACATCGCTCTTGGCGAACACGCCGCAGCGGGAAGCGATGGTGTAGGTGCGCTCAGCCTTTTCGGCGGCTTTGTTCATCTCGTCAGCGCTCATCTTCAGCAGGGTGGCCATCTGGTCGATGAACGCACCGGTGCCGCCGGCGCAGCTGCCGTTCATGCGGACTTCGGTGCCGTTGGTCAGGAACAGGATCTTCGCGTCCTCACCGCCCAGCTCGATGACGCAGTCCGTTGCGGGAACGAACCGCTTGACCGCCACGCGGGTGGAGAACACCTCCTGCACGAAGGGCACACCGCAGCTGTCTGCCAGGCCCATGCCCGCCGAGCCGGAAATGCTCAGCAGCGCCTTCTGGCCGTGCAGCTGCTCGGCGTCGATCCGGCGCAGCAGCTCCTGCGCCTTTTCCAGGATATGGCTGTAATGACGTTCATATGTCGAATATAAAATCGAATCGTGTTCATCCAGCACCACGCACTTGATGGTGGTACTGCCGATGTCAAGACCTACTCTCACGTTTTTCTTTCCTCCTGAAGGAACTTCCTGCCAGTTTTCGGGCAGGGCCGCTCTGCCGTGCTCTGCCCGAAAAGTAGTTCGTTAGCGAATCATCTGCAGGACTCGCATACAGTTGTATTATACTCAAAACCGCGAAAACAATCAATTGGTGTTCCCTATTTTACACGCAAAAAATAGTATTTTCCGCTCATAAAGTTAAACATTTTGTTAATTTCACGGAACTTTCGGCCGTATTTTTCCATAAAACAGCTAAGATTCTTTACTGAGAGTGGATTTTGGCAGACAAAACGCGCTGCGCATCGGTGGGCAGTCCATCCCGCCCGATGCGCAGCGCGTTCGTGATCACATTGCAAGATATTCTTCTACCGCCTTGTCCAGCAGCCGCCCCAGGACGGCTTCGGAATCTGCGGTCAATTCCCTGAGTGCCTGCGGGTGAGCAGATACAGCTCGCGGCGGAGCTGATGCTGCAGCGCGGTGGTGCTGTGTTCGTCCGGGTGGGACGGCTGCGAGCGGAACTCGACCGTCGTTTCGATGGGGAACGGCCGGGTGGGCAGCGGCAGTGTCAGCTCTGCCCGGACACCCTGCGGTGTGCGGGGCAGCAGGGCAAGCTCCCAGCCCAGCTGGCGGCAATACCGGCGGCAGAGCAGCAGCCCCGCCTGCGCACCGCCCAGAAAGCGGCGGCGGTTTTCGAGCCAGCCCTCCCCTTCCGGCAGGCCGCAGCCATCGTCCTCGATGGTCAGGCGGATGTCCTGCCCGGTCTGCCGCAGGCACACCTGGATGTTCCCGCCGGGCGCGGCGGCACGCAGGGCGTTCGAAAGCAGGTGGAAGCAGATCTGTTCGGCCATTTCCCGGTCGCCCCAGACAAGGCACTGCTCCAGCCCGCCGCAGTCTACGGTGAGCTTCGTGCTGCTCTGGGCGTCGATCTCGCCGCGCAGCCCTTCCAGCTGCGCCAGCAGGCGGCACAGGTCCACCGGCCGCTTCTGCACCGGTTCCTCCGGAGCCGAAAGCTCCATCAACTCCCGGAACGTCCGTTCCAGCCGGGCTGCTTCCTGCTCCATGTCCTCCAGCGCCTGGGCCGTGCGGGCATCCTTCAGCGGCTGCAAGTGCATCTGTAAATATTCCCGGTTCTGTTCCAGCAGGCGCAGTGAGTGCAGAAACGCTGTTTCCAACTGTTTTTGCGGAAATCCCGCTTCGTCCTGCCTGCACATATCCACCGTTCCTCCTTACCGCTGTTCCCGCACGATGATGCCGCGCCGCAGCACGGTCTGCTGCAGCGAGTAGACCAGCCTGCCGGTGGTGACTTTGAGCCCGGTCAGGCCGTTTTCCGCCTTGAAGTGCTCCCATTCCACCGGGTGCCGTGTCTCCAGCCCTTCGACCAGACGGCGCAGGCCGCTGTCCACAGCGGCCACCGTGATGTGATATTGTTCCGCGACGCCCTGCAAAATCTCTTTGCGAAGCGCCAGTTTTCCATCGGCTGAACAGGCGATCTGTACCGCCAGCGTGAGGTATTCGCAATTGGTGTCCGGCTGTGGGAGCTTCCACAGCTCGTACAGGTGGGTGCAGAACCGCTCGATCTGCATCGAGTTCCGGCCGGGGACGCCCAGCAGCCCCCGCAGAAGATCCCGCAGATGGTCGTGCCCGACGCCATAAAAACGGCTGCCCGGCTGCAGGTGGGCGGCGGTGATGTCGTCGGCCCAGCCGTCGCCCTGCAACAGGAGCGGCGGGTGGCTGGGCAGGCGGTTGAGCTTTTCGAGGAAGGTCAGGCTGTCCATATCCTCCAGCTGGCTGCTCAGCACCAGCACATCAAAGCACCGCTCCTGCCGCAGCGCCTGCAGAACCGGCTCCCCGCTCTGGAAGCAGGTGCATCGGATGATGGTGCTCTGCTCTTCCAGATAAAACTTCCGGATGCGGAGTTCCCGGTCGTCGTAGCTCATCAGAGCGACGCGCAGGTTCTCCGCATCCCGCTCACCGGGCACCTGCGGCACCTCCGTTCTGCTCTGCTTCCAGCACCGGGAGCCAGTCTGCGATCACATCGCCCCAGATCTCTGGCTGCACGGCATTTTCACACAGATATTGCAGCAGCCGGTAGCCTGCCTCCGGGTGCAGCGGAACAAACTCGCTGACCTGCTGTTCCCGCTCGCCCTTCCGGTCCAGCGTCAGGTGGCAGCCGCCTTCTGACGCATCCAGCGCGTAGACCAGCGTATACGCGGCCTGATAGCCCTTGATCGACGAGAACTGCCGGATCAGCGGGGCATACGTTCGTTCCATAAAAGACTCCTCCTTGCTGCTATGGTTGCCATAATCTTCCGGTCTATGGCTTTTCATTCCTATTTTATAGAGCAGCACAGAGAGATGCAATCCCCTAAAAAGCGTCAAAATGTGTCGTTTTGGTGTTTGCTCTGCCCGGTTCACCTCGCGTTTTTCGCCAGAGAAAAGCCGATGGAAACTGCTTTTCTTTGTCAAGGATACCACCTTTTCCGCCCAAAAGCAAGGGACCGTAATTTTCTCTTATCTTCCAGAACTTCCCCTGTCAGGAGCCGTCGGGATGCCACGATTTGTTCACATTTTTCTGATAAAATAAAGTGATATTTTTGTTCCGGCGGCTTTGGCACCCCCCCTCAGCCGTGTTTGCAGAAAGGCAGAATCCATGCTTCAACTCAAAAAGATCCTCAAGCAGTACAAGACCGGCGACCTGGTCCAGACAGCCCTTGACAAGGTCAGCCTGAACCTCCGCGACTGCGAGTTCGTCGCCATCCTTGGCCCCAGCGGCTCCGGCAAGACCACCCTGCTGAACATCATCGGCGGTCTGGACCGGTACGACAGCGGCGACCTCATCATCAACGGCATCTCCACCAAAAAGTACACCGACCGCGACTGGGACTCCTACCGCAACCACACCATCGGCTTCGTGTTCCAGAGCTACAACCTCATCCCCCACCAGACCGTGCTGGCCAACGTGGAGCTGGCACTGACCATCTCCGGCGTATCGGGTGCCGAGCGCCGCCGCCGGGCCACCGAGGCGCTGCAGAAAGTGGGTCTGGGCAACCAGCTGCACAAGCACCCCACCGAGATGTCCGGCGGCCAGATGCAGCGGGTGGCCATCGCCCGCGCTCTCGTCAACGACCCGGACATCCTGCTGGCCGACGAACCCACCGGCGCACTGGACAGCGAGACCAGCATCCAGGTCATGGAGCTGCTGAAGGAAGTGGCCAAAGACCGCCTCGTCGTCATGGTCACCCACAACCCGGAGCTGGCCCACCAGTACGCCACCCGCATCGTCCAGCTGAAGGACGGCGTCATCCGCTCCGACACCGACCCCTTCGAGCCGGACACCGCCCAGCTTGCCCCGCCGGTGCACAAGAGCATGGGCCGCTCGTCCATGTCTCCCCTCACCTCGCTGAGCCTGAGCTTCAACAATCTGCTGACCAAAAAGGCCCGCACCCTGCTTACGGCCTTTGCCGGTTCCATCGGCATCATCGGCATCGCGCTCATCATCTCCCTGTCGGCAGGCGTCAACCAGTATATCGACGACACCGAACGCTCCACCCTGTCCGAATATCCGCTGCAAATTCTCAGCAGCGGCATGGACCTGACCTCGATGCTCACCTCCGGCTCGCCGGCATCCGCTTCCGGCACGACCGCCGAGGAAGGGATGGTCCCGGTGCGGCAGCTCATCACCCAGATGGTGGCGGGCATCACCTCCAACGACCTGAAGTCCCTCAAGACCTATCTCGAAAGCGACGACTGCACCATTGCCGAGGATGCCACCTCCATCGAGTATTCTTATAATGCGCAGCCCCAGATCTACCGGGAAGACGCCGATGGCTCCATCCGTCAGGTGAACCCGGATTCTTCCCTCTCCAGCCTGGGCATCAGCTCCACAAGCTCCACCAACAGCATGATGTCCTCCATGATGAACACCAGCGTGTTCTATCAGCTGCCCGAAAGCGATGAACTCTACAACTCCCAGTACGAGGTCAAGGCGGGCCGCTGGCCGGAGAAGTACAACGAATGCGTGGCCGTGCTGGGTGCCGACGGCACCATCACCGACTATGCGCTGTACGCCCTCGGCCTGCGGGACAGCGCCGAGCTGGACAAGATGATCCAGCAGTTCGCCCAGAACCAGAACGTCGATGTTCCCACCGACTTCAAGACCTATCGGTACAGCGATTTCATCGGCATCCAGTTCAAACTGGTCAACGCGGCCGACCGCTATCTGCGCGACGACGACCACAACGCCTGGGTGGACAAGTCCGACGACAAGGACTTCATGAAGAACCTTGTCGCATCCAGCGAGACCCTGACCGTGGTGGGCGTCGTGCAGCCCAAAGAGGATGCCTCTGCTTCCATGCTGTCCTCCGGCATCGCCTATCCGGCCGCCCTCACCCAGCACGTCATCGCCGCCGCAGCCGACTCTCAGATGGTCCAAGACCAGCTGGCCTCCCCTGCCATCAATGTGATGAACGGCGAACCCTTCGGCGCCGAAGACGCTTCCGCCTTTGATATGAGCAGCCTGTTCCGCATCGACACCGACATGCTCAAGAGCGCCTTCCAGTTCGACACCAGCAAGCTGAATTTCGACCTCAGCGGTGCATTCGATTGGGACAACGGTTCGGTCGATCTCGGCTCGCTGCTCGACCCCGACGATTTCCAGCTGGATCTGGATCTGACCGAAACGCCTGATCTGGACATGAGCACCCTGACCGACCTCTTTGCCAACATGGACCTTTCCGTCTCCGAAGACAAGATGCAGGAGCTGGCCCAGAAGGTTCTGGTCGGCTACAAGGACTATGTCATCGGGAACGGCATCCTGAACCTGAACAAGATCAGCTTCTCCCAGTACCTCAAGAGCGATGCCTTCAAGACCCTGATGAACGACGCCATGGGCGAACTGTTTGACCAGGACGCCCTGCAGGCCCAGTTCTCGGAGGCCATGCAGACGGCGATGTCCACCCTCATGGAAAGCTACTCGTCGCAGATCTCCGAGACGCTGCAGGCTCAGCTGGGCAGCGCGATGCAGACGGCCATGACCAAGCTGATGACCCAGATGAGCCAGAACATCCAGAGCCAGATGCAGCAGAGCTTCTCCCAGCTGGGCAGCCAGATGGAGAGCGCGCTGAAGATCGACGCCACAGCTTTCCAGAAGGCCATCCAGTTCAACATGAGCGAGGACGACCTGACCGACCTGATGAAGTCGGCCATGCTCTCCTCCACCGCCACCTATGACAGCAACCTGCAGACGCTGGGTTATGCCGACCTCGACGCCCCCAGTCAGATCAAGATCTATCCGCAGGACTTTGACCACAAGGCGTCCGTCGTGGCCAAACTCGACGCCTATAATGACAACATGCGGTCCCAGGGCGCGGACGACAAGGTCATCCAGTACACCGACGTCGTCGGCACCCTGATGACCTCCGTGACCGAGATCATCAACATGATCTCCAACATGCTGGTCGCCTTCGTCTCCATCTCGCTGGTGGTCTCGTCCATCATGATCGGCGTCATCACCTATATCAGCGTGCTTGAACGCCGCAAGGAGATCGGCATCCTGCGTGCCATCGGCGCGTCCAAGCGGAACATCTCCGAGGTGTTCAACGCCGAGACCTTCATCATCGGTCTGTGCTCCGGCGTGATGGGCGTCGTGCTGAGCGAGATCCTGCTCATCCCCGGCAATATGCTCATTCAGAAGATCTCCAACGGCACCAACGTGGTCGCCCGCCTGCCGCTGAACGCAGCCCTTGTGCTGATCGTTCTGGCCACCGTGCTGACCATTCTCGGCGGCTTCATCCCCGCCAAGGGCGCTTCCCGTTCCGACCCCGTCAAGGCCCTGCGGTCGGAATAAGTCGCTGAAAAAGAAAGACCCTCTCCGTCATTGCTTCGCAATGCCACCTCTCCCGATGGGCGAGGTCTTGTGCTGTATTTTACGGCACAAGAAAAGCTCCCCCTTTCGGGGGAGCTGGTGAACGAAGTGAGACTGAGAGGGTTTTCTATTTTACCACTCGGTGTCGTCGGCCCCATCCGCACCCACAGTGGTGGCAACTTTGGCGCGGCGGAACATGCTCTCCACCACAGCGCAGTACTTATCGGCCAGGCAGACGATGATGGCTTCGCGGCAGGTGGGCACATGCCGGAAGGTCAGCGGCCACATGTGGCTCTGGATGATGTCCTGCTCCTTCTTCGTGATGTGGAAGTAGTGCTCCGCATTCACGCAGGCCGAGCCGGGGTGCGAAAAGCCGTGCATCTCGAACAGGCGGCGGATGCCATGGAAGCTGCTCGTCTTGTGCCAGTCGTACAGGTAGAAATCGTGCAGAAAGCCGCCCACCGCCAGCGCGGTCTCGTCGGCACCCAGATGGAAGCGGCGGTTGAGCCAGAAGCTGACCAGCACCACATTCTTGCAGTGCTGGTAGGTGGTCACGTCGCCATGCTGGATGAACTCCCGCATCTCCTGCACTTTGGGATGGTGGTCGTACTGTTCCAGGATGGTGTAAAGCTGCTCACGTTCAGTCTGAGAAAGCTGCATTGCTTGGGGTCCCTTTCCTCTTAAAAATCAACATCAGGAGCGGAGCTGGACGGGGTTGGAATTGCCGAAGTTCTCGGCGCTGCTGGGGTTCTCGCGCTTCAGGCTCATGTCCACCAGATACTGCCGGCTGCCGTCGCCCATGGCGTCCAGCTCCGCGAGCTTGGCCTTGGCGGACTCCACATCCGGATACCACTGGATGAGGAAGAAGTTCTCTGCCTCGACGCCGTAATAGATCCACTGGCCGTCTGCCCGGAGCAGGTCGTCCAGATGGTCCACCTCTTCGCCGTCCGGCAGACCGAGGCCTTCCTCGGCATAAAGACTCTCCGGCTCCACCTGGAGCACCTCGATCACCTGAATGGCGCTCTGAAGATATTCATCCTGCGAGATGCTCTTGTCGGAGAGCTCCCAGCCCGTCAGGAATGCCTGCATCATCAGGTTCTTGACAGAAATTTCCGGCCGCATTGCCATAAATGTTCCCTCTTCCTTCCGGGCGGTGTGCCCGGCGTTTGTTTTCGCTGACCAGTATACGCTAAAATTTGTTGCAGGTCAACTATTTTTTCATGAATTTTTTGTAGAACTGTACAAATCCAGTTTATTCCAGATGGAAGTCGAAGGTGTCGTTCAGCCATTCCACCGCCAGCTGCACCCAATGGGCACGGTGGGCGCTGGCGGCATCCACCTCTGCGGTGGAGATGCTGGTGCCGTGGACCCCCTTCTCGAACAGATGCGCCTCACAGGGGACATGGTTCTTCCGCAGCGCTGCAAGGAGGAGCAGGGTGTTTTCCACCGGGACGGTGGCGTCCTCCATCGTGTGCCAGACGAAGACCGGCGGTGTATCCGGCGTGATCTTTCCTTCCAGCCCGAATCTCTGGTGCTCCGCCCGGTCTTCGCTGCCCGAAAGCTGCACGAAGCTGCCCCGGTGGGCATACTCCCCCGCCGTGATGACCGGATAGGCCAGCAGCACGGCATCCGGCTTCCGGCTGCGGTCTGCCGCCTCGCCGGGGCAGTCGAGCACCGCACCGGACAGCGCCAGATGCCCGCCCGCCGAAAAGCCGCAAACGGCGATCCGGTCCGGCAGGATGCCCCAGCGTTCTGCGTTCTGCCGCAACAGCCCGATGGCCGCGCGGAGCTGGCGCAGCGGCTGGTGATCCCGTGCCCCCTCGCCCACGCTGTAGGTCAGCACAGCAGTGTGATACCCTGCCGCTGCAAACTGCAGCGCCACCGGGTCGGCCTCGCGGGCACTGACGTGTTCGTACCCGCCGCCGGGCACCACCAGCACCAGCGGACGGCGCAGCGCGTTCGGCATGGCCGGGTCCGGGCTGCGCAGATAAAGTTCCAGCTTCCCTCCACTGGGAAGCGCACACATTTCAAACTGCATCGAAGTCATCCTTTCCGACTTTGTCGGGACTATTATAATGGGTTTGGAGCTAGAATGCAAAGAGAACCGCAAACATTTCTGAACTTTTTATGAAACCCCTTGATTTTTGATGCGAAGCGGTGTATATTAGCACTCGAAAGTTATGAGTGCTAAGCCGTCATTCACAACTCCGGCTCTCTGGCACCGAATCTGAACAAAAGAGGTTTTGTATTATGGCGAAGAAAGAATTTCAAGCGGAAAGCAAAAAGCTGATGGACATGATGATCAACTCCATCTACACCAACAAGGAGATCTTCCTGCGTGAGCTGATCTCCAACGCTTCGGACGCCATCGACAAGCTGTATTATAAGAGCCTGACCGACACCTCCGTCGGCATGAACAAGGGCGATTTCCGCATCCTGCTCACCCGCGACAAGGACAGCCGCACCCTGACCGTCTCCGATAACGGCATCGGCATGACCAAGGAAGAGCTGGAGTCCAACCTCGGCACCATCGCCCACTCCGGCTCGCTCGACTTCAAGAAAGAGAACAAGGACGAGAACATCGACATCATCGGCCAGTTCGGCGTCGGTTTCTACTCGGCCTTCATGGTGGCCGACAAGGTCACTGTCATCTCCAAAGCTTACGGCGCAGACCAGGCCTGGCAGTGGGAATCCAGCGGTGCGGACGGCTACGAGATGAACCCGGCCGAAAAGGACACCGTTGGCACCGACATCATCCTGCACATCAAGCCCAGCACCGACACCGACAACTACGAGAACTTCCTCGATGAATATGGCATCGCGGCCATCGTCAAGAAGTACAGCGACTATGTGCGCTATCCCATCCAGATGGAGCGCGAGAAGAGCCGCCAGAAGCCCGAACCGGACCCCAAGCCCGATGACTACAAGCCGGAGTGGGAGACCTACACCGAGCTGGAGACCCTGAACAGCATGGTGCCCATCTGGAAGAAGCAGAAGAGCGAAGTCTCCGACGAAGAGTACGCCGCCTTCTACAAGGATAAGTTCAACGACTATACCGACCCCGCCCGCGTCATCGTCAGCCGCACCGAGGGCACCGCGAACTACAACGCCCTGCTCTTTGTGCCCAGCCATCGCCCCTACGACTTCTACACCAAGGACTACGAAAAGGGTCTGGCACTCTATGCTTCCGGTGTGCTCATCATGGAAAAGTGCGGCGACCTGCTGCCCGATTACTTCAGCTTCGTCAAGGGCATCGTGGACAGCCAGGACCTGAGCCTGAACATCAGCCGTGAGATGCTGCAAAAGGACAACCAGCTCAAGCTGATCCACAATGCACTGGAAAAGAAGATCAAGAACGAGCTCCACGCCATGCTGACCAACGACCGCGAGAAGTATGAGGCCTTCTGGAAGGAGTTCGGCCGCCAGATCAAGTTCGGCGCCTACTCCGATTATGGGATGCACGGCGAGCTGCTGCGCGACCTGCTGCTGTTCTGGTCTGCCAAGGAGCAGAAGATGGTCACTTTGCAGGAGTATGTGGACAAGATGCCCGCTGAGCAGAAGTTCATCTACTTTGCAGCCGGTGACTCCACCGACCGTCTGGCCAAGCTCCCTGCCGCTGAGCTGGTGCTGGATAAGGGCTACGACGTGCTGCTGCTGACCGAGGATGTGGATGAGTTCTGCCTGCAGATCCTGCGCACCTATCCCCGCAAGGATGCCGAGGGCAAGGACGGCACCGTTGAGTTCAAGAACGTCAACAGCGGCGACCTGGGCCTTGAGACCGAGGACGAGAAGAAGGCCGCCGAGGATGCCACCGCCGAGAACAAGCCCCTGTTCGATGCCATGAAGGATGCACTGGACGGCAAGGTCAAGGAGGTCAAGGTCTCCACCCGCCTGAAGGATCACCCGGTCTGCCTCTCCGCAGACGGCCCGCTCTCCATCGAGATGGAGAAGGTCCTCTCCAAGCAGCCCGGCAGCGAGGGCGTCAAGAGTGACAAGGTGCTGGAGCTGAACATCCATCACCCCGTCTTCGCCGTGCTCAAGGCCGCACAGGAGGCCGGCGACACCGAGAAGCTCAAGAAATACAGCGACCTGCTCTATGCACAGGCACAGCTCATCGAGGGCCTGCCTGTGGATGACCCCGCCGCGTATGCCGAAGCTGTTTGCAGCCTGATGAAATAAGGCTTTTACTCCCAGATAAATTATCCCTTAACAAAAGAGCCGCGTTCCGCTATAATAAGGTGGAACACGGTTCTTTTCATTTTAGGAGGAATTTGCCCCATGGAGCCAAAACGCAGCAACCATTTCCTTGCCCATCTCCCCACCATCCTTCTGCTGGTGCTGTTCGCCATGTCGCCGTGGCTGGGCATCCTGTTCTTCATCCTGCGCGCCATCGACCGGGATGCCGAGAAAAAGGAGCAGACCAACGCCGACCCCGCCAGCGACAGCCACGCAGAGGACGCCCGCACCGCACAGAGCGCCACCTCCGGCCAGCGCAGCGAGACGGTCTCCGACCAGGATGTCCCCACGGCCGAGCAGAAGAGCGCCAAGCAGTGGCACAAGACCCTCACCACCCTGTGCACCATCTTCGGTGCCATCTTCCTGCTGGTGGGCATCGGCGACCTGGCCGATGCCATGGAGGAACTCTGGAGCCATGAGATCGACTGGGGTGAGCTGCTGGCGGCGCTGGCCCAGACCATCGGCGGCGGCGCAGCCCTCTTCACCGGCCTGCGGATGAACCGCGCCCGCAAGCTGGAACGCAAGCTCGACAAGATCGTCGGCGACCGGGACAACATCGCGCTGGGCGAATTGTTCGCGGCGGTCGGCATCGACGCAGTCCGTGGCCGCGCTGCGGTGGAACACGCCATCGACCACGGCTATTTCGGGGCCGATGCCTACATCGACTACCGCACCGACACCCTTGTCGTGCGCGGGGCCGCACCCCAGCCGCCCAAGGCCCCGCAGCCGGAGCCGGAAACGGAACCGGAAGACCTGTACGCCTCCCTTCAGCAGCAGCTGCACCGCGCCAACGATGCCATCCCCGACCCGGTGATGACGGCCAAGATCTCCCGGCTGGAAGAGCTCAGTGCCCGCATCTTTGCTCTGGCCAAGAAAGACCCGGATAAAAAAGCCCAGCTGCAAAAGTTCATGGATTACTACCTGCCCACGGCCCTCAAGCTGCTGAACACCTACGCCCAGCTCTCGGCGCAGGATGTGCAGGGCGAGAACATCACCGACGCCAGGCAGAGCATCGAGCGCTCGATGGACCTGCTCATCACGGCCTTCGAAAACCAGCTGGACAAGCTGTTCCAGTCCGACGCGCTGGACGTCTCCGCCGATGTGGCCGCACTGGAAGGGATGCTGAATCTCGACGGCCTCACCGGCCCGGACTTTCACTGACCCGCCGGCAAAATCCAATCCTCCATATCGGAACTCTGGCCCTGATCGACCCGCAGCCGACCGTTCTTTGTGGGTTGTGGCCAATGCTTTTCCGGTTTGGAGGATTTTTTCAGCTCTGTTGCAGGAATTTCTGCACAAATTTCGTGCCGGATTTTCTGGCAACTTTGCATTCAGATGCAACAATAACGCATGGTCTTTTGGGCACAGATTCTTTATTATAGGAGTATCGAAAGAATCCCACGGCCCGCCGCATGGGCTGTGACGAAGTTTGCACGATTTGTTCAGAGGAGGAACTCGCCATGATGAAATCCGTTTCTGTCTGGAAGCAGGAGCTGGCAGGCGGCGCCCACACCGAGCGTCTGGCCTCGCTGTACTGCTGCGCCCCCGAACAGACCCCCGCACAGGCAGCCCGCTACGCTGCTGTGCTGGACGGGCTGGAAAAAACGTTTGGTGCCCACACCGAGGCCGGGCTGTACAGTGCCCCCGGCCGCACCGAGATCGGCGGCAACCACACCGACCACCAGCACGGCCGTGTGCTGGCCGGCAGCGTCAACATTGATATGATCGCAGCCGCCGCCCCCAACCGCCTGAACCAGCTGCGCGTCCAGAGCGAGGGCTATGACCTGTGCGTCATCGACCTGGCCGACCTGACGGCCCGCAAGGAAGAGGAAAACACCAGCGCCGCCATCCTGCGCGGCGAGTGCAAGGCCTTCCAGGAGCGCGGGGCCAGCCTCTCCGGTCTGGATGTCTACATTTCCTCCAACGTGCCCAAGGGCAGCGGCGTCTCGTCCTCTGCCGCCTTCGAGGTGCTGATCGGCGTCATCCTGAACAACTGCTTCATGACCGAAAAGGTCTCCCCCATCGCCATCGCCCAGATCGGCCAGTGGGCAGAGAACGTCTACTTCGGCAAGCCCTGCGGCCTGATGGACCAGATGGCTTCCAGCGTCGGCAACATCATCACCATCGACTTTGCCGACCCGGCCCACCCCGTGGTCGAGCCTGTGCAGGTCGATTTCTCCAAGGCCGGCCTCGCGCTCTGCATCCTGGATTCCGGTGCAGACCACGCCGATCTGACCGACGAGTATGCCGCCATCCCGGCCGACTGCCGCGCCGTGGCAGCGGTCTGCGGCGGCGAAGTCCTGCGCGATGTACCGTTCGAGACCTTCCTTTCCAACCTGCCGGAGTGCCGCAGACAGTGCGGCGACCGCGCCGTTCTGCGCGCTTTCCACGTCTACGCCGACAACGACCGGGTCGCAAAGCAGGTGGACGCCCTCCGCGCGGACGACTTCGAGACCTTCCTTGCGCTGGTCACCGAGTCCGGTCTGAGCAGCTGGGAGTACCTGCAGAACGTCATCCCCGCCGGGTATAAGGAGCATCAGGAGGTGGCCGTGACCATCGCTGCCGCCAAGCACTTCCTGCATGGCGAGGGCGCAGTCCGTGTCCACGGCGGCGGCTTCGCAGGCACCGTGCAGGCCTTTGTGCCGCTGACCCGGCTCGATTCCTTCAAGGCTGAGATGGAGGCCATCCTCGGCAAGGGCCGCTGCCACATCCTCTCCATCCGCCCGGAAGGAGGCGCTGTCCTGTGATCTCCACTGCCATTCAGCAGCTCGTCAACTATGGTCTGGACACCGGCCTCATCCTGCCGGACGATGCAATCTACATCCGCAACCAGCTGCTCATGACCATGCAGCTGGACAGCTTCACCGAGCCGGAGGGCGAAGTCTGCTACAAAGACCTCGAATCCATCCTGAAAACGCTGGTGGACGATGCTGTATCGCGCGGTGTGTGCGCGGACAACTCCACCGCCCGCGACCTCTTTGACACCAAACTCATGGGCGTCCTGACCCCGCGCCCCTCCATCGTCCGCGCCAACTTTGAGGAGCGGTACGAGGAGGAAGGCCCCCAGGCTGCCACCGACTGGTTCTACAAGTTCAGCCAGGACACCGACTACATCCGCCGCTACCGCATCAAGCGGGACCTGAAGTGGGTCACCAAAACGCCTTACGGCGATCTGGACATCACCATCAACCTCTCCAAGCCCGAAAAAGACCCCAAGGCCATCGCCGCCGCCAAGCTGGCCCCCCAGAGCGCCTACCCCAAATGCCAGCTCTGCGTGGAGAATGAGGGCTATGCGGGCCGGATGAACCACCCCGCCCGCGAGAATCACCGCATCATCCCGCTGACCATCAACGACAGCGCGTGGAATCTGCAATACAGCCCCTACGTCTACTACAACGAGCACTGCATCGTGTTCAACAGCCAGCACACCCCCATGAAGATCGAGCGGGCTACTTTCCGCAAGCTGCTGGATTTCGTGGCGCTGTTCCCGCACTACTTCGTGGGCAGCAATGCCGACCTGCCCATCGTGGGCGGCTCCATCCTGAGCCACGACCACTTCCAGGGCGGCCACTACGAGTTCGCCATGGCCAAAGCTCCCATCGAGAAGAGCTGGACCTTCCCCGGCTACGAGGATGTCGAAGCCGGCATCGTCCACTGGCCCATGAGCTGCATCCGCCTGACCTGCGAGGACGATGGCCGTCTGGTGGACCTGGCCGACAAGATCCTGACCGCATGGCGCGGCTACACCGACGAGGCCTGCTTCGTCTACGCTGAGACCGACGGTGAACCGCACAACACCATTACCCCCATCGCCCGGATGCGGGACGGCAGATTCCAGCTGGACCTCGTGCTCCGCAACAACATCACCACGCCGGAACACCCGCTGGGCGTCTACCACCCCCACGCCAAGCTCCACCACATCAAAAAGGAAAACATCGGCCTCATCGAGGTCATGGGTCTGGCCGTGCTGCCCAGCCGCCTGAAGCAGGAGCTGTTCGACCTGGCCGACCTGCTGACCGCGCATGTGCCCACGGCCGACTACCCCGAAGCCCTGCAAAAACACGCTGCCTGGGCCGAGGAGATCCTCGCCCGGCACCCGGAGCTGAACGCTGATACGGTCCACCTCATCCTGCAGGACGAGGTCGGCCATGTCTTCGCCGAGGTCCTGGCCGATGCCGGTGTCTACAAGCTGGACGAAGCAGGCCGTGCAGGCTTCGTGCGCTTCCTCGAATCCGTAAAGTGACCTGTTGTTCCTGAACAAGACCCGTCAGCAGTTTCTGTTGACGGGTCTTGTTGATGGACCATTCCGGCAGCTGTATCAAAGGAGGTTTTTCATGCCCTATACATTAGAAGTTTGTGTTGACAGCACCGCCAGTGCCCTTGCGGCCCAGCGCGGCGGAGCCGACCGGCTGGAGCTCTGCGCCGACCTCATCGTGGGCGGCACCACCCCCAGCCTTGCGCTGGTGCGGCAGGTCAAGGAGACCACCGGCCTGCCCGTCCGCGCCCTGCTCCGCCCCCGCTTCGGTGATTTCTGCTACGACCGCTGGGAGCTGGCCCAGATGAAAGAATCTGCCGCCGCACTCGTCGCTGCCGGGGCAGACGGCATCGTCACCGGTGTGCTGACCCCGGACGGTGCGCTGGATGCAGAGGCCCTGCGCCCCATCTACGAGGCCGCCCGCGAAGCCGCCGCCAAAGCGGGCCGCCCCGCTGCACTCACCCTCCACCGCGCCTTTGACGTCTGCCGCGACCCCTTCGCGGCGCTGGACACGGCCTGCGCTCTGGGGCTTTCCACCATCCTGACCAGCGGTCAGGCCGCCAGCGCCCCCGCCGGGGCACCCCTGCTCCGGCAGCTTGTGGACTGCGCCGCCGGGCGCATCGAGATTCTGGTGGGCGCAGGCGTCTCCCCGGCCAACCTTCCTGCACTGGCCAAACAGACCGGTGCGCACAGCTTCCACCTTTCCGGCAAGCAGGTGCTGGACAGCCGGATGACCTTCCGCCGGGAAGGCGTCCCCATGGGCCTGCCCGGCTTCTCCGAGTTCGAGCTGTGGCAGACGAGCGAGGAGACCATCCGGAAGGCGCGCAACGTTCTGGATACGCTCTGACGAAAAAATCCCGCCAAATGGCGGGATTTTTTTGCTGTATGGAACGGAAACCTCAGACCTTGCGCCGCAGCAGGCTCATGGGGGGCAGTTCCGGGGTGGGGATGGTGTATTTTTCCATCGCATGGGGCGTGGACTCCACCTTCTCCCCTGCCTCGTTCCGGATCCACTCCGGGTGCAGCGGGATGCTGCGGCCGTCCGGGCAGAGCACTTCCAGCGTGTCGCCCAGGCTCCACTTGCCCCGCTGCTGGCAGCTGGCGATGCCGTTCTCCCAGCTGTCCACAGTGCCCACGAACTCCCACTCGCGGATGTAGGTGGCGCTGTCGGTGGCCTGCTTGGCCTGCTCGCGGCCAAAGTAGAAGCCCGGCGAATAGTGGCGGTGGCTGGTGCGGGTCAGCTCGGCCAGCACCTCGTCCGGCAGCTCAAAGTTGTCGTTCATCGGGTCGGCCAGATACTGGTCCAGTGCGCGGCGGTAGGCGGCCGTCACGCTGGCGACGTAGTAGAACGTCTTGGCGCGGCCCTCGATCTTCAGGCTGTCCACGCCCGCCTTGCAGATGAGGTCCAGAAACGGTGCCGTGCACATATCGTTGGCGTTCAGGATATAGCTCCCGTCTTCGTTCTCGCCGATCTCATACAGCTGGCCGGGGCGGGTCTCCTCGCTCAGGTAGTATTTCCAGCGGCAGGGCTGGGCGCACTGGCCCCGGTTGGAGTCGCGGCCCGTCAGGTAGTTGGACAGCAGGCACCGGCCCGACACGCTCATGCACATGGCACCGTGGACAAAGGCCTCGATCTCCAGTTCCGGCGGGGTCTTATCCCGGATGGTGGCAATGTCCTGCAAGGTCAGCTCACGGGCCAGCACCACCCGCTTGGCGCCCAGGTTGTAGGCCGCGCGGGCAGCGGCCCAGTTGGTGATGCCGGTCTGGGTGGACACGTGGACATCAATATCCGGCGCGAACTGCTTGCAGGCTTCCAGCACACCCAGGTCTGCCACGATGAAAGCATCCACGCCCGCTGCGGCCGCGCTCCGGATGGCGTCCGGCAGACGGTCGGCCTCTTCGTTGGTGGGCAGGGTGTTCATGGTCAGATAGACCTTGCGGCCGCGGGCATGGGCATAGATGACGCCCTCGGTCAGCTGTTCCGGTGTGAAGTTGGCCGGGGCTGAGCGCATCCCAAATTCGGGCAGGCTGCAATAGACGGCATCTGCACCATAGTTGATGGCGTAGCGCAGGCGCTCCAAATCGCCTGCGGGGGACAGAAGTTCCGGGATCTGTAACATAATCATTCTCCTAAACGAGCTTACCCTCTCCCAAAGGGAGAACCCCTGGCCAGCCGGTCAACCATTGCGTTTTCCGTCAGCACAAGGGCTTCGCTCTCATTTTTTTGCCGCAAGCGAACGGTCCACATCCGCTGCCTTCTGGCAGTTGGTCTGATGCTCCGCATAGGTGCGGGCGTAGTAATACTGGCCGCTGAGGTCGGTCACGAAGAAATAGCAGTCTTGGACCTCCGCATCGGGCTGGGGGGCCAGCGCAGCCCGGATGGCAGCCAGACCGGGGTTCGAGATCGGCCCGGCGGGCAGGCCGGTGCAGGTATAGGTGTCGTAGGCATTGCGGATGTTTTCGGGGATCTTCTCCCAGCCGCCGTACCAGGGGGCCACCCAGTTCCAGAGGTAGTTGTTGTCTGCATCGCTCTGAACATAGCTGGACGTGTTGCTCTGCAGCTTGGGGTAGGGCGAGCCTTCTGCCAGACGGTTGCGGAAGACCTGGGCCACATTGTTGTCCTGGTCATTGCCGGCCTCCTCCTGCACGAAGGATGCCAGCGTGATGACCTCCGAAAGGCTCAGGCCCTGCTGATCCAGCTCCTTGTACATCGCGTCGGTGAACTGCTGGTCAAAATGCGAATAGAACGTTGCAACGTAGTTGTGCACCGTATCATCCGCGAGGAATTCGTAGGTATCCGGGAAGAGATAGCCCTCACATTTCAGGAAACGGTCTGGGGCATCCGTGTCATCAGGGACATACTGCCAGAACGTGTATTCGCTGAAATCGCCGGTGTTGGCCTCTTCGAGAAACTCCTTTGCGGTGCACAGCCCGGCCTGTTCCATCTTCTGCGCGATGGCAATGGCCGTCGTGCCCTCCGGGAAGGTCAGGCGGACGCTCTCCGCTTTGGCATAGGCCGAAAGCGCCTCGATGAGCGCATCGTAGGAGCTGCCGGGTTCCAGCGAAAATTCGCCATACTGGAGCTTCGCCGCCGCGTCTTTGCGGCCGACGTACCAGCGGAACAGCTGCGGAAACCGGATGACGCCCGCTTCCTTCAGCTGCCGGGCAATGGTGCTCACACCGCTGCCCTGCGCGATCTCCACGGTCACGGCATCCTGCCGGGTGCCGCCGTCGATCTCGCGCTTTGCCAGCAGGAATGCGCCGCCCGCCGCCGCCAGCATGAGCACCAGCAGCACGAGCAGGATCTTCAGCGCACCGCCTTTTTTGCGGGGTCTCGTATGGTTACTTGCCATCTGCATGTTCCTTTCAGTCCAACATCAGCCGCATATAGCTCTCGCTCACATCAAAGGCTTCGCCCTCGAAGCGGATCATTCCATAATCCTGCCGGGTGCCCTCGCCAAGGAAGAGGTTCTGCGCGGCCCCCACGGTGATGACGGCCTTTTCCACAATGACCTCTTTTTCGCGGGCCGCTTCCATCAAAATCTCTGCGGCACGGTCGCCGGTGGCCATCATCTCCACAAAATAAAGGGTGTCCTCCTTGCGGAAATATATTCCGTAGCCGTTGTCGTTCGAGACGATGGTGGCCCCGCGGGAGTACAGATCCCCCAGCACCACGGCCATCTGTTCCGGCGGCAGCTGCACGGTGTCGGGCCAGAATCTCGCCCGCAGCTCACAGAGCTTTTTGGCCGTAACGGTGTCGAACTCGGCCTGGCTCCACAGGTTGCGGTCTACCTCGCGGGGCAGGCACCGCAGCGGGAAGGCCCACTGGAAGCCCTTATCCTGCAATAGCGCCGCCTGCTCGTTCCCGCTGGGCACAACGACCACGAACCCGGCCCCTTTCTGTTTCTGCTGGGTGCACAGGTGGTCTACCAGGCCCGCCAGGATCAGGCTGCCCTGCCCGGTCAGGCCGTACAGGCAGCAGCCGGGCCGCCCCTGCAGCGAGACCGGCACCGCCATGGCCACGGCCTCGATGTGGTCATTTTCCTCCGCTACATAGACATTCTGCTCCCCGGCAAAGCGCTCGATGGCGTTGGCGAGGAAGGTTTCGTCCTCCCCATGTTCGCGCTGCCACAGCGCCAGGATCTCCGCCCGGTCGGACGGCTGCATCAAACGGTACATAAAAACACCTACCTTCTACGCATGGATATCCCTGCGCCTGCCCGGCACAGGTCGATTGTGCGTTATTCCGCAAGGGCCGCGTCCACCCGCCGGCGGACCTCCTGCCCGATCTCTTCCACGCTGTGCATCCCGTCCCCGCAGGTGCAGGGCACGGTCTGCCAGCCCAGGTGAGCGGCGCAGAACTCAGCCGCTCTGCGGCTGCGGGCCAGATACTCCACATCCTTTTCGTGGACGTCCTTTTTGCTCTCGTCGCCGTGGTAGCGCTGGGTCATCAGCTTCTGGCTCACGGCAGGGTCCACCTGTAAATAGATCACGCAGTCCGGTGCGGGCAGCCCCAGCAGATGGAACTCGTAATCGAACAGCCAGTGCAGAAACTGCTCCCATTCTTCCGGCGGCAGCTTCGAGCACTGGTGCACCGCATTGGAGGTGGTGTACCGGTCGGCGATGAGGATGCCGCCCTCTTCGTAGAATCTCCCCCAGTCGGCTTTGTAGCCCGCATAGCGGTCCACCGCATAAAAGCTCGATGCTGCGTATGCGTTCACGTCGTCGGGTCTCGCGCCGAACTGTCCGGCCAGATACATCCGGACCAGCGCGCTCGAATCGCTGGCATAGTTCGGGAAGGTGATCTCCCGCACCAGCCTGCCCTCGGCGGCCAGTGCTGCGGCCAGACGCTTGGCCTGGGTGGCCTTGCCGCTGCCATCCAGCCCTTCCAGCACGATGAGTTTTCCGTGGCTCATACGGGTTCCCCCTTCAAAGCGGCATACTGCGCCCGCACCTCGGCGGTCTTGCCGCAGCACATCCTGCCCTCCGGGCAGGGGCCGGAGACACACGCCGGGCCGGCCGTGCGGAAGAGATGGGGTGCCACCGGGTAGACCAGCCGCAGCATCTCTTCGGCCAGCGCCCGGATCTCCCACTGGGCGCGGCTGCAGCACCGCAGATGGAAGAAGTTTTGCAGGCTGCGGGCGTTCATGGTGACGACCATCTTGGTCTCGCAGGCATTGGGCAGCACGAAGCGGGCGTCCTCATTGGCCTGCTTGGAAGCCTTGGCGCGGGCCTGTTTTTCGGGCATTCCCTCCGCCATCAGGCGGGCAGTGTGGCCCTCCTCCAGCTTCTTCACGAGGTCAAGATAGCGCGCCGCATCCTCGTTCATGCTGGCGATGAAGGCTTCCTTTGCTTCGGGGATGGCCTCGATCTCCGGCGGGATGACATAACGAAAGTCGTCCAGCCGGACATAGCGCTGGCTCTGCACACTGAACGATGCGATGCGGTGGCGGGTGATCTGGGCCAGCAGGGTGCGGCTGACGCCCTCGATGCCAAAGGTGAAGCTGGCATGTTCTATGGGGCTGGCGTGGCCAAGGTCGCTGAGCATGGTCAGGAAGCTGGCCGTCTTCTCCTCGGTCAGGCCGTCCAGCAGGTCGGTGATGTGGGCGTCGGAATAGCAGAGCTTCGCCGCCGCGGCCACCACCTTTTCCGGCTCCGGCGTATGCGCGATCAATCGGACTGTCATCATCTGTCATTCCTCCGTTATTTTTGTCAGCGGCGCAAAGTTCGCCATGGTCTTCTTCACGCCGACCTTTTCAAAGTTGATCTCTACGATCTGGTCGCCTGCGGCAGGCTTGACCTTGAGCACCTTGCCGCGGCCAAACACTTTATGCTCCACGATATCCCCCGGCTCGTAGTGTTTCGGGGTGCTGGCGGCAGGTTTTGCCGCCGGTGCCCCGGTGAACTGCACCGGTTTCGCCGGAGCCTTTGGGGCTGCGGTGCTGCCATAACTGGAACCAAAACCACCCGAACGGCTGCGGCCGTCCACGCTGGCCGACCCGGACGCGCCCCGCCCGGCGTAGTCGGCCCCGAAGCCCCGGCTGCCGCCGTTGTATTCGGTATTCAGGTAGCCGGAGCGGCTGGCGGGACTGGAACTGGAACCGCCGGAACGGCTGCGGCCCCAGCCGGAGGCACCGGAGTAACCCGATGCGCCGCCCGGCACGGTATCGCTGTAAGCCGAGCCCCAGCCGCCCAGCTGAGAGCGGCGCTCCAGCGCCGGGCTGCGGGTCTCCTCGATGTACTCCGGCTCGATCTCGCGCAAAAAGCGGCTGGGCTCGTTGCGCTGGGTACGGCCGTAGAGCATCCGAGCCACGCTGTTGGAGATATAAAGATCCTTTTTGGCGCGGGTGATGCCGACATAGGCCAGGCGGCGTTCCTCTTCGAGGTCTGCCTCGGAGTATTTGCTCATCTCGCTGGGGAAGACGCCCTCCTCCATGCCGATGAGGAACACATACGGAAATTCCAACCCCTTGGCCGAGTGGATGGTCATCAGGACCACCTGGTCGCTGCTCTCGTTGTAGCTGTCGATGTCGCTGATGAGGGCGATGTCTTCGAGGTAGCCTTCCAGCGTAGCCTCCTCGCCGTGCTGGTCGCAGTAGTTTTTCACGTTGTTGACCAGCTGGCCCAGGTTCTGCAGCCGGTCGGCGGCGTCCTCGTGGCCCTTGGCGATCTCCTGTTCGAGCATGGCCTTGTACCCGCTCAGCTCAATGACGTCAGACGCGAACTCATCCAGCGTCCGTGTTTCCAGCGACTCCTGCAATTTCTCGTAGATCTGCCAGAATTTCAGGATCGGCATGATGGAACGGGCCAGCCGCGCGTACTGGTCGGCGTGGCTGATGATCTCCAGCATACTCGTATTCTCCTGCGCGGCAAGGTCTGCGATGACCTCGATGGTCGTGTTGCCGATCTTCCGCGCCGGTTCGTTGATGATGCGGCGCAGGCGGACATCATCGCGGGCATTGGCCACGATGGACATATAGGAATGGATGTCCTTGACCTCTTTGCGGTCGTTGAAGCGCTGGCCGCCCACGATCTTATGCGGGATGCCGGCGCGGGTAAAGTAGCTTTCGATGGGGGCCGACTGCGCGTTCATCCGGTAGAGCACCGCGTGGTCTGCCAGATGCCCGCCCTCTTTGAGGTGCTGACCAATGACATCCGCGATGTGCATGGCCTCATCCTGCTCGTTCTCTGCCGTGTAGACCTGCACCTTGTCGCCCTCGCTGTTCTTCGTCCAGAGGGTCTTGCCTTTGCGCTCGGTGTTGTGCTGGATGACGCAGTTGGCGGCGTTCAGGATATTGGAGGTCGAGCGGTAGTTCTGCTCCAGACGAATGGTCTTTGTGCCGGGATAGATGCGCTCGAAGTTGAGGATGTTCTCGATGGTGGCACCGCGGAACCGGTAGATGCTCTGGTCATCGTCGCCGAGGACACAGATGTTCTTTTCCGGCCCGGTGAGCAGGCTGACCAGGCGGAACTGTGCCACGCTGGTGTCCTGGTATTCGTCCACGAGCAAATAGCGGTATTTGTTCTGGTAGAACTGCCGCACCTCCTCGTGCCCGGCCAGCAGCTGGACGGTCTGGTAGATGAGGTCATCGAAATCGAACGCACCGGCGTCCTTCAGCTTCTTTTCGTAGGCCGCATAGACCTTGGCCGCCAGCGCCCCTTTCGTATCCCGCGCCGGGGTGCGCAGAGCCTCTTCGGGGCTGACGAGCTGGTCCTTCCAGCGGCTCATCTGGTTGATGGCGCTCTTGACCGGGAAGAATTTGTCGTCGATGCTCAGCTCTTTGTATACGCTCTTCATCACGCGCTGGGCGTCGTCGGTGTCGTAGATGGTAAAACTGCGGGGGTAGCCGATCTCCTCGGCCCAGCGGCGCAGGATGCGCACACAGGCCGAGTGGAAGGTGGAGGCGAACACCTCGTCGCCCTCTTCGCCGCCCAGCATGTTCCGCAGGCGCTCCTTCAGCTCCCCTGCCGCCTTGTTCGTAAAGGTGATCGCCATCACGTTCCAGCTGCGCACCGCATCCTTGCGGAGCATCCCGTCCAGCCAGGAAGGGGCATCGGTGTTCGTCATGATCGCCATCCGCAGCGCCTTGACGTCGTCCTCGGTCACTTCGCGGGGCACCCACTGGGAGCCGTGCGCCGCACCAAAGCGGATGAGGTTCGCGATGCGGTTGACCAGCACGGTCGTCTTGCCGCTTCCGGCGCCTGCCAGGATCAGCAGCGGGCCGTTGGTGGTAAACACAGCCTCCCGCTGCATCGCGTTCAGGCGGCCGAACTGTTTTTCAATGTAGGTATCGCGCAGCGCGCAAAATTCCTGCCTGAGATCAATTGCCATTGTTTCACCTGTTCTTTAAGCTATTTTCCATGAATCACTAAGGTATAGTATATCACATTTCATCCCTATTGCACAGAGTTTACCGCATAAAAAACCGCCCATCTGCGGCGCAGTGCCGACAGATGGGCGGTTTGGAATCTTCAATTTGCCAAAACAGGGCTTAGCCGAAGATGTTGATCAGAATACCAGCAGCAACGGCGGAACCGATCACGCCAGCGACGTTGGGGCCCATGGCGTGCATCAGCAGGAAGTTGGAGGGGTTCTCGCTCTGGCCGACCTTCTG
>OGRA01001271.1_pt1 | contig 24408 bp, 18 predicted proteins | sample 1553351 | NCBI WGS metagenome assembly OGRA01 (sample SAMEA2580056, study PRJEB22360) | human gut metagenome | biome: human gut; feature: human-associated habitat; material: faeces | place: Denmark | collected 2008/2010
GGCGGGGCTCCCAGAGGAGACCCGCCTACGATTTATGGACTTTAGTCTGTTGAGCCCATTGGAGTTTTTCGCTGATCCGAAAAATGGAGATGGGCGAAACAATCAACCACCCGCTATGCGGGTGCGCGTCGATTGTTATACAAAAAAATTACCTTTCCGTTTACAATAAAGTTGTTCAGGCTATATTGCAGAAAGGAAAGGTAATTTATGGCGAAGAAAGAAAATTCACTCGCACATACGAAATGGATGTGCAAATATCATATCGTCTTTGCAATGGTATTTTCAATCACACATCGTTGTGTGAATTTTACCAGAGCAAGCTGTTACTCCATTTAACAATACCTTTTGAAGAAAAGCCAAAGACCAATTTGCCGGGCGATAATCTAAGGTACTACCGTCAGCGAAAACAGATGACAACAAGGCATATAGCAGAAAAGCTGGATATTGTACCAGCGACTGTTACGATGTATGAAAACGTAAAGCAGCCTATCCCTTATGATGTAGCTGTCAAACTGGCAGATATTTTGGAAATTGAAGCGTCCTTGCTCTATGATGATTTCTTCCGTTTCCTTGCCGTGCCCTACACCGAAGCACTAAAGAGCGTTAGAACGGCTCTGGGGCTGTCACAGAAGGCTTTTGCAGAACGGATAGGGATTGTACCAAGCTACTACTATAAACTTGAAGAAGGAAGCCGTAGACCGTCACGAAAGGTATATCAGCAGATGTGTGTTGCTCTCAAAGAGACCAATCCACAAACTTCACTTTTGAAGGAGTATCACTTACAATAGAGTTGCAAGATGAAATGATTGGAGGAATGACTATGGCACAGGAATTGATTTATACCAGTTGTGGTGATTATCTTATCCCTGATATTCGGTTAAGCTACACAAGCGATAAACCGCTTGGGAAGTACGGTAGAATGCGCAGGGCGTTTCTTGCGGAAAACAATCCAATACTCTTGGATGACATGATTCTGACGGAAACCTTATTCCCGCACTTGTGGGAAATTGACGAAACTGCTCACCGTAGAGTGGAATAGATGGTGAATGAACTTCTGGAGAAAAATCCGGCCCCAGACAAGACGACTCAACAGCTTCCTTGGGTGCAGCACATGAATAGCCTGAAAGCGCAGGCAGAGGAAATCGTTAATGCAGAACTGATTTTTTGCTAACAGAATATAGAATTTTTACTTAGGGCTGACTGTAACAGGTCAGCTCTATTTTTTTGATGGGACAATTCTTGAATTGCATTTCTGACAGTTCCAGAATTGTGCTTTTGACAATTCAAGAACTGTCAAAAGCACAATGTAATAATACTGATAATAACTATACTGATTATAGTGATACTGATCCTATCCTTTCCTGTCCGTTACTTGTGAGTTGACACTTCTGCAAGTGTGATTATGACACTTCAAGAAGTGTCGTTTTGACATCTCTGGAAGTGTGAAAATGACACGGCAATAATACTGATAATAATTATACTGATTATAGTAATACTTATCCTTTTCTTTCTGTTCTGGAATCATTGGATATGAAAGGAATGAAATTACTGCAATAGCATTTTGCCAAGCACAAAATATAAAATTTCTTTGGTTATTAAAAACCATTGACTTTTTTGAATCTGGTGCTATAATAAGCATATATGTGATGGTTATTAAAAACCAAAAACGACATGGAGGTAGTTAAATGTCTTATATCAATAAAGATTTTTTTGAGAATGTCGAAAACCAGCAGAAGGCTATGCAGATCAATTGGGAGATTGCAGACTGCCTTCATCAGTTCGGGAAGCCCTCTTGCAATGGGTTTCCGCTGGTTCCTTATCTGCTCCACAAGGCAAGTCAGTACAGCAATCCCTTTGGTATTACTCTCCAGGCAATCTCCGGCGGCAAGATTGAAGTCAGCGAAGATGTTCGATTTATGGCAAAAGAGGTTCTGACCGATGAACTGTGGGAGCGTCTGCTTCAGCTCGTGATGAAATACTCGCCGGAGGAATTTGCTCTTGCTGCTGTCAACCCTGTCACGGATAACGAACCAAAGGGAACAATGACCACGCCTCCCTCTATCCTTAATCTGGCACACAAGCTGTTGAATGTGAAAGCCGGGGAGAGCGTCGCTGATGTATGCTGCGGTAGCGGAACTTATATGGTATCTGCCGCATTGGAGGAAAGCAGGGCTTCCTACCACGGCTTTGAAATCAATGCAGCAAACCGAGCGGCTGCGCTGATGCGAGCCGAACTTATTGATGCCAATATGGAAGTTACTCTGTGCGATGTTTTTACTGTGGCTGATAGTGACCCCATGCCAAAGTTCGACAAAATTTTCGCCGATTATCCATTCGGATTGAAGCTGCGGAACCTGGGGGCGGGTGCTGCGTATCTGGAACGACTGGCAGAACAGTATCCCGGTCTTTCCAAAGCAACATCTTCTGATTGGGTGTTCAACGCCCTGCTTTGCGATCTGCTCACTGAAAATGGAAAAGCTGTAGGAATCATGACAAATGGCAGCACCTGGAACAGTATTGATATGCCGATGCGAAAGTATTTTGTGGAACGCAAGATGGTGGAATGTGTCATCTCCCTTCCCGGTAAGATGTTTGCTTCTACCAATATTGCTACCACTCTGATTATTCTGAGCCACAACAACGACAGCATTCGCATGATTGATGCTACCAAGCATTGTCAGCAAGGTCGCCGTCAGAATGAGTTCAGCGAGGAAAACATTGCGGCGATCATAGATGCCCTTTCCAATGACCATGATTACTGCAAGAGCATTTCAATTGAAGAGCTGAGAGCGAATGAGTACAATCTAAGCCTTAGTAGATATGCAAGCGAAGATCTTTCATTTCGTAATGGCGTTCCCTTTGAAAGCGTCATCAAGAGCATTTCCAGAGGAGCACCTTGTACCGCAAGCCAACTGGATGAAATGGTATCTGACAGCGTGACCAATATGCAGTATCTGATGCTTGCCAATATTCAGAATGGCATGATCGACGATAAGCTCCCGTATCTGTCCTACATTGATCCCAAGTACGAGAGATACTGCTTAAAAAATAACACGCTGATTCTCTCCAAGAACGGTTACCCTTACAAAGTTGCCGTGGCATCTGTGCAGGAAGGTCAGCGCATCCTGGCGAATGGTAATCTGTATATCATTGAGCTGGATGAAACCAAAGCAAATCCCTACTTCATCAAGGCTTTCTTCGATAGTGAACAGGGTCATGCGGTTCTGAAAAGCATTACCGTCGGTGCAACGATCCCGAACATCGGTGTGGACAAGCTCAAGAAAGTAGAGATTCCTCTTCCCTCCATGGAGGAACAGGAGCGCATTGCTCAGAAGTATCAAGCAGCACTGGATGAGATCACAATCATTAAGCTGCGTCTGGAAAAGGCAGTAAACAAGCTCCATCATATTTTTGATGAGGAGAGTGATTAAGCCTATGCTCAGTGTAGAAGAACTTTTTGAGTTAGAAGATAATATCAGAGAAGAACTTGACGACCATTTAACAGCTGCACTTGCAAGTCTGAACCGTTCCGGGCAGTTGGAGGAATTGCTCCAGCTGCTTGGGATGGAACACCTCCTCGAAAAAGAAACGGGATATGAGGTGTACAAAACTGGCAAGATCGTTGTTATCGGTCAGTCTGATGTGAAAGCCGAAGTCCTGCTGTCCATCGCTAAAAAGCTGGGTCTGGACAAGAGCCGTTTTGAACTTCATCTGGAATATGATGATGCCAAAGATTTCAACTTCCGCAAAATGCAGTGGCAGCCCACATACAGCTTGATTATGGTCGGGCCGATGCCGCACAGCGGCTCCGGAAAAGGTGATTACAGCAGCATCATTTCTGCAATAGAATCTGAGGACGGTTATCCTCCTGTTGTCAGACTTGGTTCCAACGGTTTGAAAATCACCAAGACGGATTTCAGAGCCAAGTTAGAAGAAATGATGGAAATGAGAAAAATTGCCTAATCGTCCGATTTATTGGACACGACTTATGATAGGCTACACAATGAATAAATATATTTGAGTCAGAAAAGGAATGGAGGTGTCGCATATCAAAGATTTTGAACATAACCCTATTTCTGATCAGTTGCTGGAAAGTATGGAAGCCAGCAAAAAAATAGCAGATAGTTTAGCGCCCATTCTGGAGCAAGAGGAAAAACTCAAGCGAATCGCAGAAGGTGCTACTGCACATATCCCCAATTTTGAGATTCCGACGCTTGCGTTGGATGCAATTTCAGAACCTTCCCCAGCTATGAAAGCGATTGCTGAACAGAGTAAAGCTATGAAGTTGGCTACCAGCGTAGGTACTGCAATAGATGCCCTACAACACAGTAGTACCATCCAGACTTTAGGAGAACTTGCAATAGCCGCTAATGTTCCCAACTATACTTTCAAGAATCCGCTGCTTGAACAAGCCAGTTTAGGGATGACGGCGATGCTCCAGTCCTTCAATAATAGTGCGGTAAAACTACTTGCGGATTCTGTTCATGGAATTATAAGCTCCTTTGGGTCTGCACTTACAGCGGCAATTCATTCGCCTGTGATGGATTGGCTTCAGAGCATTGACATCTCTCCAATGCGCTCTGTGTTGGAGAATCTTGCACTGGAATCGGATATTCTTGGGAGATACAAGAAGTTCAATCAAGCGTACTTGACGGCTATGTATGAATGCAAATGGTTCCCCTACGCTGGCTGGGCAGCGGATATTACCATGACAGCAGAAATATCGGACATCCTGGCAACAAGCCGAGGTGCAAGTAAGCGACGAGAAAAACGTATCGACAAGGTCATTCTCGACTATTACGACAAGAATGAAATCAAATTCATCAAGCGAATATGGAGAGAATCTGATTTAGAACCACATATCAAACGGATTCTGGGACAGGCTCTTGAAGCACATCTCCGTGGTGAATATGCCCTGTGTATTTCCAGCTTGGCAACTATGTGGGAGGGCTTAATCTACATAAAGGCAAACAATGCTACCATGCAGGATCGTCACCGGCAAAGGATGGAGATCACAAAAAAAGAACTGGAAGATCTGACCGAGGCAAACGACTACGACAAGATCTTCAGCGATTATTTCAACACCTTCATTGTTTCTCAGTGCAATAAGGTTGATGATGTGGTTGATGGTGTGCCGAACCGGCATGGCGTTTCTCACAGCTGGTATCACAGCTATCCGAGCAAAAAGTCTTCTCTGAATGCTATTTTGCTTACCGACTTCATAATTGGTCTGGAGCCACTTGAAGGCACCCAGGCCAGTGCATAAAGAAAATACGAATCGAGGTACACACGATGTCTAATGATAAAATCCAAGCAGTAGGAGTAAATATCGCAGAAAAAGCTACGATGATCTGGAATGTAGCTGATATGCTCCGTGGCCCGTTTAAGCCCCATGAATATGGACTTGTAATCCTTCCTATGACCGTGGTTAAGCGTTTCCACGACTGTCTGCTTCCTACCCACGAAGCAGTCTTGGCACAGTATGAAAAGGTCAAGAAGCTGGCCGTCATTGATGGCTTTCTGACCAAGGCTTCCGGTTATCAGTTCTACAATACCAGCAAGTTCACATTTGAAAAGCTGCTGGCTGACCCGGATAACATCGAAGCCAACTTCCGGGACTATCTGGCTGGGTTCTCTCCCAATGTCCAGGATGTTCTGTCCAAATTCGATTTTGACAACATCATCAAGAGAATGGTGGAGAGCAACACCCTCTACCTTGTTATCAAGGAGTTTGCTACGCCCAAGGGCTATCTCGGCCCGGACAAGATCAGTGCCGTGGACTGTGGCTACATCTTTGAGGACTTGGTAAAGCGGTTCTCTGAATCCTTTGGAGAGGAAGCCGGAGCGCACTTTACCAGCCGGGATATTATCTATCTGATGACCGATCTCCTTCTGTCCGATGCCGATCTTGCGGAAGCTCAGAATGTCACGGTCTACGATATGACCATGGGAACCAGCCAGATGTTGTCCTGCATGGAGGAGCGTATCCACGATCTGAACGAGGACATTGAAGTTACCTGTTTCGGACAGGAGTTCAATCCCTCCACCTTCGCAATCGCCAAGGCAGACATGATGATCCGTGGCGGTGATCCTAACAACATGAGATTTGGTGACACCCTGTCTGACGATCGGTTCAGCGGCTACCCCTTCCAATATATTATCAGCAATCCGCCATTCGGAATTGACTGGAAGCGTGAACAAAAGGCCGTTGAAAAGGAAGCGGCAAAAGGTGATCTTGGTCGTTTCTCTCCCGGTCTGCCTAAGATTTCTGACGGACAGCAGTTGTTTGTGCTGAATGGTCTATCCAAGCTTGCACCTAACGGAAAGATGGCCATTATCCAGAACGGTTCCCCGCTGTTCTCCGGTGATGCCGGTAGCGGACCGTCCAATATTCGTCAGTACATTCTGGAGAATGACTGGTTGGATTGCATCGTTCAGCTGTCCACCGATATGTTTATGAACACCAGTATCAGCACATATATTTGGGTGTTGTCTAAGGATAAGCCTGCTTATCGAGCGGGAAAAGTACAGCTAATTGATGCTTCCCACTGCTTTGAACCAAGGAAGAAAAATATTGGCACAAAGAGAAATGACATCGCTGATTTTTGTAGAGAGCTGATTACACAGGCGTATGGAGAGTTCAGACACGAAGCAATCTATGGAGATAAAGAAGGTGTATATTGCGAAAGCAAAATATATGAATCTGTTGAATTTGGCTACAACAAAATCGTCGTTGAGCAGCCACTTCGTGATGAAGCAGGAAACCTTGTTCTGAAAAAAGGAAAGAAGCAACCCGATCCCACTCTTCGTGATACAGAGCTGGTTCCCTTATGTGAAGATATTGATTCTTATTTCGAACGAGAGGTTTTGCCTTATGTTCCCGATGCATGGGTAGATACAAAGAAAACCAAGGTCGGATATGAAATTCCAATGACCAGATACTTCTACGAATATCAAAAGCCAGAAGCAACAGAGGATATTATGGAGCGTTTGAGCAAATTGGAATCCGAAATAACATCGTCTTTGAATACTCTGTTCCATAAGGAGGGATAACGATGGCTCGAAAAATGAAAGACAGTGGAGTGGAGTGGATTGGTTTTATCCCAGATGAATGGTCAGTACAACGCCTTCGCTGGTGTCTTAAAGACATAAATGTTAAAAATGATCCCATTCAAACAACACAGGTGCTATCTCTTACAAACAAACAAGGCGTTATTCCATATGAAGAAAAGGGAAACCAAGGTAACAAGGCAAAAGAAAATGTTGCAGAGTACAAAATCGCATACGAAAACACTTTAGTCATAAACAGTATGAATGTCATAATTGGGTCAGTTGGCATATCCCATTATTTCGGATGTGTTAGCCCTGTCTATTATGTTTTCAAGGAAACAGAAAATGCTGATTTAAGGTTTATTAGTTACATCTTTAGCACTGTAGGTTTTCAGAAGGAGTTGCGGAAATATGCCAAGGGTATTATGGAAATTCGTTTAAGAATATCCGTATCAGATACACTTAGACGGGTTGTGCCATTACCAAAACTGGAAGAACAACAGCGTATTGCAGATTACTTAGATCATGAATGTGCTGAAATTGATGCCGTGCTGGATAAGACAAGGGCGTCTATCGACGATTACAAAAGCCTTAAAAGAGCTTTTGTTATTCAAACTGTTACTCAAGGTGTACGAAAGAATAGAATTATGAAGCCATGTTCCATTGAATGGTTAGACTGCATTCCTGCTGAATGGGAGGAGTGTCGAATAAAGAATGTGATTAGCCCACGGGAGAAAGCTGTTACAGAGGATGATGAGATTATTACTTGCTTCAGAGATGGAGAGGTAACGCTCAGAAGAAAGCGTCGAGAAGATGGGTTTACAGTTTCATTCACGGAAAACGGTTATCACGGGGTAGATGTAGGCGACTTGGTTATTCATGGCATGGACGCTTTCGCAGGTGCCATCGGATGCTCTGACAGCCGTGGAAAGACTACTCCAGTTGTCCATGTATGTGATACGGTTGGTAACAACCGATACTTCATGTACTATTTGCGTAGCTTGGCTTATGGTAACATTCTTATGGATTTGTCAAACGGAGTGCGTATTCGTTCAAGCGACTATCGGAACTTTGCAAAGTTAGGAGTATTCGGAGCATTGCTCCCTCCTCTTGAGGAGCAGGATGAGATCGTCGCTTACTTAGATCAGAAATGTGAAGAGATTGACCGGCTCATTGCTCAAAAAGAGCTATTTTTCTCTGAACTTGAAAACTACAAAAAATCACTTATCTATGAATATGTCACTGGTAAAAAGGAGGTGAAGTAAGTTGGAGATACCTGTTACACTTCAGTCGGATAGGAAAGGTTATTTCGACAGAGAATGTCCAAACGAAAACTGTCTGTATACCTTCAAAATCAATATGCAGGATTGGGAAGAAAAAGTTTCTGATGAGGAAGTTCATTGTCCTATGTGCGGTCATATTGATACATCGGAAAAATGGTGGACGCAAAAGCAGTTGGAGGGTATGCAGAACATCGCTGTTGATTATGCGATGGCGTTAATCTCCGAAAAACTCGACGAGGCATTTGGAGGTTTAGCCCGATCCACCCGGCACAACAAGTTCGTGAAGATTACCTACAAGCCCGGAAAACGAATTACTTTCCAGAACAACCCTATCGGACAGAGCGAAGAATGGGAAATCGACATCACCTGTGAGAACTGCGGTACTCGGTATAGCGTGATTGGCTCCGCTTATTTCTGCCCGTGCTGTGGCCATAACTCTGCGGTAAGTGCATTTGAGGAATCAATGGACAGCGTTGAGAAGATGTTGGCGTCGCTCTCTGAAATGAAGCAGATGCTGACAACCTCATACGGCAGGGACAAGGCAGAAACGATGTGTCGTGGGCTATTGGAAAGCTCAATTGGTGACATTGTATCTGCATTTCAAAAATTTGCGTCCTGTCACTATGACAAGCTGACCGGAAAGACATCCAGGGTCAATGACTTCCAGATTGTCGATAAAGGAAGTCAGCTGTTTAAGGATGCTAGCGGCAAGGGATATGATGAATGGCTGTCTGTTGATGAATTGAAGGATATGAATTTACTATTCCAGCGCAGACATTTGATTGAACATAACAATGGTATGGTCGATCAAAAATATATTGATAAATCTGGAGACAATTCCTATGCCGTAGGACAAAGATTGGTTGTAAAGGGAAGCGATCCGCTGACCTTGCTGGCAATCATTAAGAAACTCAGTAAGGGATTGGTGTCACTAAAGGAGGTGCCAGAGAATTGAAGATTGATAAAGGCAGAATCATCAATGACTTCATTGAGCCGAACAAGCGTCAGTATGCAATCCCTGTGTACCAGCGTAACTATGAATGGTCGAAAGAGCAGTGTGTGAAGCTGTTTGAGGACATTGTGCAGGCATATAAAAAGGACAGAACCCATTTCTGCGGTTCTGCCGTGTATGCCCCTCTGAAAGAGGAGCAGAACATTCATTACTACATCATCATCGACGGGCAGCAGCGTTTGACTACCATCTATCTTCTGCTGAAGGCGCTGATCGACCTTGCAGAGAACGATGCCACCCGTGAATTGATTGCGGAAACGCTGTTTAATCGGGACAAATTTGATAAGTTTGCTATTGACAAGGCAAGCAAGCTGAAATTAAAACCCATTAAGAGCGACGATAATCAGCTGCGTTTGCTGATGGAAAACAAATATGATGATATAGAAAAGAACAGCGGTATTTGTAGAAACTACGAGTTGTTCTGTTCACTGGTTCAAGCACAGTTGGATGCCGGTATGTATGTCAAAGACATTTACAAGGGCGTTGAGAAGCTGATTTGTGCCAGTATTCTTCTGGAGCAGGAAGATAACGCCCAAGAGATGTTTGAACGTATCAACTCCACTGGTGTGCCCCTGAGCCTTGCGGATAAAATCAGAAACTTTGTCCTGATGACCGATGCAGATCAAGAAAGCCTCTATGAAAACTATTGGCTTAAAGCAGAAGTTCTTGTCCATCGAAATAATATGACCGCTTTCTTCTTGGACTATCTCAATACCAAGGTTGACGGTTTTGCTAAGGAAGAAGATGCCTATGAGGTCTTTAAGGATGTTTATCGGAATGGCAAATACACCAACGAAAGTATGCTGAAGGAGATTCTTCACTACGCTGACTTTTACCATGCATTCCTTTACGGTGACAAGAAATACGGTGATAAGATAAACAGTCTGCTCAAAAGCTTACAGAAACTGAAACAGACCACTGTATTCCTGTTCTTGTTTCCGGTGTTCGATGATTATGAGAATGAGGTTATTGGTCTCAAGGAACTGGAAAAAGTTTTGCAGTTCCTACTTCATTACAGCATCCGCCGTTTGATCTGTGAGATTGGTTCTAACTCCCTGCGTGGTCTGTACAAGACGCTCTATGCCAGAGTATTCGCTCGTACGGAGAATAAACAGCATTACTATGATACAATTGTATCTTTTTTTCAGCAGTTGACTTCCAAGGATGCACTACCCGATGACAAGACTTTTATTCTGGCATTGAAGCAGAACAATCTGTATAGAAAAAACGCTCTGTGTAAGTTCCTGCTGACTGCCATTGAAAACCAAGGTAAGGAACAGCTGATTACGGACAATCTTACCATCGAGCATATTATGCCGCAGAACAAGAACCTATCTACTGCATGGCAGAAAATGCTTGGGGAAAATGTTTGGCAGAGTGTGCAGGAGAAGTATCTGCATACCCTTGGCAATTTGACCCTTACCGCCTACAACAGCGAATTGGGCGACAAACCTTTCGATGTGAAACAGAAAGAATTAGACGATGTTAAGACAAAAGTTGTTGTGCTGTACTCCGATGTGAAGGGACGCACAGTTTGGAACGCCGAAGCCATTGAGCTGAGGGCCGACCATCTGGCTGACATTATCGTAAAGCTCTATCCAATTGAACAACCTGCACAGACGATTTCCTTTGCTGATCCTCGTTACAAAGAATACACTTGTGACGATCCGGACAATGCCACATACAAGGCTCCAAACTACTATGTACTGCAAGGAGAACGTGTCAACACGACCAACTTCGCAGAAATGCTCCGTTCTATTGTTAGCAGACTGTATGAACTGGACAGTAGCATTATTGAAGAAATGGCCCGAAACAATGAGCGGCTCCTTTCATGGTCACAGAATGTCATGTTTTCCTATGATGTGAATGAGGTCTACGGAGATTACAAGTTGGGAGATACAGATATTTATGAAAGCACTGGCTTTTCAGCAGCACACATTATGTATATCATCCGAGCACTGCTTGATAAGTACGATATTGAGTGGAGCGATTTTGCTTACAGTGCTCGCTCTACAAAGCCCAGCGGAAAGGAGGAACAATAAGTGTCCATTGATGTTACAACAGAAAAGCGTTTTGAAGAGGACATTGAAGCCTTCTTCATTTCTCCCACAGGCGGCTACACCAAGGGAACCGATACATACGATCCGGCCCTTGGCCTATATGTGAACACACTGATCGAGTTCATCCAAAGAACCCAGCCGAAGGAATGGGCGAGATTTGAGAATCAGAACAAGGTTGATCCTGTCCGAAAGTTCTGCCTTGCTCTAAATACTGCCTGTGACACTGAGGGCCTTGTATCTGTTCTCCGTCACGGCTTCAAGCACCGGGGTATTACCTTCCGTGTCTGCTATTTCAAACCGGAATCCAGTTTGAACCAGACCGCAGCTGCCCTATATGCGAAGAATGTAGTCAACTGCAACAGGCAGTGGTATTACTCCGCTGATACCAAGAAAAGCGTGGATATGGTGCTGGTGCTAAATGGCATCCCTGTGTTCGCCTTTGAGCTGAAGAACCAGTACACCGGTCAGAACGTGGACAATGCCAAGCGGCAGTGGATGTATGACCGTGATCCCAGAGAAATCTGCTTCCAGTTCAATAAGCGCATTCTGAGCTACTTCTGTGTAGACCACACCGAAGTCTGGATGGCAACCAAACTCGCTGGTAAGGACACCTTCTTTCTGCCTTTCAACCAAGGCTCTGCCGGTGCAGGCCGTGACGGTGGAAAGGGCAACCCAGCTAACCCCAACGGCTATCCCACGGAATATCTGTGGGAACAGGTTTTCCAGAAAGAAAGTATGATGGACATTCTCCAGAAGTTTATTCATTTGCAAATCACCGAAGATAAGAAGCTCATGGCCGATGGCAGCGAGAAGATCACCAAGAAGAAAACGCTGATTTTCCCTCGTTACCACCAGCTGGATGTTGTCCGCAAGCTGCTTGACGATGTGAAAGCTAATGGTGCTGGTAAGAGCTATCTGATTCAGCACAGCGCAGGCTCTGGTAAATCCAACTCGATTGCCTGGACTGCCTACCGACTTGCTTCCCTCCATGACCAAGATAACAAGGCTGTGTTCAGCAGCGTTGTTGTCGTTACCGACCGTACCGTTCTGGATGCCCAGCTACAGGACACCATTTCCGGTTTCGACCATACCCTTGGCGCAGTCGAAGCCATTGGCGAGGACAAGAACTCCAAAGACCTCCGGGATGCTCTGAACAACGGTGTGCGTATCATCGTCACTACCTTGCAGAAGTTCCCAGTGATCTATCAAGAGGTGGATAAGGTTGCTGGCCGGAACTACGCTATCATCGTCGATGAAGCCCATTCTTCTCAGACCGGCAACTCCGCTCTGAAACTGAAAACAGCTCTGGCTGATACCGAAGAAGCTCTCCGGGAGTATGCAGAAATGGAGGGCAAGGCTGAATCTGAGCTTGATCCCGACGATAAGCTAATGAAGGAGATTATCGTCCACGGTAAGCATAAGAATTTGTCTTTCTTTGCGTTCACCGCAACTCCGAAGGACAAGACCTTGGAGCTGTTCGGCACTGAATATGAGGATGGTTCTTTCCATCCGTTCCACATTTACAGTATGCGGCAGGCTATCGAGGAAGGCTTCATCCTGGATGTCCTCCAGAACTACATGACCTACGACACCTGTTTCAAGATCGCAAAGACCACCGAGGACAACCCGGATGTGCCGTCCAGCCGTGCAGCGAAGATCATTCGCAAGTACCAGGAACTTCACCCGTACAACATCAGCCAAAAAGCACAGATCATCGTTGAAACCTTCTTGGGAACCACTTGTCATAAGATCAACGGGCGGGGCAAAATGATGGTTATTACATCCTCACGCTTGGCTGCTGTGCGGTATTACCATGAAGTGAAGCGATACATCCAAGAGAAGAAATACATGGATGTAGATGTATTGGTGGCGTTCTCCGGTGCGGTCAACGATGGCGGTGAAGAATATACTGAGCCGAGGTTGAATGTTCGCAGGGATGGCTCCCACATTTCGGAAAGTCAGACCAAGGCAGAATTTCACGACAACTTTAATGTGCTGATCGTCGCTGAAAAGTATCAGACCGGCTTTGACGAGCCGCTGCTGCATACGATGATCGTTGACAAGAAGCTGAAAAGCGTTAAGGCAGTCCAGACCCTTTCTCGTCTGAACCGGACTTGTGCCGGTAAGCATGATACCTTTGTTCTCGACTTCGTGAACAAGAAGGAAGATATTCTGGAAGCGTTCCAGCCTTTCTACCAGGAAACTTATTTGCAGCAGGAAGTCAATGCAGACTTGATTTACCAGACCCAGAAGGAACTTCGTGGTGCTGGTATCTACTCTGACGATGACATTGAAGCCTTTGCAAAGGTGTATTTCAGCAGCGACAAGCAGGACAAAAAGGCTATGGGACGTATGACCAGTGCTTTGCTGCCGGTAGCTAATCGCTACAATAAGAAAACTGTTGACGAGCGATACCAGTTCAGACGTCAGCTCAGAAGCCTTATCAAGTGGTACAGTTATATCTCTCAGATTATCCGTATGTTTGACAAGGATTTGCACAAGGAGTATGTGTTCTGTTCCTACCTCATCAATCTGTTGCCTCCGGAACCGGTGGATATGGTTGATTTGGAGGGTAAGTTAAAGCTGGAATATTATAAATTGCAGAAAACTTTTGAAGGTGCAATCGAACTAGGTGAACAGAAGGGTGTCTATGAACCGGCTAAAAAGAAAGGTGCCATGGGGCTTGATCCCAAGGAACCATTGGACGAAATCATTGATAAGATCAATGAGAAGTTCAAGGGTGCCTTTACAGACGGCGACAGGGTGCTATTGACGGCTCTCCGTGATAAACTCATGGGTGACAAGAAACTGGCAAACATGGCAAGAACTTCTGACCCGCAGATTTTTGTAGAAAGCATTTTCCCCAAAGCATTTGGAGATGCTGCCATGGAAAGCTACACGGAATCACAGGATACCTATACCGCTCTCTTTGAAGATCAGAACAAATACAATGCCATTATGAGTGCATTGGCTGAGGTGATCTATCGAGAGATGCGCAAAAAGAAATAGCAAGAAAGAACTTCGTCTCAACTCGGGACGAAGTTCTTAAATTTTAGACAAAATGTTATTACTTTGCTCTGTTTGCCGGTTTTTTCACACAATATAACTTGTGCCCAAGTTGGGAACAAGTGCGGATTAACTTCTGCTCTAATTGGGCAGAAGTCGGAATCGGAACTTTCTCCCAATTTGTGCGGAGATGTATCAGTTTTTATTCCCAACTTGGGAATAATTTTACCCGCATATTATAGGCGTTACAAATTGGCAAGCAGTGTAAACCTGTACAGGTTCACTTATTTACGAAGATTCCCCCAGAGGAGAAATTTTCGCAAATTGCTTGTTGGGGTAGCATCCCCAATCCCCTTTGACCGCCACCTGCGGTGTCGGCTGCGCATTCATTCTGAATACTTTTACTTACTGACTTCTGCGCAATTTGCATAGAAGTTCAATTTTCCATAAATGAAAAAGTGAAAACATGGGAGAAGTTTCCCCTGATTATTTATGTGATGTATGGCAATCCACTTCCCAACAATTTGTCGGGAAGTCTTGTGGGCAATTCGCCCACAAGTAACAAAAGCGCCAATGGTTGGATACAACTTCATCCCAACTTGGGATGAACAACTTCGTACCAACTTGGCACAAAGTTAAAAATAAAGGAAACAGAAAAACGAAAATCACTTCGACATAATTTGTGTAGAAGTTGAAGGGCTGAGCTTTATGCTTGCGGGCGAATTGGACACAAGACAGTGCTTCTATTTTCTGAAAATCAACTTCGTCCCAAGTTGGGATGAAGTGCTACAGTGTAATATGCACCAAAGTAAGGCGTAGAGATTTTGTGTTGCAAATTCTTGATGAGGCGTCTGGAATTTCGTAAATGTCAAAATGACTTCTGGACAATTTGTCCAGAGGTATCATCATGCTTCAATTAGAAAATCAAAAATATCCTTACTACAACTTACGGTAAAATAAAAATCTGCTATTAGCTGCCTGTTCTCAACTTTGGGATATGCTCTTTGGCTGAACTTGACAAGATTGCTTATTTCGACATTTCATGCTATGATAGCTACAGATGAAAATTAAATACTGCTTCATACAAGATTTTATTGATGGGCAAGCCCCATATTTATACAAACATATTTTTAGTCAGTCCGAACTGTCGGAGCTGTTACATGGAAGCATCAAGTCAGATACAGAATCTTTTGTGTCTGTTATTGTTGCATCTGTGTAGCAGCTTTTTTCATTATCTGACTTTGAACCAAGTTGGTCCGAGGTCAGAACCACAGATAGAAACGGAGGGAACTATTTGATTGCAGTAATTCACAGAGGACAAAAATTCAAAGAAACTATGGAAGCCTTTCAGCAGAAACGAGCGGAATTTATCGCACAGGAAATCAGAAATTTTGATGCAGAAACCTTGTATGTGTTTCTGGAATGGATTCGTGGCAACGGCCACAAACTTGATAGAATAACTGGGATGGCGGTATGATATGAGCGGAGGTGACTACCCATGAAGAAACAGAGAAAAATTGAAAAAGATAACCGTTGCGTTGCGATATACGCCCGCAAATCCCGTATCACCAACAAGGGTGACAGTATCGGTGTTCAATTCAAACAATGTGCGGATTACGCCAAAAAGGAATTGGGGTTGGATGAGGAGTATGAATTTTTACAATACGAGGACAAAGGACTCAGCGGATATTTTTCAGATAGACCGGATTTTCAGAGAATGCTGCATGATGTGCAGGACGGAAAAATCAAAGCAATCGTATGTTACAAGCTGGATCGTGTCGGCAGAAAAACAGCCGACCTAATCCGCCTGATGGATTTCTTGGAAATGTACCATGTTGACCTGCTGATTTGCTCAAACGGTATCAATACTGCCAGCGGACTCTATAAAATCTTCATTCAGATATTTGCGGTCATTGCGGAATTTGAAAGGGATACTCTGACAGAAAGAATTGTAGATAATATGATGGAACTTGCAAAGGACGGACGATGGCTCGGCGGCAATACACCGATGGGATTTACTGTCCGTCGTGTAACAACCGGAAGTGGTAAGGGAAAATCAGCATACAGCTACTTAGAAAGTCTGCCGGAAGAAAAACGCATGGTTCAGCGTTTGTATGAAATCTTCAGAACTACTCGCAGCATCCAGAGTACTGCAAAACAGATGAATGAGGAAGGATTCCACACTCCTTCCGGTGCTGCATTTAACGCATCCACCACAAGACTGGTTTTGAGAAATCCTATTTATTGCACTGCTGATAAACGCAGCTATAATTATTTCATCGAACACGACGGCAATGTGTTTGGAGATATGACAGAGTTTGACGGAATTCACGGATTGTCGGCTTACAATAAAACCGACCAAGAAAAGTACGAGGGCAGCGACAGCACATTCATCTCTCCAAAATATGTTCAGACCATTGAAAGCAAGCCTGTTAGTGAGTGGATTATTGCGGTCGGAAGGCATGAAGGCTTTATTTCAAGTGAACAATGGATTGAAGTGCAGGAACTTCTGGATGCTATTGCAGAGAAATACAATCGCCCTCACAGAAAGACCAACGCATTGTTGGCAGGACTGGTGCATTGTCCTCACTGCGGCAGACGATTGAGTGTGATTCCTGAGTCCGACCGTTGGACGAATGGAAAGCCTCGATTTAAATATGTTTGTCCCGGTTATCGAAAAAAGGAATGTAATTTCAAGGCGGTAGATGGCGTTCTTCTGGACGAATTTGTGGTACAGCAGTTATCTGAACTATCGGATGAAAACAGCGAGCGTTTCAAAGATATTCTCGAAATTAAAATCGAGGAGGTTCTTGAAAAATCACAGACAGTACAGGAGCACACCTTCATTAAAAAGAAACGTGACAAGCTGAAAGCGGATATTGCAGCACAGACAAGAAATCTGCGTGAAGCAGATGGCAATATCAAGCAATTTATTCAAGAGGATTTGCAAAATCTGGCTGAAGAACTGAGGGAAACGGAGCGGCAGCTTTCCAAACTGGATGAAGGCAGAAAGAACAATATGATTGCCATCCGTGACTTGGAAATGACAAAAGAAAGGCTGCTCTCCTTTGCAGAATATGCAAAGGATGCGCAGCCGGAGGTTCTGGTCACTTTGATCCAAACTATTGTAGAAAGAATTTATATTGTGGATAAGGATGACGAGCGTTACTGCCACATCTTTATCAAAGGCTGTTCCGGAGAAGATTACACCGGCTTCTTCCAGACAGCCGGTTACATAGAGCAAAATACTGTCCCTGTGTGTGATTCAGAACAGTATTGCATTTGCATTATGCTGTCATGCAAAGAGATTCATCAAAGGATCGACATGAACCACTCAACGGTTTTGGGGTCATAGCGGGAGAAGAAACGGCTTTCGCTCTGGTCCGGTGCCTCAATCGGTGTGGCAATAATCATGGAGATACTGCCCCACCGCCAATGCCGGCAAGGCCAGGGTCCCAGCCAACACCAGAAGAATCCGGCGGGGCAGGGAAGAATGCTTCATCAGTTACATATATAATAGCGGCAGCACCACAGAGTGCCGCCGAACGGCCTATGCGCACTGTTCCGGCGGCTGTGACCGGCCTGCTGAAACGGCGCTCAATCCACAACCGGAACATCCAGCCCGAACTCCTGCGGGCGGAACCGCGGGCAGACATTTTCGGCGGTGCAGATGACCGAAGCCGCCAGCCGGCTGCCAATGCCGCAGGCTTCCACCATCGTTTTGCCATAAGCGCGGCCAATGACTGTACCGGCAAAGAACGCATCGCCTGCGCCGGTGGTATCGATCACGTTTACCTTTTTGGCGGGTACAATGCCACTTTCGCCATCCGCGCAGGCGTACACCGCGCCTTTGTCCCCCATGGTAACAACCATGCAGGGGATGCGGGCGCTGCCTACATTAGCGGCCAGCGTGCGGCACATTTCCTCCGGCCCCATATGGTCGTATTCGTCAGAAAAGAGGATCCCCGCTTCCTGCTGGTTGCAGACAAAACAGTCGATTTGCTGCAAAAAGTCACGCCGCTCCATGGCAATGCTCATGTTGGAAACCGCGGCATATACCTTTTTGTGGTATTTCTGTGCAAAATACAAGACCTGCTTTACAGTGTCTTTTTCCAGATCAAGTTCAATGGCAATGCCATCGCAGTCCTTAAAAATTTCATCGCCTTTTTCGGCCAGCAGGTCGGTCAGGGGATTGGTGTCCGGCCGCTTGGAGATGGCGGCCACCACATCGCCCTCATTATTGAACACAGCCAGCCAGGTGCCCATGCCGTCCGGCACGCGCTGGATATAGCGGGTGTTCACCTTGTGGCGCGCCAGTTTATCAATAACATCCTGCCCTGTGCCAGTGTCATCCACCAGGCTTACAAAGGTGGGGCGCAGCTCCACGTTGGCGATATCCTCCGCCACATTGCGGCACACACCGCCGTGTACCTGTTCTACCCGCCCGGCGTTGCGCCCGCCCGGAATATAGGTGGCAAGGGGGTACCCCTTGATATCAACAAAAACTGCGCCGATGACAACGATCCCCATGCAAAACGCCCTTCCTTACCCAGGGTGCAGCGGAAAACAAGGAAACCGACTGAATGTTCGTTTTTTCAGCTGCACTGTATAACTGTAAACTTATGATGAACAGTTTACATGATTGGGGCCGAAAAAGCAAGGCTGGCGGCGATTTTTGCCGCTTTTGCGGCAAACTGTACCGCACGGACGGAATCTTTATCTCCTCTTTACAATGATTTTCCGCGGTGTTATAATAACAGCGAAAAACCGACCGACCGGTCGGTCAAGTGCGCTGAAAAAGCTCCGTTTCCCCCTAAAAAGGGGCGCCACACGGCGGCTGCGCTGCGCTTCGGCGCTCCTTCCTTTTGGGGCAGCCTGAACCCGGCCGGTCGGTCACATCCGCCAACATAGGCCCGCCCAACGTGCGGGCAAAGGGAACAAACAAATGCCAAAATACAGTGTTAAAAAGCCATTTACCGTACTTGTGGCGGTCATATTGGTGGTGGTGCTGGGCTTTGTAAGCCTGACCGGCATGCAGACAGACCTGCTGCCCAATATGAACCTGCCCTACCTGTTGGTCATTACTACCTACCCCGGCGCCAGCCCGGAACAGGTGGAAAGCGATGTGACCCAGCCGCTGGAAAACAGCCTTTCCACCCTGAATGGTGTAAAGAACGTGACCAGCCAGAGTAACGAAAACTACAGCCTTGTCATTCTGGAATACCAGGACGACACCGACATGGACAGCGCTATGGTCAAGGCCAGCACCGCCGTGAACCAGCTTTCGGGCAGTCTGCCCGATATGGCCAGCACCCCCACGCTGATGGAGATGAGCCCCGATATGATGGCCACCCAGTATGTTGCGGTGGACTATGAGGGGATGGACATCTACGAGCTTTCCGACTATGTGGAGGATACGATCGTACCCCAGCTGGAGCGCGTGGACGGCGTGGCCAGCGTTTCCACCACCGGCCTTGTCAAAAAATCAGTGCAGATCACGCTGGACCAGGACAAAATTGACGAGGTGAATGACAAACTGCTGGTCAAGGTGAGCGACCGCCTGGCCGAAGCCAAAAAGCAGCTGGACGAAAACGAGGCCAAAATCAAGGACGGTCTGGCGGAGCTGGACAGTGCCCAGAGCCAGCTGGATTCCGGCAAAGCCCAGCTGAATACCCAAAAGCAGAGCCTGACCCAGCAGCTGCGGGATGCCATCGACCAGCTGAACGAGGAGATCCCCAAGCTGGAAGAGCAGATTGCGGGGCTGAAAACCCAGCTGGACACCGCCCAGAGCAAGCTGAACCAGCTGAAAGTGGACCCCAGCAGCCTGCCGGAAGTGACGCTGCCGATCGATGATGCACTGTTTGCTTCCTGCAAAGAGATTCTGGCAAAATATGACCCCCAGTACGATGCAAATGCCATGCCCGCTAATTTGGAGGAAGCCAAGAGCGACCTGACCAAGATGGCCGCGATGCTGGCTTCCATCGAGCGCGCCCAGCAGGCCATTGAGACCGAAGCTGCCGCTCTGACCGGCGGGCAGAGCGTCAGCGATGCCTGCGCCGCGCTGGACGCCCAGATCCTGACGCTGACCGTGCAGGTGCAGCAGAAGGATAACGAGATCGTTCAGCTGGAACAGCAGCTGGATACCGCCGCCCCGGAAGAGCAGGATGCCATCCGCGCGGAAATCGAAAGCAAAAAAGCTGAACAGGCGGCTTTACAGACCCAGCTGGACACTGCCACCAGCCAGCGCGCAGCCCTGGATGGTTACAAGAGTGATGAAAGCACCCTTTCCACCACCCAGACGGCCTTGCGGAACGCAACGGTGCTGCTGAAAGCCCGGCAGGAAGCCGAAGCCAGCCTGAACGAGAGCACCGAGGAACTGCGCCAAACCCTACAGCAGACGATTACCACCCTGAACACCCAGATCGACAAAGCCGAAGCCATGCTGGCCAATTTGAACGATCAGCGCGGCAAGCTGCAATCGATGCTGGAAAGTCTTTCTGCCAACCCGACAGACCCCCAACTGGCTGATATGGCCGTGCAGCTGCTGCTCAGCGGCACCGAAGCCCAGCTCAGTTTGGGCGAGTTCCAGATCAGCAGCGGCCGCACCCAGCTGGAAGCGGGCCAGACCCAGTTGGACTCCGCCCGCGAAGAGTATGAATCGGCCCGCGAGGAAGCGCTGAAAAGCGCCAATCTGGACCAGCTGCTGAACATGAACACCTTAAAGCAGCTGATCGCCGCGCAGAACTTCTCTATGCCCGCCGGTTACATTGACGGCGGGGAAGGGGACGATAACCAGTACATCTTAAAAGTCGGCGATGCGTTTGACAATGTGGATGAGCTGAAAAGTATGGTCCTGTGCAGCATTGACGGCATCGGCGATGTGCGGCTTTCCGATGTGGCGGACATTGAGCTGACCGATAACGCGGACGACAGCTACGCCAAGGTGGGCAAAAACCGCGCCGTGCTGCTTTCAATCTATAAAAGCTCCACGGCTTCCACCTCGTCTGTCTCCAACGCAAGCACCGCTGCTATGAAAGAACTGATGGCAGAAAACGACGGCCTGCACCTGACCACCATCATGGATCAGGGCGATTACATCAAGTTGATTGTGAACAGCGTCATGTCCAACCTGATCGAAGGCGCTGTGCTGGCCATCATCGTGTTGGCTCTGTTCTTAAAGGATATCCGCCCCACGCTGGTGGTGGCCATCAGCATGCCGCTCAGTGTGCTGTTTGCCATTGTCATGATGTATTTCAGTGGCATTACCCTGAACATTCTCAGCCTGTCCGGCTTGGGGTTGGGCGTTGGTATGCTGGTGGATAACTCGGTCGTTGTCATCGAAAATATTTACCGCCTGCGCGGGCGCGGCATTCCGGCCCCGCGTGCTGCGGTGCAGGGCGCACGCCAGGTGGCGGGGGCCATCGTGTCCTCTACCCTGACCACGGTCTGCGTGTTCCTGCCCATGGTGTTTACCACCGGCATGGTGCTGGAGCTGCTTTCCGATATGGCATGGACCATCACGTTCAGCCTGTTGGCATCCCTCATTGTGGCCCTTACCGTGGTGCCCTGCGCCGGTTCCACCGTACTGCGCAAGCAAAAAGAGATCAAGCACCCCTGGTTCGACCGTTTCCTGAACGGGTACGAAAAGCTCTTGCGCTTCTGCTTAAAGCGCAAGGCCATCCCGCTCACACTGGCGATCGTGCTGCTGGCCGTATCGGTCTGGCGCATTGCCACCATGGGCGTGGTGCTCATCCCGGATATGGGCTCCAACCAGCTTTCGATTACGGTAACGGTGCCTGCGGATACCGAAAAAGAGGATGCCTTTGCCACCGCAGACGCCGTGATGGACGCCATTACCAACATTGACGGCGTGGAAACGGTGGGCGCCATGTCCGGCGGCAGCGACAGCACCAGCAGCATGCTGATGATGACCGGCACTGAGGGCACCACGGACAACACCAGCTTTACCTATTATGTTCTGCTGACTGACGAGGGCGCCAGCAACAGCAAGGCCATCCAGCAGCAGATCGCCGATGACACCGCTGACCTGAACTGCGAAGTGGACATCGGCACCAGCAGCATGGATATGAGCGCATTGTCCGGCAGCGGCGTGGAGGTGGACATCTACGGCCAGAACCTGGACAACCTGACCACCGCCAGCCAGCAGGTGATGGACCTGCTGAACAGCGTGGACGGCATCGAGAATGTCTCCAACGGGCAGGAAACAGGCGACGAGGAGGTGCATATCGTCATTGATAAGGACAAAGCCATGCGCCTTGGCCTGACGGTGGCGCAGGTGTACCAGCAGATCGCCGCAAAGCTCAGCACCGATACCACCGCAACCACCCTGAAAGTGGGCCGCGATACCTATGATGTGACGATTGTGGATAAGACCGATACCCCGAACCTGAACGATCTGTTCCAGATGGAGTTCATCACAACGACCACCGACGATGACGGCAACACCGTGAACGAGACCCATACCCTGGGCGAGTTTGCCTCCCGCACCAACGGCAACGCCTATGCGACCATTGCGCGCGAAAACGGCTCCCGCAAGATCAGCGTGACCAGCGATACCGCTGAAGGCTACAACACCACCCTGATCTCCCGTGATCTGAGCCCCCAGCTGGAAGCACTGGACCTGCCAGATGGCTGCACCGCTGAAATTGCCGGTGAAACCACCCAGGTGACCGAGATGATCCAGCAGATGGCCAAAATGATGGCCCTGGCACTGTTGTTTGTCTATTTTGTCATGGTGGCGCAGTTCCAAAGCCTGCTTTCCCCCTTCATTGTGCTGTTCACCATTCCGCTGGCCTTTACCGGCGGCATGATCGGCCTGATGATTGGCGGCGAACAGCTTTCGGTCATTTCGCTCATGGGCTTCCTTGTGCTGATGGGTGTGGTGGTCAACAACGGCATTGTGTTTGTGGATTACGCCAACCAGCTGCGCATTGGCGGGCTGGAGCGCACCGATGCCCTGGTGGCAACCGGCCGCACCCGTATGCGCCCCATCCTGATGACGACCCTGACCACCGTGCTTGCCATGGTAACGATGATCTTCAGCAAGGATGCCGGCAGCGAGATGGGCAAAGGCATGGCCATTGTTATTGTGGGCGGCCTTTCCTATGCAACGCTGATGACCCTGTTTATTGTGCCGGTGATGTATGACCTCTTCTACCGCAAGCCGCCGGTCAACATTGATGTGGGCGATGACGGCATGGATGACCTGCCCGATGATGCGGCCGAGTTTGCCGCAGAATTTGCCGCCCGCCGCGCAGCAGAGGGCAAGAACCAGCCGGAACCCGAAACACCGGATACCGACGAGCACCGCCACTTAAAGCTGCCCGGTAAACCCGATATCGAAAACGGGGAGGGGACGCCACAATGACACCAGATATCCGCAAAGAACGCGAAACCGCCCTGTACGAAGCCGCCTTGCGCCTGATTGCCAAGGGGGTAAACCCCGCCGCCATGAAGGTGCAGCAGATCGCGGACGAAGCCGGAATCGGCAAGGGCACCGTGTATGAATACTTTGCCTCCAAGGATGAGATCCTGCAGGGAATGGCCCTGTACTGCTTTGATACCGAGATTGCCCGCATTGCCGTATTGATGGAGCCATGCACCACCCTGCAAGAGCTGGAGGACGCCGTGATGGCCTACCTGCAGGATCTTTCCGGCAACCGGATGGGAACCTATCAGGTGATCGCTTCCAGTATTGGCGCACGGGAGAACCTCCGCGGTATGGACGAGTGTGTGCAAGCCCTGCGTGGGGTGCTGCACAGAACCATGGCAGCCCTGCGGCAAAAAGGGGAGATCAACCCCGCCCTGCCGGATGATTACTGTGATCTGGCTCTGCTTTCCGCTGCGGCGGGTGGGCTGATAGGGCTGTGCTATGTTTCCAAGCACCCGGGCGCGCTAACGCCCATACAAAACCTGCGCGTGTTGATCCACCGCGCACTGAACCCATAAACAAACAAAAATAAAAGCAGCCAGCCGC
>OGRA01001287.1_pt1 | contig 24160 bp, 20 predicted proteins | sample 1553351 | NCBI WGS metagenome assembly OGRA01 (sample SAMEA2580056, study PRJEB22360) | human gut metagenome | biome: human gut; feature: human-associated habitat; material: faeces | place: Denmark | collected 2008/2010
ATTATAAGTAAAACTAATAATCTTATGGCTAACGAATTAGAACAATCGGTGCTGAAAAAGGCGCAGGCATGGCTTGACGGCCACTATGACGAAGCTACCAAGAAGCGGGTTAAATACCTGATGGACAACGATATGAAAGAACTTGTCGAGAGCTTTTACAAAGACCTCGAATTCGGTACGGGCGGCCTGCGCGGCATCATGGGCGTGGGTTCCAACCGCATGAACGTCTACACGGTAGGCGCTGCCACACAAGGGCTTGCCAACTACCTGCGCAAGAACTTCGCGGGCGAGCAGATCCGGGTCGCCGTGGGCCATGACAGCCGCAATAATTCGCGTATGTTCGCCGAGCGCGTCGCCGACATTTTCGCCTCGAACGGATTCACCGTTTTTCTGTTCGACGCACTGCGTCCGACGCCCGAACTGAGCTTCGCCATCCGCGAGCTGAAATGCCATTCGGGCGTGGTCGTTACCGCTTCGCACAACCCCAAGGAGTACAACGGCTACAAGGCTTATTGGACCGACGGCGCGCAGGTGACCGAGCCGCACGACAAGAACATCATCGCCGAGGTCGCCAAGATTACCGACGTGAACATGATCCAGCTGGGCAAGAACCCGCAGAACATCACGATCCTCGACGAGAAGTTCGACGAAATCTATTTAGATAAGGTGCATGAGCTGTCGCTGTCGCCCGAAAGCGTCAAAGAGCACCACGATATGAAGATCATCTACACCCCGCTGCACGGTTCGGGCGTGCGTCTGGTGCCGGAGTCGCTCAAGAAGTTCGGCTTCACGAACGTGAAGCTCGTGCCGGAGCAGGCCGTTATCGACGGCAACTTCCCCACCGTCGAGTCGCCGAATCCCGAAGAGCGCAAGACCATGTCGATGGCCATCGACCTTGCGGCCAAGGAGGGCGCCGATCTGGTGCTGGCCACGGACCCCGATTCGGACCGCATCGGCGTTGCGCTGCGCAACAAGAAGGGCGAATACGTGCTGCTGAACGGTAATCAGACCCTCGTGCTGCTGCTGAGCTACCAGCTGACTCGCTGGGCCGAGCGCGGCAAGCTGGACGGCAACCAGTATGTCGTGAAGACCATCGTGACCTCGCAGATGGCGAACGCCGTGGCCGACTACTTCAAAGTGAAGTGTTACGACTGCCTGACGGGCTTCAAGTATATCGCCAAGATCATCCGCGAGAACGAGGGCAAGGCCAAATACATCGGCGGCGGCGAGGAGAGCTTCGGCTATCTGGCCGGCGATTACGTACGCGACAAGGACGCCGTGTCGGCCTGCTCGCTGGCGGCCGAGGCGGCGGCTTGGGCCATGGATACGATGGGCCTGACGCTCTACGAGTGGCTGCAGGAGCTTTATGTGAAGTACGGCTTCTTCCGCGAGGGCCTCGTGTCGGTCGTACGCAAGGGCAAGGAGGGCGCCGAGCTGATTCAGAAGATGATGGTCGAATTCCGGGAAAACCCGCCCAAGACCATCGTGGGATCGCCCGTGGTGAAGATCAACGACTTCCTGTCGCTCGAAACGACCGACGTGAAGAGCGGTGCGAAGAGCCCTATCGAGCAGGATAAGAGCAATGTGCTTCAGTGGTTCACCGAGGACGGTTCGATCGTCTCGGTGCGTCCTTCGGGAACGGAGCCCAAGATTAAGTTCTACTTCGGAGTAAAGGCTCCGCTCGAATCGGTCGCCGATTTCGAGCGGGTGCAGGCGGAACTCGACGCCAAGATCGAAGCCATCAAGAAAGCCCTCAAACGGGGGTAGCCGCGGCTGCCCAGTCCGACAAAAGCGCCCCGGTCCTCAGGCCGGGGCGCTTTTTGTCATATTACCCCGGTTGGAATTTGCACTTCTAAAAATTTAGTATTACTTTTACTAAAATTTTAGTAGCTTTTGAAATGAAAAATATGTTTATCCGTACGGCGGCTTTGGTTGCGGCATGTATATATATGGGGAGTGCGGCGGCGCAGGAACCCCGCAGGCCCGAAGCGCAGCTGCGCTTCGACGAGGCGCGGCAGGAAGCGATCGCCGATCTGCCCTCCCCCGCTTTTGCGGCCGATTCCTTGGCCGCCGCGCGTCCGTTCGCCTATAAACTCAACCGGCGGCGTACGACCGAAGCTGCGGCATACGATGCGGTGACATTGTGGAACGTGCGTAAGGTGAAGGCTAAAAACCGCCGGATGCGGTTGTCGGACACTACCCGGCGCGAGAAAGTGCGTTTGCTGAAATTCTTTACCGAACGCAACCGGAAAAAAGGCGTACGTCCGCACCTGCTGGGCAACGTTGCGGGATATACGTGGGCCGACGGCGTATACGACGAGCCCGGACACAAGTGGCGCAGCGCCCCAAAGCATATCGCCGCCTACACGCTGCGCGACGAATACGATTCGGTGCGCAGGGCCGGAGGCGAGCTCTCCCTATTCAAGGTTCCCAAGGAACTTTGGCGTACGTTGCCGCCCGACGCCGTTTATCTGCTCGACGGGGAGCGGGTTCCGGGCAGTATCTTCCAGTTTATCGACGGGCTGATCCTGCGCACGCTCGAAATATACACCGACGCGGCGACAATGGCGCGCTGCGGTGTCGGCAGGGGCGTCGTTATCGGGGACATCTATCCCGACCGGGTGCCGCTCGTGGTTTTCAACGGTGCTTTTTTCTCGATCGAATCGTGGCTGAAGATGTGTCGGGCCGATGCCTTCTCGGTGTCGGCCGACGTGCCGATGCACTATTTCTACATGCTTCCCGTCGAAGCCGTGCAGACCTATGGCGTGCGGGGGAAATACGGTGCGATCTGCATCGACATCGTGGAGTGATTTCGGCCCGAAGGACTGCCGACGACGAAGAGTTGCTGGCCCCCGCGCGAAAGCTCGCACCAAACGCGCTGTACCGTGCCGGGCACGTTCCACGGCAATAGCGGAGCGGGCCTGTCGGGAGGTTTAATCCGAGTCGCCGCTCCGCTTGTGTGAGAATGCGCTCCGTCAGAGTTTCGGATTGCTGCGGTGCCGCTCTTTGTCGCGCGAGCTTTTTTTGGCGAAGTTGGCTTCCATGGCCGCCGTGAGGTCCACGCCCGTCTGGTTGGCCAGACACGTCAGCACCCATAATACGTCGGCCATCTCGTCCGCGAGATTGCATTTCTCACCCTCCTTGAACGACTGGTCGCCGTATTTGCGGGCCATGATGCGGGCCAGCTCCCCTACTTCTTCGGTGAGCACGGCCATGTTGGTCAGTTCGCTGAAATAGCGCACTCCGTACTCTTTGATCCACGCATCGACCCGTCGCTGTAATTCGCTTAGTTCCATTTGTCCGTTGATTTTTCCGAAAGGTACGAAAAAATCCCGCTTTCTCCGTGTCGGGGAAAGCAGGAAAAAGTCATTTTACAATATCCTAATCGGTTGTTTCCGGCTTATTTTATCCGAATCAGGTTCAGGCCGTCCCGCAGCGGTACGATTACGTTTTCGACGCGCGGATCTTCCCGGACCATGCGGTTGAACTCCATCACCGCCTGCGTGTGGCGGTCGTTGTGGGCGATCGGCTGCACGACTTTTCCCGACCAGAGGATGTTGTCGGCAATCAGCACCGAGCCGCTGCGCACCAGCGGACAGCCGCCGTCGTCGCCCATCAGCATCCGGTAGTAGTCCGGGTATTCGCGCTTGTCGCCGTCGATGAATACGAGGTCGAACACACCGCCCAGTCCGGGAGCTATATTCAGCGCCGAACCGATGTGGAGCCGGATGCGGGAGCCGTGCGCGCTGCGGTCGAAGAACGACTGCGCCAACTCTTCCAGTTCGTCTTCAACCTCGACGGTATGCAGTTCGGCCTCCCCTTCCAGCCCTGCGGCCATGCAGAGGGCCGAGTAACCCGTGAAAGTCCCGATTTCGAGCACCCGCCGCGGGCGTAGCATCCGCACGAGCATTTCCAGCAGGCGGCCCTGAATATGGCCCGACAGCATGCGGGGCTGTATGACCCGCAGGTTGGTCTCGCGGTCCAGTTCGTGCAGCAACTCCTCTTCGGGCGAGGTGTGGTCGCGGATATATTGTTCGAGCGCGTCCATTACTGCCTGCAGAATCCGTATTTGTTGAACTTGTACGATGCCTCGATCCGGTCGGGCGTGTCGGCCTTGAGCGCGAGCAGGCATTCGCGGGTGAATTCGAGATACCCCGTGCCGTTTGCCGTCACGACGTTGCCGTCGCGCACGGCCTGCCGCTCCTCGTAGAGCGCGTCGCCCGTGTAGTTCGCCCCGCCCCACTGTTTCAGCATTTCGACCGTGTTGCCCGTATGCCGTACGCTGTTCAGCAGGCCGTTCGCGGCCATGAACGAAACTGCGTTGCAGATGGCGCCGACGAGAATCCCGCGCTTCAGCGCTTCGCCTGCGAGCGGCGCGATCCGCCGGGCGGCGGCCGACTCCCACTGCATGCCGCCGACCAGAATCAGCCCGGCGCAACTTTCCGGTAGCGTCGAAGCGTCGTAATCGGGCGTTGCGCGCAATCCGCCGATCGACCGGACGGACTCTCCGTCGGGAGACATGTATTTTGCGGCGTACGAACCCGGACGGCCCGGCATGACGCCCGAACAAAGGGCCGGGGCGAGGAACGCCGCCTCCCAGTCTGCAAATTCGTCGAGCAGGACGAATACGATCTCTTTTTCCATAACCTTATTTATAAATCAGTCTCGACATGTCGGAGAATACCTCTTCGGCGACTTCGGTCAGCTGCACGGCGGTCAGCGAACGCACCTTGGCGTAGACCTGTTCCATCGTGTCCACGTCGTCGTGCGTCAGGAAACTTTTTCCGGCGCCGAGCATGTAGCCCTCGTTGCTCTCGCTCGAAATGGCGAGCTGGGCGATGAACTGTTTCTTGGCCATCGACAGTTGGCGGCCCGTCAGCGGCGTGGTGCGCAGTTTGCGCAGCTCCCCTTCGATCAGGTCGATGCACTGCGCCGTGTTGCCGTTTTCCGAACTGAAGTAGATCGCTACGATCCCCGTGTCGCTGTAGGGCGTGTAGCTGGCTTCGATGTTGTACGACAGTCCGTTTTTCTCGCGCACCACGACGTTCAGCAGCGAATTGGCGCACGGCCCGCCCAGAATATTGGTCACGAGGGCCAGCGGCAGGCGTTTCTCTTCGCCGATGCCGTACGCGCGGCCGCCGATGATGCAGTGTGTCTGGTGGGTATGCTTCACCACGGTCTTCTCGAACGGCGGCCGGGGTGCGGTCGCGGCCCGGACGAATCCGCGCGTCGTGGCCGCCTGCTGCGCGAAATAGCGCGCCGCGACGGTCTCGGCTGTCTTGGCCGAGAAGTTACCGATCGAAGAGAAGACCATCTGGTCGGTCGTGTGCGTGCGGCCGGTGAAGGCGCGGATCGCGTCGCCGTCGTAGCGCATGAGCGCGGCCTTGCGGCCCAGAATGTTGTGGCCCAGCTCCGAGCCGGCGAACAGCATCTCTTCGAACGTGTCGTATATCAGGTCGGCGGGCGAGTCCTTATAGGTGTTGATCTCGTCGGCGATCACCTCCTTTTCGCGCTCCAGCTCCCGGTCGGGGAACGTTGAGCGGAAGGCGATGTCGGCGATCAGCTCGACGGCCTTCGGGAAGTCGCCCCGCAGGGTCGTGGCGTGGATGGTCGTGTCCTCCTTGGTCGTGAAGGCGTTCAGTTCGCCGCCGAGGTTTTCCAGCCGGCAGTTCACCTGCCATGCGCGGCGGCGCCGGGTGCCCTTGAAGAAGGCGTGTTCCGTAAAATGCGCCAGCCCGTACTGGTCGGCGTGTTCGTCGCGGCTTCCGGCATTGACGACCAGCGCGCAGTGCGCCACGTTGCTTTTCACCTGACGGTGGATGCCCCGGATGCCGTTGGGTAATCTGTATGTGAAGAATTCCATGATTATAATTTCGTGCGCAGGCTGAGAAATTTGCCCGTATAGCTCTCCGGGCACTGTTCCAATGCGCGCGGAGTGCCTTCGAATACGACTCTTCCGCCGCCCGTACCCGCTTCGGGACCGAGATCCACGACCCAGTCGGCGCATTTGATGACGTCCATGTTGTGTTCCACGATGACGATCGTGTGTCCCCGTTCGATCAGCGCGTTGAATGCCGCCAGCAGCTTGTTGATGTCGTGGAAATGAAGTCCCGTCGTCGGTTCGTCGAAGATGAACATCACGCCGCCCTGCGCGCTGTCCTTGGTCAGGAACGACGCCAGCTTCACGCGCTGGCTCTCGCCGCCCGACAGGGTCGAAGAGGACTGGCCCAGCTTGATGTAGCCCAACCCCACGTCCTGCAGCGGTTTGAGCCGCTCGACGATCCGTTTGCAGGTCGAATCCTTTTTCTCCTCGCCGAAGAACGCGATCGCGTCGTCTACGGTCATCTCCAGCACGTCGTAGATCGACTTGCCGCGGTATTTGACTTCGAGTATCTCGTCGCGGAAGCGTTTGCCCCCGCAGGCCTCGCAGACCAGTTCGACGTCGGCCATGAACTGCATCGAGACCTTGATGACCCCTTCGCCCTGACACTCTTCGCAGCGTCCGCCCGCGATGTTGAACGAGAATGCCGAAGCCCCCAGCCCCGTATGCTGGGCATAGGGCTGGTCGGCGAACAGCCGCCGGATTTCGTCGTAGGCCTTGATGTAGGTCACGGGATTCGAACGCGACGACTTGCCGATGGGGTTCTGGTCGATCATCTCGACCGATTTGAGCAGCTGCACGTCGCCGACGATGCCGTCGAAGTCGCCGGGCTTGACGCCCGTGTCGAAGAGCATGCGCCGCAGCGCCGGATAGAGTATTCCCTTGGCCAGCGACGATTTGCCGCTGCCGCTGACTCCCGTGATGCAGGTCATCACGCCCAGCGGAATCCGCACGTCGATATTGCGCAGGTTGTTCTCGCGGGCGCCTTTTATGACGATCGAACTGCTCCATCCGCGTTCCGCGGCGGGCGGGGCGATCGCGCGGCGGCCCGTCAGGTAATCCGCTGTCAGGCTTTTTTTGTTTTTCAGAAGCTGCGGCAGCGTACCGCTGAAAACCACTTCACCGCCGTTGTAACCCGCCTTGGGACCTATGTCCACGATGTAGTCGGCGGCGCGGATCACCTCTTCCTCGTGCTCGACGACGATCACCGTGTTGCCCAGATCGCGCAGTTGTCTGAGCACCTTGATAAGCCGGTTGGTGTCGCGCGGATGCAGGCCGATCGAGGGTTCGTCGAGGATGTAGAGCGAGCCGGTGAGGTTGCTGCCCAGCGAGGTCGAGAGGTTGATGCGCTGGCTCTCGCCGCCCGACAGGGTCGATGAAAGCCGGTCGAGCGTCAGATAGCCCAGTCCCACGTCGGCGAGGTATTGCAGGCGGCTGCGGATTTCGATCAGGATGCGGGCCGCGGTTTTCGTGTCGTGTTCGTCGAGCTGCAGTCCGTTGAAGAATACGATCAGCTCGTCCACCGGCATCACCACGAGGTCGGCGATGTTCCGGCCGCCGATGCGGACATAAAGCGCCTCTTTGCGCAGGCGGCTGCCCCCGCATTCGGGACAGGTCGTCTTGCCCGTATAGCGCGCCTTCATCACGCGGAACTGGATTTTCCGCCGCTCCGAGTCGATGTAGGCGAAAAACTCGTCCAGACCGTGGAAATATTGGTTGCCGCGCCACAACAGCCGTTTCTGCTCCTGCGTCAGCTCGTGAAACGGCGTATGAATCGGGAAATCGAACTTATAGGCGTTCTCCACCAGCTTTTCCTTCCATTTGCGCATGGTCTCGCCCCGCCAGCAGGCGATGGCGTCCTCGTAGATGGTCTTGCCCTTGTCGGGAATCACCAGATCCTCGTCGATGCCGATCACCTTGCCGTATCCCTCGCAGCGGGGACATGCCCCCAGCGGGTTGTTGAAGCTGAAAAGGTGTTCCGACGGATGTTCGAATTCGATGCCGTCCGCCTCGAAGCGCGACGAGAATTCGGCCGCGCCCTTGTCCGAGATGACGGTGCAGATGCCGTCGCCGTAGGAGAAGGCGCGCGCCACGGAGTCGCGGATGCGGGTTTGCGTGTCGTCGTCCGGCGCGATGCGCATGCGGTCGATCACGACCTGAATATCCGCGGCTCCGGTCGTTTCGTCGATCGAGGGGAGTATCTCCTCGATCAGGCGCGTCTGACCGTCGGTGTAGACTCTCATCAGGCCGTCGGAGAGCAGCAGCGTCAGTTTTTCGATGATTCCCTGCCCTTCGGCCAGCACGAGCGGCGCGGCGATGACGGCGCGGCTCCCCTCGCCCAGTTCCTGAATGTATGTCGCCACGTCGTCCACGCTGTAGCAGCGCACCTCCTGTCCCGATACGGGCGAAAAGGTGTGTCCGATGCGGGCGAACAGCAGTTTCAGGTAGTCGTATATCTCGGTTGTCGTGCCCACCGTCGAACGGGGGTTGCGCGTATTGACCTTCTGTTCGATGGCGATGGCCGGCGCGATGCCCGTGATGATGTCCACGTCGGGTTTGTTGATTTTGCCCAGAAACTGCCGGGCATAGGCCGAAAGGCTCTCGACGTAGCGGCGCTGTCCCTCGGCGAAGATGGTGTCGAAGGCCAGCGTCGATTTTCCCGAACCCGAAAGGCCCGTTACGACGACCAGTTTGTCGTGCGGAATCTCGACCTCGATGTTCTTGAGGTTGTGGACCCGCGCGCCTTTGATATAGATGGATTTTTCGTGTGTCATTTCGTATCGCTGAAACCGCGGAATGCGGCGGACCGCATTTCCGGTTTTCGATTTTTAACTTTCGATTCTCAAATGTCCTCGCCGGCGATGCTTCCTCCGGCTTTTTTCAGTTTTTCGGTCAGCTCCCCGGCGCGGCTTTCGCGGATGGTGAGCACCATCGTGCAGAGGTTGTCGAACTCCTGCGATGCGATTTTAGGCTGCTGCTCCTTGATGACGCGCATGATGTCGTTCATGGCGATGTAGGGGAAATCGACGCGGATCGTGCGGTCTACGGTGCGTTCGACGATTCGGGCCGCCGCGATCGCCTCCGCCGCCGATTCCCTGTATGCGGCGATCAGCCCCGGAACCCCCAGTTTCGTGCCGCCGAAGTAGCGGACCACGACGATCAGGCAGTCCGTCAGGTTGTTCGAAAGCAGCTGTCCCAGAATCGGCTTCCCGGCCGTTCCCGACGGTTCTCCGTCGTCGTTGGCCCGGAATGCGGCGCCTCCCGGCCCCAGCCGCCATGCGTAGCAATGGTGCGTCGCGTCGTAGTATTTCTTGCGCAGTCCGTCGAGGATTTCGCGTATCTGCTCCTCCTGCTGCACGGGGTAGGCATAGGCGAGGAACTTGCTGCTCCGCTCCCTCGACGACGCCTCGGCGGGCGCCGCAATGGTCAGATAGCTGTCCTCCGGTTCCACCCTACCGCACCTTTGTAAACAGACGGTTCCAGCGGATGTTCGCCGGGAACGACTTGTTCGCGTCGAGCGACAGCCAGACGAACGAAGCCTTGCCGACGATATGGTCTTCGGGAACGAAGCCCCAGAACCGCGAGTCGGCCGAATTGTGGCGGTTGTCGCCCATCATCCAATAGTAATCCATGCCGAACGTGTAGCTGTCGGCCTCGGCTCCGTCGATGAATATTTTGCCGTCGCGCTCTTCGAGCGAGTGCCCCTCGTACGTCTCGATGATGCGGCGGAACAGCGGCAGGTTCTCGGCCGTCAGCTCCACCGTCGCGCCTTTCTTGGGCACCCAGATCGGTCCGTAGTTGTCCTGACTCCAGTGCGGCTCCTTCCACTGCGGGAAGACCTCCGTATTGGGGGAGAAAATGTAGCGGCGGACGGAGATCACGTTGTTCAGGGCTTCGATTTTCCCGGCGGCCTCTTCGGTCAGGAACATGTCGTATACCGAGCCGTTGCCCCGGTACTCCGTAATGCCGAGATTCTCGATGGCGTACTGCGAAAGGGGCGACGACACCTGTACGGCGTACTGGTACTGGATGCCCGGAATCCCCTCCTGCGGCGCGCCGTTCACCCACACCTGCCCGTTGCGTATTTCGAGCGAGTCGCCCGGAACGGCCACGCAGCGTTTGATGTAATTCTCCCGTTTGTCCACGGGGCGGCTGATGATGGTGTATTTTTCGGCCAGACGCTTGCGTCCCTCCTCTTTGCCGAACGAATCCTCGTAGCTGCGCAGCACGTCGTAATAGGTGGCGTTCTGATTCTCCAGAAGGACGGTGTCGCCCGCCGGGAAGTTGAAGACCACCACGTCGTTGCGTTTGATTTTGCGCAACCCCTTGAGCCGGTGGTACGGCCACTTGACGGCTTCGGAGAACGATTTTTTGGTCTGCGAGAAGGGCATCGTGTGATGCACGAACGGGAACGACAGCGGCGTGTTGGGCATCTGCGGTCCGTAGGTCACCTTGCTCACATAGAGATAGTCGCCGATCAGCAGCGACTTTTCCATCGACGAGGTCGGGATGACGTACATCTGGAAGACGAAGATATGCACCAGCGAAGCCACGACCGTGGCGAAGATGATGGCGTTTACCCATTCGTATACGGTCTTGTAGACCTTGCTCTGCTGGCACATACGCGCGTTGTGGCACCAGACGTAGCGGTAGAAGAACTTCGTGATGTAGAGGTCGAAGATCACCGCCAGCCCCAGCAGCATCCAGAGATTGCCGGTCCATACGACGAACCAGAGCGTGTAAAGCAGCGAGGCGAGCGCGAAGCCGACCCATTTGTTGCGGAAGAATGCCTTGATTTTTCCCATATTCGTAAATTTATTTCAGCAGGTCGTCCATCGAGTAGACGCCCTGCCTGCCGCATAAGAACTCGGCGGCTATGACAGCCCCCATTGCTAACGTACGGCGGTTCTTAATCGTATGTTTCAGTTCCAGAATATCGTCTGCCGATTCGTAGGTCACGGTGTGTATGCCCGGAACCATGCCTTCGCGCACGGAGCGGATTTCGAGCTGGTCCGCGGCGGCGTCCGCCGGAGTTTCGATCCGGTTCGTCGCGTGTTCGATCCCCGGCGCGTAGTTCACCCACGCGGTCTTGTCGTGCAGCTCCGAGATGACGCCTTCGGCCAGCGTGATGGCCGTGCCGCTCGGAGCGTCCTTCTTCTGGGTGTGATGTACCTCTTCGATCTTCGCGTCATAGCCGCCGACGCGGTCGATCATCGCCGCCAGCTGACGGTTGAGGCGGAACATCAGGTTTACGCCCAGACAATAATTCGAAGTATAGAACAGCGCCCCGCCCTTCTCGCGGCACAATTGCTGCAACTCGCCCAAGCGGTCGGTCCAGCCCGTGGTGCCGCTCACCACGGGAGTCGCGTTTTCGATGCAGGTGCGGATATTGGCGTAGGCCGTCGAGGGCATGGTGAATTCCAGCGCCACGTCCACTCCGGCGAGATTCGCGGCGTTGAGGTCCGCGGCGTTGTCGGTGTCGATCACGAGCGTCACGTCGTGACCGCGTTCGATGAGTATTTTTTCGATCTCGCGGCCCATTTTGCCGTAACCTATGATAGCTGCTTTCATGCTTTCCGTCTTTATTGTCGTGCAAATTCGTACAAAGATAATACAACCCGGCCGCACTGCCAAATTTTTCAACTGCCGCCGCGGGCGCGTTTATCTTTCCAATGGACGCTGAACGGACGAAGAACGGGAAAATATTTTTCTGTTCGGGAAATATTTATTAACTTTAAATGGTTGTTCGATTTTAATTCGAAATGAAAGAAGGCTTTAATCTTTATAGTTTGTAATGAGTATGGAAAAAGAACAGAAAAAGACACGCACCGAGTGCGACCTGCTTGGGTGTGTTGAGGTGCCGGAAAACGTATTGTACGGCGTGCAGACCATGCGCGGGCTGGAGAATTTCCCGATCAGCAAGTTCCGGTTGTGCGAGTATCCCCTCTTTATCCGGGGGCTGGCGATCGTGAAACTGGGCGCCGCCGTCGCCAATCACGACATGGGGCTGCTTTCGGACGAGCTTTTCAACGCCATTTCGCAGGCCTGCCGTGAAATCATGGAGGGCAAATTCCACGAATTCTTCCCCGTGGACATGATTCAGGGCGGTGCGGGCACCACCACCAACATGAACGCCAACGAGGTGATCGCCAACCGTGCGCTGGAGATCATGGGGCACGCGCGCGGCGAATACCAGTACTGCTCGCCCAACGACCATGTCAACTGCTCGCAGTCTACCAACGACGCCTACCCTTCGGCGATCCACCTCGGACTTTATGCCACGCACCTCGAACTGCGCAAACATCTCATGGAGCTGATCGCCTCCTTTGCCCGCAAGGGCGAAGAGTTCGCCCACGTGCTCAAGATGGGCCGCACGCAGTTGCAGGACGCCGTACCGATGACCCTCGGCCAGACTTTCCACGGCTTTGCGAGCGTCCTGCAGGGCGAAGTCGAGAACCTCGACCATGCGGCTTCGGAGTTTCTGTCTATCAACATGGGCGCCACGGCCATCGGTACCGGCATCTGCGCTGAACCGGGCTATGCCGAGCGCTGTACGGCCGCCATCCGGGAGATTACGGGGTGGGACGTGAAACAGGCCGAGGATCTCGTGGGGGCCACTTCGGACACGGTCTGCATGGTCGGCTACTCTTCGGCCATGAAGCGCATCGCCTCGAAGATGAACAAAATCTGCAACGACCTGCGCCTGCTCTCTTCGGGTCCCCGCTGCGGGCTGGGCGAATTCAACCTGCCGGCCCGCCAGCCCGGCTCGTCGATCATGCCCGGCAAGGTCAATCCGGTGATTCCCGAAGTGATGAACCAGATCGCCTTCAAGGTCATCGGCAACGAACTCTGCGTGACGATGGCCGACGAAGCGGCGCAGATGGAGCTCAACGCCATGGAGCCGGTGATGGCCCAGTGCTGTTTCGAGTCCGCCGAACTGCTTGTCAACGGCTTCGACACGCTGCGCATCCGCTGTGTCGAGGGCATCACGGCCAACGAGGAGAGGTGTCTGCAGTACGTGCATAACAGTATCGGCGTGGTGACGGCGCTCAATCCGATCATCGGGTACAAGAATTCGACGAAAATCGCCAAGGAGGCGCTGGAAACCGGGCGCGGCGTTTACGAGCTGGTACTCGAACACGGCATCCTGAGCCGCGAGGAGCTGGACGAGGTGCTGAAACCCGAAAACATGATCCGTCCTGTAAAACTGAATATCAGGCCGCGGCGTTAGAAAATTTTTTGTAATTTTGTGGAAACCTCATTGATCGCCATGCGTTATTTTCTCGAACTTCGGTACAACGGAGCCGCCTACTGCGGCTGGCAGCGCCAGCCCGACATGCCGTCGGTGCAGCAGACGCTGGAGCGGGCGCTCACTACCCTGCTGCGCGAAAAAATCGAGGTGACGGGGGCGGGCCGCACCGATACGGGCGTCAACGCTTCCTATTACGTGGCGCATTTCGACTGTGAGGAACCGGTGCCCGATCCGGCGCAGGTCGTCTACAAACTGAATTTCCTGCTTCCGGGCGATATCGCCGTCGGGAGCATGACGCCCGTCGGAGCGGATGCGCACGCGCGTTTCGCGGCCCGCGAACGCGAATACCGTTACTATATCGAACCGCGCAAGAATCCCTTTACGCGGGATGCGACGTGGCAGTATTACGTGCCGCTGGACATGGAACGGATGAACGAGGCGGCGGCTTCGCTGTTGGAATACGACGACTTCACCTCGTTCGCCAAGCTCAATTCGAACAACAAGACCAATATCTGCCGCATCATGCACGCCGCATGGACGGCCGACGAGCGTGGCGTGCTTTGCTTCACGATCCGCGCCGACCGTTTTCTGCGCAACATGGTCCGGTCGCTGGTCGGGACGCTGGTCGATGTGGGACGCGGGCGCTATACGCTCGACGGCTTCCGCGAGATAGTCGGGAGCCGCGACCTTTCGCGGTCGAGCGGCGGCGCTCCGGCGCAGGGGTTGTTTCTGAGCGACGTGGTCTACCCGCCCGGCGTATTCGAACGAAAAATGTTTTACTAAACTCTAATACTTTAAAATTATGATCGGAACTATCATTTGGCTGATCGGTGTCGCCTGCGCAATCTGGTGCGTCATGGACATCTTCAAGAAAAACATTTCTACCGCCGGCAAAGTCATTGCCGCGATCGTGGTACTGCTGACCAGCTGGCTGGGGCTTGCGGTTTATTATTTCTACGGCCGCGACCATCTGGAAGAGTGGTTCAAATAAACTGCGGAGAGTCTCGGAAACGGGACTCTTTTTTTGTTCCGGGCCGGGGATGTGTCTCGTGGTTGCGCTTTAAGGCGAGGCCGGCCGCCGCGGATACGAAAACCGCCCCTTTCGGCAGGAAAGGGGCGGTTCTTTTTCGGCGCGATATTCGGCCTTACAGATGGATTGCTGCGCCCATAGCCGCTTCGGCCGCTTCCATGACGCCCTCGTTCATCGTCGGGTGGGCATGGATCGTGCGGGCTATCTGGTGCCCCGTCGCGCCCAGCATCCGTGCCAGCGTCGGCTCGGCGATCATCTCCGTTACGTTCATGCCGACCATGTGGGCGCCCAGCAGCGTGTCGTCCTCGCCGAAGAGGAGTTTCACGAAGCCGTCGCGGTCGCCTGCCGCCGTGGCTTTGCCCGACGCCGTGAAGGGGAAACGCCCCGTCTTGTAGGCGATGCCCCGTTCCTGCGCCTGCTGCTCGGTCATGCCGACCGACGCCACTTCGGGCGAGGTGAAGACGCACGACGGAATGGTCGAATAGTCCACCGGAGCCGGATTCAAGCCGCAGATGGCCTCTACGCAGCAGATTCCCTCCGCCGAGGCGACGTGCGCCAGCGCGGGGCCGCCCACGATGTCGCCGATGGCGTAAACGCCCGGAACGTTGGTGCGGTAGAACTGGTCTACGACGACCTTGTCCCGCTCGACGGCGACGCCCAGCTCTTCGAGACCGATATTTTCGATGTTGGATTTGATGCCCACGGCCGAAAGCACGATGTCGGCCGTCAGGGTTTCAGCGCCTTTCTTGCCCTCGATCTCCACCTCGCAGCGGCCTTCCGTATTGACGCGGACCGACTTTACGGTCGTCGATGTCAGCACCGCAGCGCGCAGTTTGCGGAATGCGCGCTCCATGGTCTTCGACACCTCCTCGTCCTCCAGCGGCATCATGCGGGGCATGTACTCCACGACGGTGACTTTGACCCCCAGCGCCGCATAGAACCAAGCGAACTCGCTGCCGATGGCGCCCGAACCCACGACGATCATCGTTTCGGGCAGTTTCGCAAGCGTCAGGGCCTGACGCGACGAGATGACGCGCTCGCCGTCGATGGGCATGAACGCCATTTCGCGCGGGCGCGCCCCCGTGGCCAGAACGATGTGGTCGGCTTCGTACTCCGTGCCGTCCACGTCGAGTTTTCCGGGGGCCGTGAGCCGTCCGAATCCCGGTATGAGGTCGATGTTGTTCTTGCCCAGCAGGAAGGCCACGCCTTTGCTCATGGTCTCGGCCACGCCGCGCGAGCGGGTCACGATTTTTTCCAGATCGGGCTTCACTTCGCCCGTGAGGTCGAGTCCGTAATGTGCGGCCGATTTGCAGTAGGTGTAAACCTGCGCGCTTTTCAGCAGCGCCTTGGTCGGGATGCAGCCCCAGTTGAGGCACACGCCCCCGGCTTCGGCCCGCTCCACGAGCGCTACTTTGCGGCCCAGCTGCGAAGCGCGTATGGCGGCGACGTAGCCGCCCGGTCCGCTTCCCACGACGATAATATCGTATTTCATAATTCGGTTGAATGTTTGTTGTCCGTTACCGTTCCCCTCTCGGTCCGGTCCGTCGGGACGGGATTTGCCGGAAGGGGCTTTGCCGCATTATTTTACGACCCGGAGGATTTCTCCGTTGTCCTTCGCCACGGCGCGCTTCCATTTCTCGTTGTAACCGGGGAACTGGATCTTGTCGGGAATGTTCCTGCCGTTGCCGTTGTCCACGAAGTGCGCCGGTCCGCCGTCGCCGTCGAGGAAGGTCAGCACGTCGGCTTTCTCGCTCTTGACGTTGCCGTCCATATATTTCACCAGCAGGTATTTGTCCAGCTTAGACCAACGGTCGAACAACTGCTGCGCCGTCGCCGTGCTGAACGCCGTGAGGAACTTGCCGCGCGCTTTGGGCGAGAGCGACAACGCTTCGGCGTCCACCTCGCGTACGGTTTCCAGCATGCCGTTCTCCCACTTGTCCACGACTTTGCGGATGTCGGCCGAAATCATGTCGTAACGCATGTAGGCGAAGTTAGTCACCCGGTTGAAGAGCCAGAACGCCGCCGTGGGCGAATATTCGAGCATCGAGCCGTTCTGCTCGCTCAGGCATGCGGGAACCTCCTGCGCCGAGCAGTAGATCGGCGTCAGGCACGAAGTCGCCGCGTCGTCCACGCCGAACCAGAGGATGCCCATGTCGGCGGGATTCCACGGCCGGGCCTGCGCCACGAACCAGAATCCGGTCTGCTGCGTAGCCGTCGCGCGTTCGTTGACATAGCTCACGCCGTCCACCTCGAACTCCATCGGACGCCAGCGGTAAGGGCATGCACTGCCGCCCGCGCCGATGTCGGCGGTCATGTCCATCGGGGTTCCCTCGTAATGGTCGCGCATGCAGTCGAAGATCGTTTTGGGCGACACTTTTTCGCGGGGCATGACCCACAGGGGCATGCGGTTCGCGGCGTTGTGGCCCATCGCATAATCCGCGTATCGGTCCATATCGTCGGCCACCGTGCGGAAGAAGGCCCACACGCGGGCTTCGCAGGCGCGCAGGGCGCCGAAGTCGAGCGGCGCATATGCGTCGCAGAAGCTGAAATCCGCATCGGGGCCGTCGTAATACCCCATTTCGCGGGCGAACGAAACGACGTCGGGCGCGTAAAGGCAGTTTTCGGGGTCGTTCTTCGGGAAGGTCGTGATGCGCGCCTGATTGGCGTGCGCCGAAACATATCCGTCGGGAATGCGGCGTGCGACCCATACGATGCCTTTGTTGGCGTTGCCGCCCTTGCCGTCGGCCTTGTATCCCTTGCCGATCAGCTCCATGATCCACGCTTCGTCGCGGTCGACGATCGAGAACGATTCGCCGCTCGACGCATAGCCGTAGGTGTTGGCCAGCTCGGCGATCGTGGCGATGGCCTCGCGGGCCGTCTTCGCACGCTGGAGCGTGATGTAAATCAGCGAACCGTAGTCGATCAGTCCGGTCGAGTCGGCCAGTTCCGGCCGGCCGCCGTATGTCGTCTCGCCGATGATGAGCGAATGTTCGTTCATGTTGCCCACCGTCGAGTAGGTCTCGCGCAGCTGGGGAATGTCGGTCAGATAGCGTCCCGTGTCCCATTCGTAGACGGGCATCATGGTGCCGGCCTTGTGGCTTCCGCCGGGTGTGTGGTACAGCGCGCCGTACAGCGCGTGCGAGTCGGCGGCATAGGAGACCATGGCCGAACCGTCGGTCGAGGCTCCCTTGGTGACGATGAAATTGGTGCAGGCCGCTGTCGCGCCGTAGGCGAATACGGCCGTTGCAGCAAGGCAATAGCGGAGTTTTTTCATAGATTTCTAAGGTTTTGATTCCAAATGTACGAAACAAATCCTAAACGGCAAAACGCCGCGCGGGTGAAAAGCGCGATTTTATTTGGATATAAGGGCGTTAAACCTTATCTTTGCGTCGAATGCGAACCGGTCGTATTCCGGCCCTCCCCCGGTGCCGGAGGATGACAACAGACTGACGACGATGAAGAAATACCTGCTTTTGCTGCTGCTCGGAACTTTCCTCTGCGCATGCAGTTCGGACGACGGCGAAGGAATCCCTTTCGTAACCGACGTGGTGATGCCCTCCGAGGCGCGGACGTTCGCCCCCGGCGACGAGGTGACCGTTTCGGCCAAAGGATTCGAAGCCGGCGACGACATCATGCTGCGCATCGCGTGGCCCCTGACCAACGCGGCGATCAGCGAAGGCTACGCCGACGGCGTCTGGGGCGTAGTGACCTCCCGCACCGAGTCGAGCATCACGTTCCTCGCTCCCGGCGGCTATCCTGCGGGTACGGCCGAGGTGAAGCTTTTCCGCCGCGGCAGAGCCATGCCGCTCGGCAGGATCTCCGTTTCCGACGGCACGCCGCCTGCGTCGTATACGCTCTACGGGGTTCGCAATGACGATACGGGCGAGGTCGCAATCAGCGAATTCGACATGCAAACGGGCGAAATCGTTCGCACCGAACGCTTCCCCGGCAGCCACTTCATCCATCCGGTGAACCGCCCCGGTTCGAACTGCATCTTCGGACTCTCGCTCGACGGCGGAAAACGGTCGGCCGCCTTCTACGACCTGACGATGCGCTATTTCAGAAATTCCGGCGGCGACCGTGTCGTGACGACCGGCGTGCTGCCCAATTCGGAAGCCGCCTACCTGTTGTGCGAAGACAATTACTGCATCATTCTGGGCATGACCGAAACCCGCACCAGCGTCGTCGTGCCGCCTTCGTGGCGGATGCCGGAGGGTATCGGCGCCGGAATGCTGACCGGCAGTCCCTTCGTGATGAACAGCGACGGCTATGTGATGCTCTCCGTGAACAACGCCGAGGGATGCTATACGCCGATGGTGTTCGGCATGCGTTCGGCAGGCGCCGAAGCGCGGCTCGGCGATCCGGTCTATGCCGACGGGATGATCCCCTTCTGGATCGTGGAATCCGCGTCCGATGCCGCCGGACCGAAACACTCCGTCTGCTGCGGCTATGCCGTGGTGAAGGACGGCGCGACGGAACTCCGGCTGTACGATCCCGTGGCGATGACCTTCGGAGAGGTGCTGGCGGCAGTGCCGGCCGCCGTACGCTCGGTAACGGCCGTGACCTTCCCCGACAGCGATATTCAGGATCGTATTTACATGCTCTGCGACTTGGGCGACGGCGGAAGCCGGGTGCAGGTCTACGACCGTGCGGCGAAGTCGCTCGACATCTTTTCCGGGACCGTTTACTGTACGGAAATCGTGCTGGTGCGCTGATCCTGCGGGAAAATAACGGCATGCAGGCCCGGAATTTTTCCGGGCTTGTTCCGTCTTGTACGAATTTTGCGTATTTTTACGCATCGAAATCAAGCTTACTATGTCTATAGCATGTCAATTATCGTTCGTGCGCAGCACGCTGCCCGAAGACGTCACGCTGGTCGCCGTGTCGAAGACCCACCCCGTGGAGGCGATACGCGAAGCCTACGACGCGGGACACCGCGTCTTCGGCGAGAGCCGTCCGCAGGAGCTGCGCGAAAAATACGAGGCGCTACCCCAAGATATCGAGTGGCACATGATCGGCCACCTGCAGACCAACAAGATCAAATATATTGCGCCGTTCGTCTCGCTGATCCATTCGGTGGACAGCGCGCGTCTGGCCGAAGCCATCCAGCGCGAGGCCGCCAAATGCGGCCGCACGATCGAGATTTTGCTGGAGATACATGTCGCCGACGAAGAGACCAAGTCGGGCTGGGAGATCGGGGAGCTTATGCGGTATGTCGGCACGGCGCCCTTCGCCCGGATGCCCGATGTCTGCGTCCGCGGCGTGATGGGCATTGCGACCAATACCGACGACGGGGAGGTTATCCGCCGGGATTTCACGGAGCTGAAACGCTGTTTCGACCTTTTGCAGCCCTATTTCGGGGCGCGGTTCAACGTGTTGTCGATGGGCATGTCGCACGACTACCCCTTCGCCGTCGAGTGCGGTTCGAACATGGTGCGCGTCGGGTCGCTGATTTTCGGGGAGAGGGACTACGCGAAGTAAACGGAGAAGCCGTCCGTTCCGGCCGCGGTAAATCCCCGGAGGTGCGCAGGAGCGGGATTATAAACGGCGGACAGCCGGAATGAAGCCTAAATTTGAAAAATGAATCGTATTATGAAGGTAGGATTTATCGGATTCGGAAATATGGCGCAGGCTCTTGCCGAAGGGTTTGCCGCGACGGGGGCGTTGAAGCCCTGCCAGATCGGCGCCTGCGCCCGCGACCGGGCCAAACTGCGGCGCAATACGGAGCCGAAAGGCTTTCTGGCTTTCGACGATGCCGCCCGTGTCGCGGAGTTCGCCGACATGGTGATCGTAGCCGTGAAACCCCATCAGGTCGAAGCGGTTTTGTCTCCCGTGAAGGAGCTGCTGGCCGGGAAAATCGTCGTTTCGGTGGTTGCCGGCATGACGTTCGGAAAGTACGAAACCATACTTGCGCCCGGAACGCACCATCTCAGTACGGTTCCCAACACGCCGGTCGCCGTCGGCGAGGGAATCGTTGTCTGCGAACGCCTCCACTCGCTCTCCGATGCCGAGTGGAAAGAGACGGAGCGGCTGTTTTCGCACGTCGGGCTGGTGATGCAGGTCGATACTCCCCTGCTGGGACTTGCCGGGACGATCTGCGGCTGCGGTCCCGCGTTCGTGGCGATGTTCATCGAAGCGCTCGCCGACGCCGCCGTCAAACACGGCATCGCACGCGCCGATGCCTACCGCATGGTCAGCCAGATGGTCGTCGGCACGGGCAAATTGCAGCTGGCGACGGGACAGCATCCCGGCGCGATGAAGGATGCGGTTTGTTCGCCCGGCGGCACGACGATCGTCGGCGTCGCCGAACTCGAACGCAAAGGTTTCCGCGGTGCGGTGATCGACGCCGTGGACGCGATTCAGGATAAAAAGTAATCGGATTTTTCGTAAAAAAGCCCGGACCGGACGTCCGGGCTTTTTTGTCTGTCATGTCAGTGTGCAGGATCGCCGCGGAGGACGTGTCGTGCGCGTTCGACCGGACTTGGATGCCGGCGCTTGTCTTGTGACTGCGGCGGGGATATGTCCGGAGCGGACGTTACTTTGCGGTACGCGGGTTTGCGACCGAGTCGCGGACGATCCTTTCAGGCGGCAGTTGCAGCTGCGTCCGGCAGCGTACCTCCTCCCGGATGCTCTCCAGCAGCAGCCTGACGGCTGTTTTCCCGATCTCTTCGACGGGCTGGCCGATGCGGGTTATGGCCGGAACCAGAAAATCCAGATAGGGATTGTCGTCGAACGACACCACGGAAATATCTTCGGGGATCCGCAAACCCGATTCGCGGATGGCTTTGACCGCGCCGAGCAGGATCGTATTGCTCAGGGCGAATATCGCCGTGGGACGGTCGGGACCTGCCACGGCGAGCTTGGTCTGCCGGTAGCCGTTCTCCAGCGAGAATGCGTCGCCGGTTATGATGGCTTCCTCCTGCAGTCCCGCTTGTCGGAGCGCGTCGAGATAACCCTGCACGCGCCGGCGGTTCGGCATCGAATGGGGAACGCCCTGTATGCAGGCGATTCTGCGGTGTCCTCTCTGCAGCAGAATCCGGGTCGCCTCCACGCCTCCGCGGTAGTTGTCGGTGCAGACGTACGGCAGCGAGGTTCGCTCGAAACTGCGGTCCACCAGCATGACGGGAACCGAGCGGTTCACCTTTTCGAGGTGGTCGGGCGTCCGGCCGCACGGAACGGCCACGATGCCGTCCACCCGGCGCGAAAGCATCGTCCGGATGCCCTCCTGCTCGTTTTCTTCGTTCTCCATGGTATCGACCACCATTACCGTATATCCGTGGCTGCGGGCTTCCCGGATGATGGCGCTGGCGATGTCGGCGAAATAGGGGTTCGACACCTGCGGAATCAGTAAGCCCAGCGTATTGGTGCGTTTCATGCGCAGTCCTTTTGCCAGAAGGCTCGGCGTGTAGTCGCACCGTCTGGCTTCGGCGAGGATCAGCTCGACGGTTTTCCGGCTGATGCGGTATTTCTCCGCCTGTCCGTTCAGCACCCGCGAAACGGTCGATATGGCGAATCCGGTCCGTTTGGATATGGTGACCAGCGTCTCTTTCATGCGGCGTTCTGTTATATTATTTTATGGATGCCGGAACCCGTATGGATGCCGGCCCCGTTTCCGGTTCTTCCGGTTCTTCCGGTCAGCTCTCCAACCTGTTTACCAACCTGTTTACCAACCTGTTCTCCGGCCTGTTTACCGGCTTGTTTTCTGGCCTGCTCTCCGACCTGCTTCCCGCCTGTTTCCCGACCTGCTTTCCAACCTGTTCTCCGGCTCTGTCTGCCTGTCCGAGTACACCGGCGCGGATTGTTGCCCGGTTTTTGTTCCGAACAAAAGTAGCCATTTTTTCGGATGCGGCAAGAAAATAATGATAGGCATATGAAAAAATACCATAAAAAAGCTTGTAATTTTCTTTTATTGTCTTTATACTTGCATATGTGATTGCACAAACGATTGCGCAATACCTGATATTGATAATCTGAAATTATAACCTATGGAAAAAATTGTGATTGTCGGCAGCGCCAATACCGACCTGATCGTCCGGGCCGACCGGATTCCGTCGCCCGGCGAGACCGTTCTCGGCGGCGAATTCCGGATCGTTTCCGGCGGCAAAGGTGCCAATCAGGCCGTCGCCGTCGCGCGGCTGGGCGGCGACGCCCTTTTCGTGGCGCGTATCGGGACCGACCTTTTCGGAGATGAACTGATGGCCCGCTACACCGCGGAAAAGATGGATACTTCGCATGTCGTCCGCGATTCTCAGGCCCCTACGGGCGTGGCGCTCATCACGGTCGATAATTCGGCCGAAAACTGCATCGTCGTGGCTCCCGGAGCGAACGCGCGGCTTTCCAGAAAGGATATCGACGACGTCCGGCCCGAACTGGCGAAGGCAGGCTATCTGCTGATCCAGCTCGAAATACCGCTCGAAACCGTGGAATACGCGATACAGACCGCCGCCGAATTGGGCGTGAGGGTGATTCTCAATCCGGCGCCTGCGGCGCAGATCGACGAAAAGTACCTGAAATACGTCTACCTCCTTACGCCCAACGAGTCGGAGTGCGCCCTGCTTACGGGACGTCCCGTACTGAACGGGACGGATGCGGCAGCCGCAGCGGAGACGCTGTTGAACAAGGGGGTGAAGAACGTGATCGTCACCTGCGGTTCGCGCGGCGCGCTCGTGAAAAATGCCGATATTTGCACGGTGGTGCCCGCATGCCGTGTTTCGGCAGTCGATACGACCGCGGCGGGCGACGTTTTCAACGGGGCGCTGACCGTGGCGCTGGCGGAAGGCTTGCCGCTCTTGGACGCTGCGCGCTTTGCAACGCACGCCGCCGCCCTCTCGGTGACCCGCATCGGGGCGCAAAGCTCGATCCCGACGCGCTGTGAGGTGGACGACGCCCGTTTTGCGAATAACGGCTGATCCGCCGACCGAATGACAACCCTTTAAAACTTCGAATATGTTTGTAGTAAACAATTATGCGACAGCCGTGATACTCTGCATTGTCACGATGCTGTGCTGGGGCTCGTGGGGCAACACCCAGAAACTGGCAGGCAGGACATGGCGTTATGAACTTTTCTACTGGGACTATGTCGTCGGCATGCTCCTTTTTTCGCTGATCCTCTGCTTTACGCTGGGCAGCATCGGCAGCGAAGGGCGTCCCTTCCTCGAAGATCTCGCGCAGGCTGCGCCCAAGGCCCTCGGCAGCGTACTGCTCGGCGGCGTCATCTTCAACGCCTCGAACATCCTGCTTTCCGCCTCCGTGTCGCTGGCCGGACTGGCCGTCGCCTTTCCGCTGGGCGTGGGTCTGGCGTTGGTGCTGGGCGTGGTCATCAATTACTTGGGAGCGCCGAAGGGCGACCCCGTCATTCTGTTCCTCGGCGTGGTGCTGATCGTCATCGCCATCGTCTGCAACGGAATCGCTTCGGGACGGGTCCGGAAGGAGCCGGGTTCCTCGGCGCAAAACCGCAAAGGCATTCTGCTGGCGGTGCTGGCCGGCGTCCTGATGTCGTTCTTCTACCGCTTCGTGGCCGCGGCGATGGACCTCGACAACTTCGAATCCCCCACCCCCGGCATGCTGACGCCCTATTCGGCGATCTTCATCTTCTCGGTGGGCGTTCTGCTGAGCAACTTCGTCTTCAACACGCTCGTCATGAAACGGCCCTTCGTCGGTACGCCGGTCGGTTACGACGCCTATTTCAAAGGCTCGGCCCGCACCCATTTGGTCGGGATGCTGGGCGGCGCCGTCTGGTGTCTCGGAACAGCCTTCAGCTACATCGCCGCCGGCAAGGCCGGGGCCGCCATCTCCTACGCGCTCGGACAGGGTGCGCCGATGATCGCCGCCGTGTGGGGCGTCTTCATCTGGAAGGAGTTCAAGGGCGCCGACCGCAGGACCAATACGCTGCTGGCCGTGATGTTCCTCTTCTTCATCGCCGGACTGGCCTCGATCATCGCCTCCGGCGGCAACTAAAAACCCGAATCCGAAATGAAAACCTCACTGCTTCCCGCAG
>OGRA01001293.1_pt1 | contig 24135 bp, 18 predicted proteins | sample 1553351 | NCBI WGS metagenome assembly OGRA01 (sample SAMEA2580056, study PRJEB22360) | human gut metagenome | biome: human gut; feature: human-associated habitat; material: faeces | place: Denmark | collected 2008/2010
CACCCGCCGTGTCCGGGTCGGTGGGAATCTTACGTATCACGATCCCCGGGTACAAGGGTTGAACTATGGTGTGAACGTGAATTACTTGTATAACGATTATACAGGTTTCTTTATCTGGCGTTCTCCGGAGGAACCCTATATTCAATCTCCGCTGGCGAATATGGGACGCCGTGAGAATACATTTTATATAGATCCCTTCTTGAATTATACGAATTCGGAAAAAGGGACGACTCATCGTTTCAAGGGGCGTTTCTTCCATCGGGGAAGCCGTATCATCACGCATACCACGGATAAGTCTCTTTTTGACATAACGAATAATATGGGTTTTGATATCTCATCTGTTCCGGAGATTATCAATATGGCGCAAAACTGGCAAACCGAGTTATTGCCGACCTTCTTACCGTATTTGCCGGAGGTGATGAACGGGAAGGTGAGCGGATTGATGGGTGAATTGGGCAAGCTGGGAAATCATTTTTTCCCGACAGCTACCTCGGCGGATTATATGGACTTGATTTCTTGGGTGATGGGACGTACTCCGCTACCCGATAAGAATAACGTAGGGGCTTGGTTGGTAGATGCCATGAAGCCGGTGGAGAAAAAGGCGCCGGAGGCTACGGATCATACTTATTCCTATAATCTGGATTACCAATTCAGCAAGAAGTTCGATCATTCACAACTCACGGTTGGAGGTACTTATGAGCGTATTCATGCGGATTCGAAAGTGACCGGGCAGCATAGTAGCGATAATGTGGCTACCTTCCTGCAATATGATCATAAATTTATCGATCGTTTGAACGTCTCGGTCGGTGTTCGTCTGGAGTATTACCGGGTCGATGATTTCTACAGGGAAGCGGAGACGAAGATTTTCGGGGCGAAGGTTCCGATAAAACCTGTTTTCCGTGGAGGCTTGAATTATGAGTTGGGTGAGTATAGTTTTATCCGGGCATCTTTCGGACAGGGATACCGTTATCCATCCGTTACGGAGAAGTTTATCCTGAAGGATATCGGAGGTGTGGGAGCTTTCCCGAACGCTGAATTGAAAGCGGAGCAAGGTTATAATGCCGAACTTGGTTTCAAGCAAGGTTATAAGTTCGGCAATTTGAAAGGCTTTATCGATGTGGCCGGCTTTTATACCCGTTACAAGGATATGATCGAGTTCCGTTTCGGCCTGTTTAATAATAAGACCTTCGATTATATCGATGGGCTTTCCAAGTTGTTCAATGCGTTCTCTAGCGGCGACGGCTTAGGAATCGGCGCTCAGTTCACGAACGTAGGCCGGGCGGAGATTTATGGGGTAGACTTGTCTACCTCGGGTGTGTATGAGTTTAACCGTGATACTCGTCTGGCATATACTTTGGGGTATGTTTATACGAATCCGATCGATATGGACGTGGATTCACGGAACGCGGAGGAGGAAGCGAATGATGACTTAATGGCGATGCGTTCGAAATCGAATGACAGCAAGTATTTAAAATATCGCCAGAAACATTCCGTAAAGGGGGTATTCGATCTGGAATGGAAACGGTTTAATATCGGAACGAATATGTCATGGAAAAGCAAGACATTGGCGGTCGATTATTTTATGGTCGATGAGCGTATGAAAGCGGAACCTAACCTGATGGATTATATGCGTTCGATGCTATTCGGAAACTTACATGATTATTGGGCAGAGAACAATAAAGGATATTTCGTCATGGATATGCGTGTCGGGATGAAAGTGACGAAGAATATCCATGTACAAGGACTGGTGAACAACCTCTTAAACAAGCGCTATAGCGCTCGCCCGATGGATGTCGGCGCACCCCGGACTTTCATCCTGCAAGTGGGAGCCAATTTCTGACAATTCACCCAGTTGTAGAGACGGAGCGTGCTCCGTCTCATCCCCTCACAACATATGATAACTTTTCAACTCATTTCGTAAACGAATCGCTTGATTGTCCGTCACCTTATCCATCAGTTTCCAGAACCTTTCGCTATGGTTCATCTCTATCGTATGGCAAAGCTCATGCAATAATACATAATTCACCAAATGCCAAGGAAGAAGCATTAATGATTGCGAGAGATTAATGCTCTTCTTCATTGTACAACTTCCCCAATGCGTTTTGCTATTATTGATTTTCACCCCGGTCAACATAAATCCATGTTGCCTTGCCAATAGCGTGATACGTTCCGGCAACAACCGTTTCGCCTCGTGGCGGAGCGCCTTCTCCAGCATGGATTTCAGTAAGGATTGCACCTCTTCCTCTTCGAAACGAGTCTCATTCGGACAAGCGATATGCAGTACCCCATCCTCCAATCTCATGTAGAAATTACTTCGCTCGGTGCGGAAGATATGCAAGCGGAATGTCGTAGCCTGTAACTCCGATCTTTCGTCGAGCAGGGGCCGGGCCGGATACTTCTGGAGCGCTTTTACCAGCCGGGCCTTGTTCTCCATGATAAAAGCGATCATACGTTTCTCGTCTCCCCCGGGTGGCATCGTGGCGGTTATCTTTCCTTTTGATATCTTGAGCGTGTATCGAGTGGCCCGGGGAGTGGTACGGAGCGTTATGACTCCCAAATCCTTGTCTTGTATATTCTTTTCCATTCCTGCCACAAAAGTAATACATTGAGAGAAACAATAATACGATGGAATTGATTATCTTCGCGATCGTAAAGGTTAAAAACATAATCAATATAATAAATTAGCAATCATGAGCAAAAAAGCACTTTTAATTATCTGTGATGGTTGGGGAATTGGTGACAAAGGTAAAGACGACGTGATCTTTAACACGCCGACTCCATATTGGGACGAGTTATTGAAAACTTATCCAGCCTCACAGTTGCAGGCTTCTGGCGAGAACGTTGGTTTGCCTGACGGACAAATGGGTAACTCTGAGGTGGGCCACTTGAACATCGGTGCTGGCCGTATCGTTTACCAAGATTTGGTGAAGATCAACATCGCTTGCCGCGAGAATACGATCATGGAGAACCCGGAGATCAAACGTGCTTATGGCTATGCGAAAGAGAATAATAAGCAGATCCACTTCATGGGCTTGGTTTCCGATGGTGGTGTACATAGCTCTTTGGAGCATTTAATGAAACTGACGGATATCGCCAAGGAATACGGAATCAGCAAGGCTTATGTACATTGCTTCATGGATGGCCGTGATACGGACCCGAAGAGTGGTAAAGGCTTTATCGAGACGTTGGAGAATCATCTGAAGACTACCGGCGGTAAGATCGCTTCTATCATCGGACGTTATTACGCTATGGACCGTGACAAACGTTGGGAACGTGTGAAAGAGGCTTACGACTTATTGGTCGAAGGTAAGGGTAAGCAAGCCGAGTGCATGGTAAAAGCGATGGAAGAGTCGTACGCCGAGGGTGTAACGGACGAGTTCATCAAGCCGATCGTTCACGTTGAGAACGGAAAGCCGGTTGCTGTTATCGAGGAAGGCGATGTCGTGATCTTCTTCAACTATCGTAACGACCGTGCGAAAGAGCTTACGGTTGTATTGACTCAGCAAGATATGCCGGAGGCTGGTATGCATACGATCCCGGGCTTGCAATATTTCTGTATGACTCCGTACGACGCTAGCTTCAAGGGTGTTCATATCTTGTTCGACAAAGAGAACGTAAATAATACGCTGGGTGAGTTCTTGGCAAACGTAGGTAAGACTCAGTTGCATATCGCCGAGACAGAGAAATACGCTCACGTGACTTTCTTCTTCAACGGTGGCCGCGAGACTCCGTTCGATAGCGAGGAGCGTATCTTGGTCCCTTCTCCTAAAGTGGCTACTTACGACTTAAAACCGGAAATGAGCGCTTTCGAGGTGAAAGATAAATTGGTGGACGCTATCAATACGAAGAAATTCGATTTCATCGTAGTGAACTACGCCAACGGTGATATGGTAGGCCATACGGGTATCTACAAAGCGATCGAGAAAGCGGTCGTAACGATCGACGCTTGCTTGCACGATACGGTTGAGGCCGCTAAAGCCAACGACTATGAGGTAATCATCATTGCTGACCATGGTAATGCGGATCACGCCTTGAACGAGGATGGCACTCCGAATACGGCTCACTCCTTGAACCCTGTTCCATTCGTTTATGTGACAGCCAACAAGGACGCTAAAGTAGAGGATGGTATCTTGGCCGATGTGGCTCCTTCAATCCTTCACATCTTGGGCTTGAAACAGCCGAAGGAGATGACTGGTAAGTCATTGATTAAATAAGAGCTAGGCGCATCTTATGATCCAGATAGATGACACTTTAGTAAGTCTTGACGTTATCGAGCGTTATTTTTTATGTGATCTTTCCAAATGTAAGGGGGTATGCTGCGTGGAAGGAGATTCCGGCGCTCCATTAGAGGATTCGGAGTTGGCGAAGCTCCAGAAAGTATTGCCCATTATTTGGGATGATTTATCCCCGAAAGCTCAAGAGGTCATTCATAAGCAAGGCGTAGCTTATATCGATGAGGAAGGCGATACGGTTACCTCTATCGTGAACGGCAAAGATTGTGTCTTTACCTGTTACGACGCCGATGGTACTTGTAAATGCGCTATCGAGAAAGCATACCGGGAAGGTAAGACGGATTTCTATAAGCCTGTTTCTTGCCATCTTTACCCGATACGTGTCACTCAGTATCGGGATTTCAAGGCCGTGAACTATCATCGCTGGAGCGTTTGTAAGGCAGCGGAGATCTTAGGAAAGAAAGAGCAATTACCGGTTTATAAGTTCCTCAAGGAGCCCTTGATCCGTAAGTTCGGCCAGGCTTGGTATAAGGCCTTGGAAGAGTGTGCGGAGGAATGGAAGAAGCAGCGTGAGGAGTAGCTTTTATGTCGTTTATAAATATAAAAAATCCCTTCAGTCTCTTCCTTTGATAACTATACGTTAAAAACGGATGGAGGCTGAAGGGATTTTGTTTTATAGTCGCTCTATTTCCTCAAGGGAAAGGCCGGTGCATTTTTGGATGATAAGAGGGGTTATTCCCTCGGCTTTCATATTACGTGCCGTAGATTCTTTCCCTTTTTGCAATCCTTCTTGCAATCCTTCTTCCATTCCTTTTTTCATGCCTTTCTCAACGGCGAAATCCAAGGTGTTATAATAATCATTATACATCTTCCACTCCGCCTCGTACTGCGCCCGTTGTTTGGGGGTGAGGTTCGCCATGGATCCGATGCGTTCCAACCGTTCGAATATGGCCTTGCGTGCCTTGAAAGGCATTCTGTCTAATGTATCCATATGCTTTAGTACATAAATCCAACGTTCAAAATCTGTCTCGCATTCTTCCTCCTCTTTGTTGAATCGAGGAAGCTCAATATAGATCTGGCGGAACTTGGGGTTGAATACCTGTCCGTTCTCCCGGTCCGCCAATATGATGTCCCTTCGGAATTTACCCTCCTTCCCGTTTTTGTCTGGCCCGTTCTCTTCGTCGAGCGTGAAGTTCAAGAAGAAGACGCCGTACACAGCCGCCAGCTCATAGTCCCATGTTCCCTTTATCCCCTGTTCCACCACCGAGTGCGAGAGGTAATACAAGGCCCTGTCCTTGAAGTGGGGCTGTTCCCTGTTCTGCATCTCGATTATGATTCGTTCGCCCTTGTCGGTCTCGCAATGAATGTCAAAGATGACTTTCCTTCCTTGCTCTGTCTCGGGCAATCGCTCATTGTTCATGATCCTCAGGTCCATGATAGTATGCTCCCCTTCGAGGAGGTCGTTCAGGAACTCGATTAGTATGTCCTTGTCCATTTCCCTACCGAATATGTGCTTGAAGCCGAAATCGGTGAAGGGATTGATAAATTTCCCCATAGTGTTTATAGGTTTTAGTGATTAATAATGAATAATAGTATAATGAGACGGGGCATCCTGTCTTCCGGTTGTAAAGATACTACTTTTTTAATAGGATAGGCATCGTTTTAGCTTTTAAGAAAACACGTACGAGTTTTTTCGGAAACACGTACATGTTTTTCGAAAAACTCGTACGTGTTTTTTGAGAGGCATAATGTAACTACTTCAAATACCGGATCAGCCGATAAATCGTGGGGATAATTTTCCTGAATGTATATTCCACCAAGGGATAGTATGGCCAGGCACTACATGATCTGATTATTTCGCATAGGTGAAAAGATTGTATCACAACCGTGAAACGATTTCATGGGCAGATAGAGCAAGCGACAGCCGATAATGTTTGTATTAAATAGAAAGGCTCAACGGTAACAACTCTTCGTAGGCATCTCTGCGCTCCCTTTCACATCCTTCACAACATATCACTGACATAAAGCAAGTTGGCCGACGTGAAACGTGTGATAAACAAATTAAAGTGTAGATAAAAGTACATTGCGAGATTATCCTCACTATTTATCGGGTGAGCTTGAAAAAGTCGATTCTCCGGGAGTTAAGAATACAAAATGTCAAAGTGCTATATTTTGATATAGATATAAAATGTACGTGCGTACATTAGTATAGAAGAGTAAAGTTTACATGATTAGTAAATATTTTTCTAGTATAGAAACGACTAGTTTAAACGATCGATTCTTTTAGTCATTTGCAAAGGTACGCGTTTCTTCGATACTTGCAACCCTTCCAGACGATTTTTTTATCGCTTATTCTCTTTCTTATCAATAGGATAGGTTATCCTTCACGAAACAAGCGATTCCTTCAACGAACCTCCCGTTTCGACGCTCAAAAAACGCAAGATTTAGACGATCGTTTAGACTAGTCGTTTTTAATAGCAAACGACGATTTTCAATTAGTCTAACAGGTTGATTATCTTAATAAACACTAGTATTAATATTAATTTATTTATTATGAACAAAAAGTTTTCTACTCTTTTGGCAGGTGCTGCGCTTGTTGCTGCGGTATCTGCTAATGCGCAGAATCTTGCTGATGTTAAGGACGGAGTGGCTCTTGACATTAACAAAAGTGCACAAGCTTTGCCTACGTATGACAAAGATACCAAGGGCGGCCTTTATCAATTGAGAGATGCGAATGATCAGATCTTGATGATGAAGGAAGTGAATGGCGAATATTCATTGGTCGCAATGAGTGCCAATGATAAGGATTTCGTTTTGAAAAATACGTTATGGTGTGTGACTACTCAGCCGTATAGTCAAGGTCAAGCGGTAAAATTCGATTTCATGAACAAGGGTACTGGCATGATGTTGGATATCGCTATGGGTGATGATCTGAAAAGTGCGGATGGTAAGAAGGGCTATTGGTGGAAGCCTATAATCGGTGGTGAGATCTCTGGTTGGGCCTTTTCTTCTGTATTGAATAAGTTGGAGAAGAATGTTCCTTTGTATTCTCACTTTAGCACAGACTCTGTTATTGGTTTGTTGAACGATAACGGAACTATCAAGGTCGCTAAATATGCCTTGAATGATGTAAAGGTAGATCCTACAGCTGCTACAGACGTTACAGATCTTTCAAACCTTTCAACTGAAGCGAAGAATACGTTTTCTGGCTTTACTTTGTATCAAGCAGAAGATATCGTATTAGATGCGGATCAATTGAATAAGATTTTCGATTTGCAGGATGCTGATGCGGGTGTTAAATTGAATTTCTCTCCGGATGTTAAGGGTACCAGCTTAAAGAATCCGTTCAACGAGAAGGAATTTATCGCTGAATCTACAGGTGATAACAAGTATTACGATGTGAATGCTAGCAGTACTGCGACTTTGACAAATGGCGAATGGCTTTATGTGACACGTAAGAACGATGATAATAAGGACACTTATTTGAAGGTCGATACAGCTTATACAAATGAGACCGGTGCTAAGTTCTTGGCTTATGGCTGGACTGGTCCTAGCAAAACACAAGAGGCTATTGATCGCTTAGGGGATTTACAAGATCAACATAAGTTCTTATTTGTTTATTCTCCTAGCAAAGATGAATTGAAGATCTATGTGAAAAAGATCACTTGGAGAGGTGATGATGATAAGGTAAAATATTGGAAAGAGATTTATCAAAAGACAGACAACCAAAGAAATAACTGGCGTGTGTCTTTGCAAGATTTGATCAAGGATGAGACTCGTATCTTGACCGTTGATTATTCCAAACAGAATACAACCATCAAATTAGGTTATGGTGGTTGCGAGGCTGATCAATCAAAGACCTCTGTTAAGGATGGTGTTTATTACATCATGAACAAGAAGGGTGAGTACTTAGCTTCTCCGATCTATGAGAATGGCGTGATTCGTTGGACTACCGTGAATGCTGATGAGCAAAATGTAGCTCATATGCCAGCCTATCAATGGGTTGTTTTGAAGACAAACGCTAAAGATCAGAATAATCTGTCTTCAGTAACAGCTACTAACCGTGAGTTTGATGATGCGAAAGGAACATTTAGTTTGTATAAGAATGCTGATACGGAATATGTATATACAAAAAGCAATGTAGAATTAACACAAGATGGTGTTTCTTCTAAATTTACAGTAGCAGCGAAGAGTGACTTACGTTTTGTAGAGGTTCCGGCCGAGGCTGTATCTGATTCTTTGTTAGGTTATAAGAACTTAACGAACGATGAGTTGAAGGTTAATAAATATACATTTAATTACTGGCATCCGTATGCGACGGATAAATACATCGCTAAGTCTTCTAAAGACTCAACTTTGACAGTTAATGTTGGTGTATCTGCCTTTAATGTAGATACTGCTAAGAGAAGTGCAAACAGCTCTGTATATGCGGTAGAGAAGTTTGGTTTCAAGGTTGAGAAAGAACATCAAGATCGTATCAAAGGCTTGAAACAACTTTATAGAACGGCTTATGTAGTGAAATTAAATGGTATTGGCTTAGCTATCAATAAAGAGGATAAGTTCAATGTACCTACTCATAACGATTACAGATCAAAAGAAGGTAATGAGCCTGTCACTCCGTTCTTCTTCAAGGAAAATAATGAGATTAAGGAAACTGGCAAATGCTACTATGCTATTTTGTCTACAACTAAAGACGATAATAATGTAAATGATGTACATTATTCAATCTCTAGAGAAAACAAGGCTGGTGTATCAGACTATGATGGTTCTGCTACATTGAAATCTCAAGTATTGAAAGAATCCAGAACATCCGCATTCGCTATCGAACCGGATGAGACTCCGCTTTACCGTCGTTTCAATTCTCTTGAGCTTGAAGGTAATGAAGGTGACAAGGCTGATACATTACGTTTCATCGAGAAATATCGTAAAGAGTACTTGCAAGTTGAGAACAACAAGAATTTCATGAATGGTGATATCGATTTCTTAGGTATCTACACTCCGGATAAGACGGAAGATGGCTTGTCATTCATCGTTGATACGGCATGGGTAAATCGTGGCGCTGGTAATATCAAACCTCAGTATTTGATCTCAATCGATCGTAACGACTTCGAGGGTACACCGGGTGTTCCTTGTACATATACTCACAATCACTTCGACAACGAGGGTAATAAGGTAGAGGCTGATAAGTGCTCTCACGCAACTCCTGCTATCCCCGGTTTCGAGAGAGGTAAGTATTTGATCAACTTCCATGATTTCGCTTTGAAACATGATAAGGCTAATACTTCCGATGCGAAGAAAGACGCCGCTTATATGTGGAAGAAATATGATCGTGCCGGTTTCGTAGAGGCTGTTCGTGTAGCTGATACATTGTTCATCTTGAGAGACGAATTCAAGAACTTGAAGAATGAGGAGATCACGATTGAGGCTTTAAATAAGGCTGAGGAAGCAGCTTGGGCTGCCGCTAAGAAGGCTGGTGTAAGCAAGGATAACTTCGTATCTTACAAATATGTTTTATCTGGTGACAACCACAAGTATGTGACTTGGTCAATGCGTTTCGTTAACAGAAATGCTGCCGCTAATGAGGTTGAGGCTGATAGATCATTCTTGTTCGAATCAATGCAGGCAGATGGTCTTGACATCGCTCCTACAAAAGCTGCTTGGTTGAAAATGCAGAATGGTTGCTTGGTATTGTCTGATAAAGATGATTCTAAGTTTGACGAAACTGCTACCGGTGGTGATGACGCTTTAATCTTCAACGTAGAGCAAGGTGACGATATCGCTACAGACAACGAGACAATCGAAGCTGTGGAAGGTGTTTCCATCACAACTGATAACGGTACTGTAACTATCCAAGGCGCCGTTGGTAAGTCAGTAGTTATCTCTAACATCTTAGGTAAGGTAGTCGCTGAGACAGTTCTTACATCTGATAACGCAACAATTGCCGTACCTGCCGGTATCGTAGCTGTAGCTGTTGATGGTGAGGAAGCTGTTAAAGTGGTTGTTAAATAATTAAACAAATAGATAGGTCAAGAGATGGGGGAATCCCCCATCTCTTCCTTTAAGAAGATATTTATAATTCTGAAATTCCCGTGCGGAGATAGATTCTTCAAGTACACCGCGATGGTAGAACATGCGGGGGTATTAATACTAAAGTAATAAATTAAAAGCTCAGGTCACGAGAACTTCTGTGAAGAAATGTCGTGACCTTTTTTTGTACTCTTAAATCTCGTGCTATGCTTATATCTACTCAAGAAACATTGATCTATAAATCAATTAGTCCGGAAGACATTTATTGTTATACTCCCGGAATCACCGTGACTTCGACGGGACGCTTGGTCGTGACTTTCGACTTGGGCGGCAAGGGGGTAAAAGAAATCTATGCTTCTTCGCAGCTGTACACGGAAAGGACAAGACGGTTAGGTATCGGTAAGATTTTTGTATCGGACGACCAAGGCGCTAGTTGGTGTTTTATCTCGGATTTTAATTTTTGGCATGCCCGCCCTTTTTGTATAGGGGAAAAGATATATATCATAGGAAACGCAGGCGATTTATGTATTATATGCTCGGAAGATGATGGGAATACGTGGAGCGTTCCCTCGTTTCTCTCCCAAGGTGAGAAATGGCATTCTTCTGCCTGTAATGTTCTTTTCGCTAACGAGCGGGTTTACTTGGCGATGGAACAGCGTTTTTATAACTCGGAGATAGAAGGCTGGAATGTGGCGGGTTTGAGCCCTACCTTGCTATCTTGCTCTATTCACGATGATTTACTGGATGCGTCTTCTTGGCGACGTTCCGATCCTTTTGTTTTCAGGGATAAGGTACATTTCCCGGAAGGGGTTGGCATTCCTTTTTACGAGTCATTGACCAATAAGCCGCTGGAATTGGCTCCCGGTCGTTTTAATGCGCCCACTGGATGGCTGGAGGCTCAAGTGGTTCAAATAAAGGATAAACATCATATTTGGTATGATCCGGAGGGGAAAACGTTCCATATGTTTCTTCGTGCGCATACCGGAGGGATTGGATACGCTTGTTTATTAAAAGTGAGGGAAGATAAGAACGGCCAGATGGTAACCGGCTTTCAAGAGACTCCTTCCGGACAGACCTTGCTTTTCTTGCCCTTTCCCGGTGGCCATTTGAAATTCTTTATAGTGTATGATGAAATATCCCGATTGTATTGGATGGCATCCAATCAATCTTTCGATTCTATGCGGACGATAAGCTCATTACCTGAGACTTCCCGGTATGGACTCCCGAATAATGAGAGGCATCGTTTACAATTATTATTCTCGAAGAATTGTGTGGACTGGTGTATGGCTGGGATGATCGCTTGCCAAGGGAATGAATTATATTCAAGAAATTATCCTTCGTTATGTATCGTAGGTGAGGATATGCACGTGGTTTGCCGTGCGGCGGATGATCATACAAAGGACCCTCAATACTCTGATTGTATTACATATTATAAAATTAAACGGTTTAGAATGTTAATCTATTAAATGAAGTGATTATGGAAAAAGTACTGATTGTAATACCGGCTCGGTATGATTCAAGCCGGTTGCCGGGTAAGCCTTTGGTTAAGATTAAAGGTATAGAGATGATAAAACGGGTCTCGGATATAGCGGATTTTGTATGTCGCAAAAATGAGTCTTGTTCTTATTTGGTAGCTACGGATGATGAGCGCATCGTCTCGTTTTGCGAATCCCGGGAGATTCCGGTGATGATGACTTCCACGAATTGTAAAAGTGGTACGGAACGTTGCTATGAGGCGGTAAGGAAACAGGACACCAATCCCGGACTGATAATAAATCTGCAAGGCGATAATCCCACGTGTCCTCCTTGGATCTTGCAAGATCTGATCGATACATGGAGAAAGGAGAAGGCGGAGGTCCTTACCGCCTCGGTCTTGTTGGGATGGAGCGAATACGATCAATTACTGGCGATGAAAAAGGAAACCCCTTATTCCGGCACGACGGTATTGGTGGATCGGCTGGGATATGCCTTAGCTTTCTCGAAACAAACCATACCCGCTATCCGTAAGGAAGATCAGGCTAGGGATCTTTTGCCTAAAAGCCCTGTCAGGCGGCATGTGGGTTTATATGCGTATAGCGGTCGAGCCCTCGACTCTTATTTCTCATTACCTCCGTCTGTGTATGAACGCTCTTATATAGAAGGATTGGAACAGATGCGCTTCTTAGAGAATGGCATCAAAATGAGGGTCGTAGACGTTGATTATCGGGGACGTGAGACAACAAGCGGGGTTGATTCCCCGGAAGATGTCAAACGGGTTGAGGAAATACTTGAGAAATATGGAGAGTTCGATCTTTCGTGACTTAGATGGAATCGTAGATTCTATTTTATCTCCCTACCATACTTTGGAGGAGGTTCTACCTTCTGGCTGTGATGCTGGTCCGGTATGGATGGATTTTGACTGTTGGGTAGACAGCCAAAAGGTGGATATGCGGACATCGGAATCACCCTTACTCTTGAATATATGTGGTATACCCGCATCCGGTAAATCGTATTGGGCGGAGGAATGGCTATCTGAGAATGGGCCTTGTTTGCATATTGCTTTCGACGCTATCATGGAGGCATTATCCGGGTATCAAGCAGATTACTCGCTAGATAGGGAGAATGCGTTCTTACGTTGGGAACTTCCTGCTCGTTTTTTAGGTTACCGTCTTCTTTTGTTGGGATTGAGGAATGGGTGGCCTATTTTATTTGAACATAGTAATGCGTTGAGAGAACATGTGGATTTGTATAAGAAGATAAAGAGTCTTGGATATCGGATTCATATGGTGTGCATCGATGCGACACCAGAAATGGTTATCAAAAGATTGGCTCGGAGGAATCGTTTTTTCCCGGAGGAGCAAGTAAAAAAACGTTGGGATTGCTTGATAGATTTGTTACCTGAATATCAAAAAATAGTAGATGACTTTAAATTAATACAACCATGGAAAAATGTAGAAAACTTGTGATCGTACGGCATGGTAATACGTTTCGTGCGGGAGAGACTCCGACTCGGGTTGGAGCTAGAACTGATTTGCCTCTGGTAGAGGAGGAACGAGCTAGATCTGCGGGACGTTATTTACGTGAAAAGGGGATTGTGATCGACAAGGTGATTTCGGCCCCCTTAAAACGCACCTTGGAGACCGCTAACTATATCTTGGAGGAAATGAATGTGGATTTGCCTATCATTCAAGACTTACGTCTTAAAGAGATTGATTATGGGCCGGATGAGAATATGGTAGAAGATCATGTAATAAAACGTTTGGGATCTCTCTATTTAGAAAAGGAGGGAATGGACCGGAAAGACCTAACGGAAGATCGGATCGTGGAGAGGGGACTTTCCGTGATCGCCCAATGGAATGAGAAGGCCGTGGTACCGTTAGGATGGAACGTAGATGTAGAGAAACTGATAAGCGGTTGGCAGGATTTGGCGGCTAGTATCCCTGATGGTGAGACTTGGTTACTAGTCTCTTCCAATGGAGTGATGCGTTTCTCCCCCTATATTCTGGGGAATTATGAGGATTTCTGTGCGACTCATGATATTAAGGTTCCGACAGGTGGGGTTTGTATATTCGATTGTGTGGGTGATCATTGGAGGTGTACGGATTGGGGAATAAAGGCTTATAAACTTTTTAAATGATAAATCATGGAAGATATATGGAATATAACAGCTTTGGTAGTTAGTGTATTAAGTGTGCTTTTGTCTCTTTATGCTTTAAGACAGGCTACCACTAAAAATACCTCGGATATGTATCTGTTCTTTATCTCGCAATATGCGAAGGAGGACATGAAATTGGCTTTACGTAAATTGAAAGATATAAAGCGGGGGGTATATCGGTTGGAACAATGGGAGAGTGATATGAAAAATAATTTGCCGAAAGCCTTTGAGTATGACGAGGCGAGACGTTTGGTGAAATATTTTTATGATACTTTAGCCTATATGAAGTTGGAGAAACTAATAGAGGCTCGTTTTGTAAGATTGATTTGCTTGAAGAAAGGGGCATGGCTTTATCTGGACACAGTCGAAGCCATGGAAAAATTTTTTGACAGTGGCTATGATAAAAAGCCATATGCGGTTATTCGGGATGTATGCGAAAATTTACGAAAGGAAGGGTGTTGTCCTCCTTAGTTCATTATTTTCGGCTTTTGGTGATTTAATAAAGCCTTGATCGAAGAAACGATCGGGGCTTTTATATTTATTTCTTAATTTGCCATGACAATATTCCGCAAGTCGAAACCGAATTGAATATACTCATCCTCAGTTATTTGCCTCTCTGTTGTCAGGATGATTAACGCATGCCCTCGATAGGTGTTTCTGTAAGGGGGATGGAAATGGTTGTAATGGTTTTCGAAGAAGCCGCATTTTTTATAGAACTTTAATCGCTTGGAGGAAGTTTCATCCGTAATAGGATCGATCTCTAATAAGATAATCTTATTCAGGCGTTTATTAAAATCCTCCAGCAATAAACCGCCGTATCCTTGTCCCCTAAAGTTCTCATGAATGGCGAAATGTTCGATATATACATAGGTGCTAAAATCCCAGTATGAGATAAAGCCGATAAAGAGGTTGTCTTTCAGATAAGCCACTAGATGATAGTTGGGAGATTGGAAGGCCTGTTCTTGTTGTTCTTCTGTTCGCTGCTCAAATAGAGGGAAACTTGCCGTATATATTTGCTCAAAGGTAGGATAGAGAGGATCTTGCTTTCGCGTTATTTCTAGTATGTCCATATGACTTCGCTTTATTTTGATGCGAAGATAATAATCTAAAAACATTGTCATGTCATATTAAAGCTTTATTTTTGGATGATCTTATAATTAAGATATTGTATACGATGATAGCGTGGTTTCGTTATATATGTTTAATTGTTAGCCTTATAATCACCCTGCCGGAATTACTTTCGGCACAACGTCTGGTTTCTCAACGTCAAGAGGATGTAGAGGCCGGTCTTTTATATAACGAGAGCGTCTACATCCTATCTAATTATTCTTGTCTATCCTCCAATTCCCCGGAAAAACTTTCTTTGGACGAGTTATTGCGGAAGCAGATCGAAGGCTTTTATTTCTATTTGAAGCGGGATACGGAGACAAATGTATTGTTACTAAGGAAACCTGATGGTACGTTTACTCCTTTTAGTGAATCATTGGAAGCCATTAAGACGGCCTTGGATGCGGACTCCACTAAGGTTATGACGCTTTTCCTCGATTTCTATGTAGAGATGGAGCTGGAATCCTCTTTTAAGGAAATAGGCTTGATGGAGTATGTACTTGAGTATGATACGAAAAACGGATGGCCATCCCTGAAGGATATGTTGAGTTCCGGAAAGCGACTGGTCGTTTTCGAGGTTCAGAAACATTTGAACAGTCCTTCATGGTTACATAATATGAGGGATTTTGTGGAGCATACGGACGCTGATTGGGGAAATCAACCGGAAGGGGTTGAGAGTTTTGATGAGCGGCTGAAAAAGAATTTGTCTTTATTTACCGGATATAAGTTCTTGGAGACTTCCCGGGGAAATAGTAATGATATCTCGGCTTTAGCCCGGCAGACACCCTATTTAATAGAATCGTTTAAAAGAGCGTGGATCCGGGATGGAAGGGTTCCCAATTTTGTGTTAGTAGATAAGTATTACGCATGGTTGGATGTCTCGTTGGTTACTTTCCGGAATTTCGATATCATTTACGGCGCGGTTACGAATAACAATGAGCTGCTTAACTACGTGAATTGGGATGGGATGTCTAATTATACGACGGGTAAATATTGCTTTCCGCTAGAGCCCGGAGCCGAGTTGATGCTTTCCCCGATCTCTCCGGGCTATCGGATAGAGCCGGCTACGGTTTATGTCTCCGGTACCCAAAGGAAGGCTTTCGCCGGCGATTTTAAGGCTAGACCTTTGCGGATTGACGAGGATATAGAGATTTATTTACCGTTTGAGGGCGATGAGAAAGATGGTTCGTCCAATCATAATCTCACGGTATCTAGGAATGTCGAGTTTATTCAGGACCCTATACGGGGACAGGTCGCTTCCTTGGAGAATCAGGCCCGTGTGGATTTACCGACCGCTTCGGAACTTCATATGCGGAATCATGATTTCACTGTCGGCGTTTGGTTGAAAATACCTAAGTACCTGCCGGAGAAGGAGGATTATTGTATTCTGGGAGCTAAGAATAGTACTTATCAACAAGCGTTGCATCTGTTGATACGGAATCGGAAACCGTATATGGGATTCTTTAACAACGATCTGGTTGGTAACACGGAGATCGAGCCGGGCAAATGGTATAATGTCGTATGGCGGTATAATAAGCGGAATGGGGAGCAGGCTATATTCGTAAATGGAAAACTGGATGCGATCTCTTTTGGTCGTCCGGCTTATCTGGGTAGTGATAGCTTATATGTCGGTTTCGTGAATTTCAGCCAGTCCTCGAACTTCGTGGGTGTGCTGGATAATCTTTGTATTTGGTCTCGTGTGTTGAGCGATAAGGAGATATTGGGATTGAGCAACCAGTTATTAGATTTACATATATCGAATGCGATTACTTGGTTGGATGTCCTTGGAATTGGGTTGATTTTGATGGTTCTGGTCTCGATTGCTTATCTAGGCTATCGGAAGGTGAAAGAAAAGCCAAGGCAGGATGAGGCTGATGCGGGAACGGTTGTGGAGGAGGGAATCGAGGAAGGAATCGAGGAACCGGATCGTTCTTCGCGAGAGATGCCGGAGGAGATCGAGGAGGTTCCGGTTCTACGCAATTATATCCGATTGTTTGGAGAGTTCTATGTGTTGGACCGGGATGGAAATGATATAACCTCTCTATTTACCCCCAAATTAAAACAGCTGTTTATCTTGATTATGCTTCACTCTTCCCGTGGAGGTTTCGGGATATCGAGCAAGGACTTGACACGGATGATTTGGGGGAATGACAACCCCTCGAAAAGTACGAAGAGCCTTCGAAGCGTATCTATATTGAAACTCCGGAAGATATTGGAACGTATCGATACGGTCGAGGTCCTATTTAATGCGAATCGATATATTCTCCAGCTTTCGGAAGATGTCTATTGCGATTATTTGGCTTGTTTGGATTGGCTGAAAGATAAACGGGTACGGACTCAGCCGGACTTTGAATATTTCTATGATATTATCAGCAAAGGAGAAGTGTTCAAAGGGGAATCGTTTGATTGGATGGATGATTTTAAAAGTTATATCTGTAATAGTACGGTGGATGTCTTGTCTCGCTTTATCGACACTTACTCGATCGAGGATGAGGCGGATCGGGTGATCCAGATAGCAGACCAGATTCTTCTGAACGATCCTTGCAACGAGGAGGCTTTGCTCTATAAGATCAAAGCCTTGATTTACCAGAACAACTTCAAATTGGCCCGTTATGTGTACGACCGCTTTTGCGCTTTATACCAAGAGATGTATGGCGAGGCTTTCCCCTCTTCTTTTGAGCAGGTCGTACCGTCTTCGCTGATGAGTCAGCAATCTCCCCAGTAATATTATAGTGTGCCTGCTCATTGGCAGGACTGTGCCATCGCTATTGTCACACCTGTGCCATCGTTGTGGCAAGACCGTGCCACCGTTATGGCATGCCTGTGCCATCCGTGTGGCACTCCTCTGGCATTACAGTGACAAATGTATGCACCCCACTGATAGCGATCCTTTCGAATAGGGAGGCAGGTGCTATGCCTCTGACTTATCGAAGATTTTTATAAATATTTCTTGATTTATTTATGTCGCTGTTATTGCGTGAATTATGCTTTGTGCGGATATGAAATTTGCCTTAAATTAGCCCTAGGTTAATGCCTTGTTTAGCGTTCGTTAACTCATGGTTTACTGCTCCTCCCTATATTCGCTCTCGTTGTTTCGCACGAGGAAGCGAAGTTGTGTTTTACTATATATATTTTTTTTTCGACTTTAAATTTAATACTATGAGTAACACTATGTCTGACAAGAATTCGGTGAACTTCACACGTAGGGAGTTCTTAGGTACAGTAGCTGCAGCGGCGGCGTTTACAATCGTACCTCGTTCCGTTTTGGGTGGACCGGGCTATACGGCACCTAGCGATATGGTCAATTTGGCCGGTATCGGTGTGGGTAGCCAAGGTGGTGGCGATATACAGAATATCGCTACTCCGGATGTACCTATTAAAAGGAGATCTTTTGGTGGAGGCGGTATGCTGATGCAACCTTATGCGGGCATCCAGCCACCCAGACGGGAACGAAGAGCGTCGGATAATCCTGTGCAAATGGGAGATGCGGAGAAACAATCGTTTAAGCATGCGAATATTTATGCGCTATGTGATGTAGACCACGATTACTCCGGACATATCTTAGCGGGATACCCGAAAGCGAAGAAGTATACCGATTTCCGGGAAATGATCGACAAGGAGAAAGAGATCGATGCGGTATTGATCGGTACTCCGGACCACACCCATGCGGTTATTGCCGCTTATGCGATGAAAGCCGGTAAGCATGTATTTGTAGAGAAGCCGATGGCTAAGACGATTTATGAGACCCGTTTTTTGAGGGATCTGGCAAAGCAAACCGGTGTTGTTACCCAGATGGGTAACCAAGGGCATAATATTGAAGGGACTATGCAGACGGTCGAATGGATTCAAGGTGGTGTGATCGGTGACGTAAGGGAAGTTCATTTGTGGACAAACCGTCCGATGTGGCGCCAAGGTTATTTTGATCGTCCAGCGGGAGTGGATATACCGTCTAATCTTAACTATGACGTGTGGTTGGGACCGGCTCCTGATAAACCTTATAATCCGGAGATGCTTCATTTCGCTTGGCGTGGATTATGGGATTACGGTACAGGCGCTATGGGGGATATGGGAGCCCATACCTTCGACGCTCCGATTTGGGCGCTTAATTTGGGTATGCCCACGAAAATACAAGCTACTTCCACCCCTTACAATAAGGACTATCTGCCACAATCGGAATGCGTGACATATGAGTTCCCGGCTCGTGGGAATATGCCTCCGGTAAAGGTAACTTGGAGTGATGGGGGTATAAAACCGGCTCGTCCGGCGGAGTTGGAACCGAACCGCCAGTTAAGGGAAGCGCTTTATATAGGCGATAAAGGTCTGATCATGCATGGTACCCATGGAGCGGAGCCGCAACTGATACCGGAAAGACCGGGGTTCGTAGCTCCGGCGAAGACATTAAAGCGACCGAGTAATATTTATGTGGATTTTATCGAGGCGATAAAGGAAGGTCGCAAAGCCGCTAATGATTTTGAGGTATCCGCTAAATTGACGGAGATTATGTTGCTGACGAATGTCGCTGTCGCCGCGCAACGGTTGGATCTTACGTTGGAATATGACGCAGAGAATATGAGAATCACGAATTGTCCGGAAGCGAACGATTATTTCCACTATGAGTATCGTAAAGGCTGGAGCCTGTAAGGGACTTTCTTCTAAGGGTTAAGATTAATTTATAAATTGAATGGTTATGAATAAAGATGTGAACAATGGTCAGTCCAGACGTGAGTTTCTAGGAAGATCGGTCGCTGCTTTGGCGGCCGCGTCTTTCCTTCCGAGTGCTTTCTGTTGTACGGGCGCCTCCCGCTCCGGTTGATACGGCGGCGGAGGCAGGCAAGGTTAACTCGAAGTTCGGTGGCGTGCAAATCGGCACGATCACTTATAGTTGGCGTTCCATGCCGGGTGGATTGGAGAATATCATCAAGTATTGCCAAGAGGCGAATATCAGTTCCATTGAGTTGATGGGAGGTGATCTGGAAGCTTATTTAGGAGCTCCGGAGAATCCGATGATGAAATTCTTCCGTCAGCAAGCTTCTCAACCCGCGGCGAAACCGGGTGAGAAACCTGCGGCTCCTCGTCGGATGGGTCCCCCGAAGTTTACTCCGGAGCAGCAGGCTGAGATCGATAAATATAAGGAAGCGGTGAAAGCGTGGCGTCTCGGGTTGGATCTATCAAAGGTAGAAGGTGCCCGTAAGTTATTGAGCGACGCAGGAATATCGGCGCATATCGTGAAGATGGAACCTTCCCGTATGGGTTCGGACGAGGAAATCGATTATGCGTTCAAGGTAGCCAAGGCCATGGGCGCTAAAGCCGTGACGGACGAGATTAATTTGGAGACGGCGAAAAGAGTCGCTCCATTTGCCGAGAAGCATGGGATGTATATGGCTTTCCATAATCATATGCAATATGCCGAAGAAGGGTTTAGTTGCGATCCGATCTTAGCGGTCTCTCCTTCTATTATGTTGAATTTTGACGCGGGCCACTTCTTTGGCTCTACAGGTATCCACCCGAATGAGATGATCAAGAAATATCATGATCGGATCTATAGTATCCACTTGAAAGACAAGACGGGGCCTACGACAGGGGACCAGCCGAATACGAATCAAGTATGGGGACAAGGGGAGATGCCGTTGGAAGACGTACTCTTGTTGATCAAACAAGAGAAATGGCCTATCTATTGCGATATAGAACTGGAATATGATATCAAGCCTTGGTCTGACTCCGTGAAAGAGGTAGGCACTTGCGTGAAATATGCTCGACAAATATTGATGTAGATTATAGAATGTTGTCTTTGGTATGTCATTAATAGGTATAACGAAAGGGCCGGTTCCTGATGGAGCCGACCCTTTATTTTTCATTTATTGATCTCTTTTACCAAATTGGGCGCACACTTAAAATGGACAATGGTTCTGGGGATCAACATTAAAGTCTCTCCGCTTTTCGGGTTTCTAGCCAACCTGCTTGTCTGCAAGCGGGGAGTATAAACACCGAAACCCTGTATACATACCTTTTCTCCGGCTCTCGTTTTCTCTAAGATGATGTTATTCAGTTCTTCCAATATGTACCGGATTTCTTCTTTGTCATTACCGACTCTTTTCGATAATTCCTCGATTAGCTGACTTTTATTCATATCGTATTATTTTTTGAGAAGTTTGTTCTTTGCTCTGTTGTTAAATATTTTTTTCTGTATTGCAAAGGCGATAAGCCCGTGTGCCTCCGAAAGAAGCGTCCCAACGAAGATTGGTTCGAGAACTGCGTCTTCTCAACAATCTCTTGGATATTCAAGGTAGAGTTGGTGAGTAATCCTTTTAATTCTAGGATCATATATTCCGTAATCCAATCTTTGGCGGATTTGCCGCTTACCTCCTTAACAACCATGGTCAAGTATTTAGGGGTGATGCATAGAGAGTTCGCGTAGAACGTCACGCTTCTGTTCACTTTGTAATTACTCATGACCAATTGAAAGAATTTGTGGGTCAGTTCTTTCTTGTGTACATCTATCGTTGCCGTACTGTCTAAAGAATTGACTTTATAATGGTTATATATATCAAGGAATAATATGCGAAGTAAGAGTATAACCGACTCTCTTCGATACTGGTTTTCCGGATCGACGGCTTTTCTTATAAGTAATTCAAAGAAGTCTACAAAGGAAAGAGTTTCCACGTCTTCCATCTTGAAATAGTAATGTTGCCTCATATAGAAAAAGAAATGTGGCGAGAAACGACTGATACCGCTTAATATATCAGTATAAAAGGATTCCGTGATCGTGAAATATCTGATTTGGAAATCTACGCTAACGTCCGTTAATGCGACCAATTGCCCCGGCAAGATGATGATGAGCTCTTTAGGGGTTATAATGTGCTTGTTGGAATAGATATCAATTTTAGCGTTTCCTTTTACACAATAGATGACAATCCCTAATCTTATATAAGAAGGGTAAGTGGTAATAGGGAGTTCTTTGGAAAGTGTAAAGATCTTGAAGTCCTTCTCCAAAGAATAATCAATACCACTATTCGGCTCAACTATTTTTTTAATATTTCCCGACATTCTTTTTGTCTATGTTTCTTATGTAAAATTATAACTTCGTCTTTTACTATATTTATCTAGTGGTTGTTTGGTATAATATTACAGAAATATAGGTCTCGTTTTGGCGTTTTTTAAAGTTTGGTTTAAATGATACCTTGAAAAATAACCGCTATTGGATGTTTTTGTTTGTAGGTCTAATACTTTTTTGCAAGTACGGTTGAGGTGATGTTAGGGATAACTTGTATTCTAAGGGCTGTGCGAGCTGGATGGAATATGTGTTAGGAAATATTAGTAATTCAGGTTAAGGACAAGCGTGCGAGACAAGAACGGGAAGGATTGCCTCGCACGACAGGCTTAGGTCGTCTTTTAGATAAACTTGAGTATATCTTCTGCCTTTTCCGCTATATGATCGGGTGCGTATTTCTCTAATTCCGTACGAGGGCGAAAGCCCCATGTTACCCCACAGGAGGTCACTTTGCTGTTGATGGCGGTTTGCATGTCTACGTCCGAGTCACCGACATAAAGAGCGTACTCTTTGGATATGCTCGCTCGTTCTACGATCTCATTGACGATACTGGGATCTGGCTTCGCCTTTACTCCTTCACGCTGTCCGAGAACCTCCGTAAATTGTATGGAAGGGAAGAAATGGGCGATGAGCTTACGGGTAGCGGCTTGATATTTATTAGAAGCGACCGCCAGTTTTATCCCTCTTTCCTGCAACAAGGCTAATAACTCAGGGATACCGGGGTAGGGAACGCTGCGATCTGTGTTATGCAGATCGTAATGCTTCAAGAACTCTTCCCTTACCTTTAGTATATTCTCTTCCGTCTTTTCACCTTCGGGTAACGCACGTTCGAATAATTTGTTGATGCCGTTTCCTACGAAGAAGTTATACTCCTTTACGTCATGTGTCGGAAAGCCGTTTTGCCGCAACGCATGGTTCGTGCTATGGGCTAAATCCGCGATCGTATTTAATAATGTTCCGTCAAGATCGAATATTACTAACTTTTTCATTTTAGTTTTCTGGCAAAATTAATGGAATGTAGAGATATACTTTCTCTTTCGACTGATAAAATAGATGAACCGATTTAAAAATAGATAAAAGTATTAGGTCATATATAAGATATTTGTATCTTTAGGACAGGAATAGAAATCCTTTGTAATATATTGTATAACCTAAAATTGGAACATCATGGGAAAGAATCAATTAATTCACGGGAATGAATTTCATTTGCTGAAACAAGCTGAGATTCATAAAGCTACAGGTAAATTAGTCGAGTCACTAAACTTGGCAGCCGGTTCTACGGGAGGTTTTGATATTTATAAAGTTGTAGAGGCTTATTTTACGGATTTAGAGAAAAGAAAGGAGATCAATGATTTGTTGGGTATTTCCGAGCCATGTGAGACACGTGTCACGGAAGAATGCTTTTCTTAAATAAGCCGCAGTAGGAATAACATAGAAAAAGGAGATACCTGAATCAGATATCTCCTTTTATTATATCTCAAAGAAGAATCAATTACTTACCAGAAAGTTTTTCTTTCAAAGCAGCCAATTCCTCGATGTCACCTAATGTAGTCTTTTCAACCGGACCGGTTACCATTCCAGATTCCTCTTCTTTTTTACCACCACGTTTTGAGGATGCCTTCTTTTCAGAAGTTGCCTTAGCGCCTTTTTGCTCATCTTCAAAGATGCGGCTGTGAGAAAGGATGATACGTTTAGCTTCCTTGTTGAACTCGATTACCTTGAATGAAAGTTTCTCATCTACTTGAGCTTGAGAACCATCTTCTTTTACAAGATGCTTCGGAGTAGCGAAACCTTCTACGCCGTAAGGCAAAGAGATAACGGCACCCTTATCCAATACTTCGATGATTGTACCTTCGTGGATAGAACCAACCGTGAAGATTGTCTCGAATACATCCCAAGGATTCTCTTCCAATTGCTTGTGGCCTAAGCTTAAGCGACGGTTTTCCTTATCGATTTCCAATACTTGAACCTCGATCTCTGCTCCGATCTGAGTGAATTCAGACGGATGTTTGATCTTCTTCGTCCAAGACAAGTCAGAGATGTGGATCAAGCCGTCAACACCTTCTTCGATTTCTACGAATACACCG
>OGRA01001321.1_pt1 | contig 23750 bp, 13 predicted proteins | sample 1553351 | NCBI WGS metagenome assembly OGRA01 (sample SAMEA2580056, study PRJEB22360) | human gut metagenome | biome: human gut; feature: human-associated habitat; material: faeces | place: Denmark | collected 2008/2010
TGATTGACATAGAATTAAACACGAATGCCGGAGCTTCTCACCCCGGCATTTCCCTATTCATCATTTGCATTTCCGAATATTCATTTGAAATTTATTTTACTTCCTCTACATCGATATATTTTGTCTTGACGTTTTGACTTAATTTTGTAAGACTAACGTATAGTTGCTCAAAGTTACTTGCCGTATTATTTTCCGGGGTTTTAAGTTTTGACATGGTTTCTATAAACCGGGTTACCTTGTCTAAGTCTCTTGTTGTTTCTAATAGTTCTGCCGCCCGATTGAATGCGACGGAAAGAAGTGTATCGGCTGTTTTCTCCCTATCGAGCTTACCCTCACAAATGTTATTGGTAATAGCTATCTCATAACGTTCTTCTTGCTTTTTTGCCAAGTTTTGAATACGTGTAGGATTGCCTTTTTTCCACGTCGAGATGGTCGAAAAAGGAACCCCAAGTAAGATGCTGATATAGGACGGACGTTCACCGGCCGCAAGAAGTGATAATGCTCTTTGCATGAGTTCCGGGGAATATCGTTGTGTCCGTCTTGGAGTACCTTTTGCTTTTTCGTCCATATTCGTAGTTATTTCGTAATTAACAACATTCTAATATACAAAGATTTGACAAAATATCGCATTTTTGCTCTTCGAAATAATTCGTAGTCATTCGAAATGATTATGGAGTGAAGGTGTCTCCTCCCCATAATTATACTTATTAAACTCTCGCCATCATTTGGTTCATCAACGGATTTGTATTGTTATCTATTTGTTGCTGTATTTGCCCTAACTCTTGCTGTTCATTTCCTGCCGGAACCTGCCCGGCTTGTTGTGCCGATTGCATGGCGGCTAATTGTTGCATGGCTTCTTCCTCTTTCTTGTTTATGGATTGAAGCAATCGATCGGAGAATGGGAATGCGCCGTTTTCCAATAACTGTTTTACATCTATGGCTCCGGCTCGGAACAGTTCCAGAAGTAAATCGTTGGTTACTTGACGGAATGAGGGTGTAGACTGGGACTCGGTAATAGTGAGGTCGAAATGTACATTCTTTACTTTGTCGGGATCGAAGTATTTGGATTCTTCGCTGTACTCATTACCGGATATGTTTACATATCTCTTATCTGAATAGAATTGTTGTATGACTTGCATGAGCTTGGTGTCGCGTTCTTCCCGGAAAGCGGTAAACGATGCCATGAGGTCGACCAGATTGGTCGCAGAATTTTGGGCTTCTTGTGCATATAAAGAGGCTGCCATATTAGATGACGGGCTTTTCCCTTGCAGTGCGCCATGCACTCCCGAGATTTCTTGAAGCAGCCGCAATTGGAGATTGAGCATTTCGTATGCTCCCACATTGGTGGCATTGGTGCTTATCTGCTGTGGGAGGGCTCCATTGGGTTTTGGCTTGAACAATATGACTCCGTTGTATCTTGTCCATTCGTCGGCAATATCTTCGATTGTCATGCCATCGGGAATTTGATCTTCTGGGAATAGCAATACGCCTTTTGCGCTCGAACCCATGATAAAATCTATCATGGTAATCAGTCTGTTGATATATCTCTGCTGGTCTATGACGTCGGAGACGAAGCTATGTACGATTCCTCCGTTAAACGGGTATATGCTGATGGTATAGGGGTGTGACTTGTGCCAATAGGGTGTTTCCATTTCTTGCAGGACGTCCCCATAGGGGGATAGCCAACGGGCATACCAATATCGGTCGATGAAGTTCTCGGTCTCTATGAGTGGTATATCGTCTTGCGGTATCCCTTGCGAAATACCTTGAAGGATTCGATCTTGGTTTATCCTTTGAATATTGGGTAATTCTTCATAATCTATTTTATAGTATGTTCCTTCCAATGTATCGTGGCATTTCACTCTTAGTTTCGATTCTTTCCTCCATACTTCTATGACTCTGCATAATCCATTGTCTCGTGGTACAAGGAAGGACAGGGACTCGTCGCTGCCGGGCATGAGGTCTTGATAGAAATTGGAGAGCGTGTCTTTCGTCGCTGAGACATATATCTGCCGTAGTTCTTCCGCTCTTTCGACAGAACCATGTGAAAAATTCGCCAAAAGGTCTCCTATGGATATGTCGTGAATTTCTCCGATAATCGAACAATCCCAATAACGGAAATCTTTCATGTTCGTATCGAAGAATATGCGGTTGTCGGGTACGGTCATGACAAAGGCATCTTCTTTGTTCAATGCGGCATTCCACCCATAGTATGATTTATGGGCAACTATTCCAGATATGACGTAATTCTCGAATGTACGCCGGTCGACCTCCCACATTTTATTTAATGAATAGGCATACCGCATGACGATAGTCATCATCTCACCCAGTTTCTGGTCGTCTCGGTCAGAGGCGACACATACAGGCTCGGTTTGATTACTGCCGAACTGTCCTACAACAGTTTTGACGAGCTGACGAATCATATTGTTTTTTAAGGGTACTTTGCCTTGATCCCGAATATATTGTTCCTCACTTACATGTTTTCTTTTATCGGAATCATATATGACATCGCCCCATTGATTACCATAGGTATATTTTCGGCAACGCTCCGCATACATTCTGAAATTCGATAATGAACTCCATGCTTGTTGGGCTTCGAATAATACGTCTAAGGCTTTCCCTTCTTTGGCTTTTACCGTATCTGTGATTAGATCGGATTCCCGGACGGTGAGTTGTGATTTTCTGTATAGTTTCATTGCGCTATCTTTAATTCGTTGATTATATCATATAATGTATTGTCTATTGTATTTCGGAGCGAGGCTATCTCGGCACTTGTCCGAATGGCTTCGTCTGCCGGTAAATCACCGGAAACTAGATCATCTTCCCACGTCTCAGCCATTCCTTCTAACTTCATGAGGTTTCTGATATGGACATTAAGTCCATCATACACACTCTTGCTCAATACTTTATCGGAATCTCTCGTGTTCTCGATAAACTCATCAATAAATAACTCCTTTAACAATTCGCTATCAGCTCGTTTCGAATCTCTTGCTTTATTTGCAAATTCATACCATTTGCTTCTTAATTTTGCTTTGGGGATTCTGTCGTTCGCTTCTCCCACAGCAGCACCTATGATAGGCACATCAGATAAATCGAAATCGGTAGGTCGTCCTTTTGTCTTTGTCACCAAAGCGTCTACGGCATTGTAGGCTTGCCCGAGAACTCGGAAGAGTCCGGGAACGTAACCGAGATAAAGTTGTTGAAGAACCGCCGGATTGTTGAGTTTCTCCAAGACGGGGATTTGTTCGAGCCAGCCTTTTTCGGCATAGTTCCCACCTGTCATTTCGTTGACAAACTCGCTCCATTTGACTAGCCCTTTCGGAGTACTTCCGTATGCTTTGCGAAATTCGGGAAGATTTTCATTCCATGGGGTTTCTTTGTACAAGGGTCGTCCCATGAAGTTCTCATTGAATGCGATGTGCGCTATCGGTTGTGCCCATGTGGGTGCAGCATTAGTCCAGCTTCCATAGGTTATGGGCACGATGTCCTGCCCTATCACGGCGAAAAAGTCGAGGGGTTTCACGGGGTCACTGATTAATGGGTGTTTTTTATGGTAACCTGTTATTATATCGGCCAGCATTATCCCCCATGCGTGGAATCCTCGCAAACTTTGAGCTAGCGGTATGAATATGAATTTGCCTTCTCCGATAGGTATTACCAAGTTATTATATCGCTTTGTTTCGGGAAGTGCGTGATATGAGTCTCCCCAACGATCATCGTCACCCGAGAAAATCGCACAAAGAAGGGAGTCGAGGAAACCGATGGAAATAATCGTTCCTATGACTTTGGCAAAGCCTTTCTTGTATTTCTTGATTCCCCTGTACAGGCGGTCTGTCCCTTGCAGGGAGGCATTGAGGAAGGCGTAATTATCAAATATCCATTGTATTCCTTCGTGGCTTCCCCGCCGGTTGAAGTTTGTGCTAACATTCTTGGCATCGGTGATTGCCGTATCTATTGTCTTCCCTTCCATTAATGCGGCCACAAATTGATTCAAACGGGTGACGCTTTCCATAAGCCGGGCTGTATCTTGTATGGCTTTTACTCCTGCCATATATCCTTTCTTGATCGCTTTTGCCTGTTTATTCATATCGACAGTACCATACTTAACCGCATTATCTATCGATTTACGATAATCCTCAACTGTATTCGCACTGATATATCCTGTCTCTCCTCCTCTCGATACAAACAGATAAGCGGCTATATCGTAGTCGGACTTGGAAATTTTACCTTTTCTGCCCATACGATCCAAGAAACTTTCTATTTCTTCAATTGTATATCTCTTGTTTTTCGATTCTCCCCGAATATATCTCCGCATGGCAGCGAATGAATCGGGAGCAAGTGCTGCGATCTGTCTGGCTTCGGCGATCGATTTCTCGGCACTGTTGTAAGCGAACGCCCCACTGAAATCCCTTGCAAAGTTGCTAAACAGGAAAAATGCCGGAGAATAGGTGGTATAGAATTGTGACAAGGCTCGGGTAGTTCTCGCTCCCAATCTGTTCAAATGACGAGCTCCGTAAGTGAGCCACCCCGGTATATTATACCATTGGTCGGGTGTTTCTATCTTACGAGGCACATTTTTATCGAGATTCAACCTCCCGTTTATTGAATTGGAGACAAACGGGTTGGTGAACAGTATGGATACTTTCTTTCCTGCGACGAATACATCGACCGAGCTTTCTTCCATTTGTGAGGGGGTCTTGTGAACCGTTCCACGATTGGAGGGATAGGCCTTGCTGAATCTGGCCATTCCGCTTTCCAATTGTTCAGCGGAGGGGACTTCGTCTGTTTCTACCCATGTTTTATTGCCGTGTTCGTCGAGAATGGGATTGCCATTGGTATCTAACGCGATGATTTCGTACTTGGGTATGAGCTGATAGATATTGGATATGGTGGTTATCTTTTTTATCTTATCGGAGGGTTTGGGTTTGTATTTGAGAATTTTCTCTTTCCCGTCTTTGTATTCGACCTTATAAGAATACCCGAACTTATTGCGCACGTCTTTACCGGCCAATAGGGTAAGCAGCCTTTGTTTCATTTTGTTCTTGTTGGCTCTCGCTATCTCGGTATTTGCCATAGCCATGATGGAGACAAGCGGGTTGTCGGCTCTGCTTGTTCTTCCTTTGGCTTGTTTATTGACGGTTGAGCCGGGATTGATTCTTATATTGGAGTCGTACATCTGATCCATCGTTTCTTCGGAGAATCCTCGTAACGGGACATAGAACTGGAATCTTTTCTTATAGGTATCGGCATCTTCTTTCGAAACGAGACCGGATTGTACGGATATGTCAAGAGTTTTGTTCGTGGCTTTCTTGATTTTGTCCCAAAGGCTGATGACAGTATTTTCGCCTAACAAGGATTCGACCTCGGATATAAAATCTTCTGCCGTGTTATAATTTCGGGCATATTCCTGCTTGAATCTGTCGAAATAACCGGAATAGTCTCTGGTGGATAGTTCCTGTATGTAACTGGTTCTTTTCTTGTTGTAATCTTCGACTCCTTTGTGGGACTCTTCCCATTCTTCAAGTGCTTCCCTCCTCATGACTTGGTTACGTTCTATGCCGTGTTTGATTAGCATATAGTCGACAAGGGTATCTTCATCGACACCGTTTTTCCCATGTATTATCTTCTCATACAATTCGAGAAGCGGAAGGTAATAATCAGCATTGTATTCGTCTGCCTCGGCTTTTATCCTAGAATCCATAAAACCGGTGTATTCCCATGCATTCTCTTTTTCGGATATTTCTTTTCCAAGCGTAGAGGATATGAGTTTTTGAAGAGCTTCCAACGGTTGGTATCGATCAATCCAAACACGTCTTGCCATTCCTCGGCGGAGAGCCGCATCGAATATCATAGCTATATCTTGCGGCAGAGTTCCATTGTCTATCGAGTTTCTTATATCATCGGAAATTATGTCGTTGTTGTTGAAGATATAAGTCAGACATTTTTCTGCTTCTTGGTAATCGGGGAAGCTGGCTATGTCGCCCGATATTTCGGCTCCATAGGCTGCTGGTGCACTTTTTCTTATCCTTTGTGATTGATCAGGAGACAATTGAGACAAATCGACGACTCCTTTCCTGTCCATAGATATTTTGATATAGCTCGAAACATCGGGTGCTTCCCTACGGAATCGAGTATTCATCGTTCCATCGGAATTTTCCCCGGTAAGTTTGGGATTCTCGAAGTTTTCTACTATATTTGTGGCAGATAAAAGGTCTTGTTTGTCTATTTCCTGCCGATAATTAGATGACGCTGAGGAGAGCCAATCAAGACCTTTTTCTTTGTCGGCATATACTAGCGTATTGTTATGAGCTATCGGAGCAATAATGTTTTCGGCTTCCCGACCATGTACCGACCTTACATCGTTCACTTCAATGGAATTTCCTTTGTGTTGTATTCCTCTTCCCAATTCTATTGCAACACATACGTTTTTATCATCACGGTCTTTTATTTCCGTGAATATTCCCAACGTATTGTCGTCTCGCTTGAACATAAATATCGGTTCTGTAATTTTCTGAGGAAGATTCAGCAACGATTCAACATCTACATTATGCTTTGTATTGCTCGCCTTGTTTATGACACGTTGTCTCATGACGATAGGCAGATTGGGAAGGAAGAAACGCATCGCTCCTTGCGGGTTGCCCAAATGGAAGATGTCGTTTATCTCCATTTCACCCGATTCATAACGTTTCAATTCCTCGTTAAACCGTCGGTTTACTGCTTCCATATACTCTGCCTCGGTTTCGGAAATGCGATAGCGTGTATCAGTATCAGCAGCATTAGCTTCTGTATTTAATTTCGCTTTTACCCAGAAATTGTATTGTTCCCGAATATTGTCTATTTCCTGTTGAGCTTCGGTGATTTTGGCTCCTTCGGATACATATTCTTCTGACAGGAATATACCGGAATCTGTCAAACACCTAGACCATTCATCGACATATTCTTGAACAATTTGCCGCTTGCCTTCTTTTTTATTTATACCGGAAAGGGGTATGAAATGGGAGGACATGAGCTTATTGGAAAGCAGTCCATAATCTATCGGGAAAGGTGGTACTATCCGTATCGAGCCGATGGCTCCGTTGTACCAATATCCTCCACCGACGGCTTTTATCAGCTTGGGGCTTTCCTGTACAAAATCACGGAAGATGGTCTTATATTGTTCTAAAACATATTTGTTTTGTTTTAATTTAGAATCACGAGACTTTGATTCTTGTTTATAAACGTTTTCATTTACACGATATTTATAGGATTCGGCTATTTGAGTATCGAGAGTGCCGGCCATTTCTGTACCTATATAATGGCTTAACTCCTCTATTAGTTGTGGAGAGGCGACATCGGGGAAAGGATCGGTCTTTGCCCCATCTATAAGACGGGAAACCTCTTTTTTCACTTCACTCGATGAATATTCCTTCATGCCTTTGATCAGGTCGATTATCTCTTTGGATCGATCGCCGCTCAAACTTATATCTATTTCTACTTCCATGTCTCCACCGGGGAAGAAGGTGATTTCTTTTCCATTTCCGATGGTATCCATATTGTCGGAAGCCTCCATTCGTGGAGTGTGGTTGGCGAACCGTACTTTGAGCGTGTCGCCTCCTATTTTCAATTCGAGGTATCGGCTTCCTGTTTTTGCCGTATGTGTGGTATAGTCTTTCTCATCGAAATTTTCACGAAGATATTTATCGACCGCTTTATATACCGAGGTGTGGTTTGTACGGACGGTCTCGATTTTAGAGCCGTATCGGGGATTGACAACGATAGTGCGGAAGCGTATGTCGTCGTTCTCGGTGGAGAATGCCCCGGTGTTGTCATATGCATCTTTCAGCTGATTCGGATTAAAGCATGCGATGTAATCCACTCCCTCGTCCGTACCGGTCAATCCATCATAGCCTAATTTTTTTATCTCGGCTACAAATTGTGGTGTTTCCGTTACCAGCCAGCTGTTCTCGCTATTTAAGATTTCTTTCGCCGTTTCTACCGAGACCGTATCTCCTTGTCCTCCATAGAAACTTAGTGTTGGTATTTCATCTCCCAATGACGATAGAACAATATCTGCGTCACGCTGTGGAACAAACGGTTTTTTTACATCGACAAATAAATCATAAACGTAACCCTCCTCTGTCCACTGTTCCGTGCCGTCCATGTCGTCCGGGATAGACATAGCTCGTTTTTCTGCGATACTCCGTGCTTTTTCGGGATCGACACTTGTAAATATCATTCCGCTATATTCTCCGCCTCTGAAAGCATAAAACGGTGCTTCTTGGCTTATATATGTTATACCGTCTTTCTGCCACCCTCTATTGGGGGTAATTTGGTCCCTACGAAGCGGCGTGCCATGAAAAACTATCTTCGGCTCTCCGTTCTCGTCGACAAATTTCGAGGCTGTTTTCGGGCTATCCTCCCAATCACCGAACCAGTCCTTGAATGACTGGGTGCGCACTTGCGCCCATTGCTTGGGCGTGAGGTTGGTATCGGCTCCGTTCGGGGCTTTCATGTAAGTGCCGTTTTCCCGGGCTCTTTCGATGATGTCTTGCTCCTCGGTGGTGTATGCTTCACCCATACGGAAGCGGGTATGGTCGGTTATCTGTAAATCATTCTCATTGAAGATAACATAGTTTCGTGCACCGTCCGAACGTCCGCCAGTGGTGGCTTGTGCAGGGTATTTGATACCGGTGAAGCCTGCACGGGAGAGAAACCCGCTTGCGGCCTTATCGCTGCCCAAACGTGATTCGTCGGAAAATATGGCGTACACCCGGTTAAAGTCATTGCCTTTTATAATGGGACGCATAATCTTATCGGACATTTCATCGTCAAACTCTTGCTTGGCGGCATGCTCTATGGCCTTTGCCTGCTTGTCCGATACGGGCTGTTCCCAGTCCAAATAATTCTCGCCCGTGTCGTCGGGAATTTCGACGGTATAGAGGACTCTCGTAGATACTTTTGAAATTAAATCTTCAAGACGTTCCCATTCTTTCTCATACTCTTTTAATCTTGGTATTTCAAAATCAAAATCAGGGTCATTACGTTGTATTTCCTCTAATTCTTTAATTTGCTTTTTTAAATCAGATAGAGTAGACATGTTGTCTATATATAAATCAGGTTCGTACCTTATTATATCTTTTAACTTTGCTATCTCTTCATATAAATAATCTTTTTTTGCTGGATCAGCTGCTTTCTCTGCATAGCTTTTCGCAATGCCGTTCACTTCGGTTACATAAGTTCCCCAGCCGTATGCTTGTGCGCCTTCCCCTGTTCCCATAAAACTATGGTCGAAGCGGTCGAACGAGGCTCCGCTACCGTGGTAGACGGTTCTGAAACGCTCCTCGATACCTTCTTTTATACGGGTGTCTGCGGCTGATTTACGGATAATATCGTTCGTGGAGTCCCTGTCGGTGATACGGTTCTTTGATTTCCACAACATGTAAGCGATGTCGGAGTCGGTGAGGCTAAGATCGATGCCTATCTTTCGGAAGGCTTCTTTGATGAACCGTTTTATCTTGCTCCACAGCGAGGGGTTGGTGATTCCTTCCTCGGCAAAATGTGCCAGATACTCATCTGCGGCAGCTCTCTTGCCGGAGAAATCGTTGGCCGTATATTGCTCCTTTTCCTCATTTGTGAGCGAATCGTATGACTTATCATCGAGATAGGCGGCGAATGTGGCTCTTTCCTTATCGGTCATGGAATCCCATACTTGGTCGCACAGCTTGTCGAAGTTTTCACGACCGAGCATAGAGGGCAGTCCATAGTGGGCTACGGCCTCATGCAACAGCGTGCGTTGTGCGTTACGAATAGAACCGTGGTTGGGAGCGACGATAACGATTTCACCTGTGTCTTTGTCGTACCAACCCAGACTCTTCAATTTTTTCGTGTAATTTTTCTCGGAAGGGGATATTTGAGAGACATCTTCCACAACTCGCACAGGGATATTGAGTTTTCCCGCTTCCCGCCCGATATATTCCTGTATCTCTTGCCTTCTCTCTTGTGGCGTTTTTTGTGTGGATAAGCGTTTTTTTTCTTGCTCGGTTGAAGCACTTGTATTATCTTTACCTGCGGAAAAGCCGGTTTGGGAGAGAGCTGTGCCACCTCTCAACGAAGTTGTATCAGTGTCTGTCGTCTTGGTACTTGCCGGATTTTCTTTTTCGGAAAGCGAAGAGCCTGTCGAAACGGTATTGTCCGGTTGCCGAGGTTGGGTCTTGTCGACCGTTTCTTTATCGGATTGTCCCTCTTGCTTAAACTCGGCATCAACGACATATATATTACCTGAATTACTTTTGAGCACATTTCGAGGGCGGAGGTCTGATATGGTAATTTCTCCATTAGAATATTGTGCCTCACCGGTTTGATGGAATCCGAGGGACTTCATATAGGTATCTATCTCCTCGGGGGTAGCATTCGTAGATTCATGTACATAAACCTGCCGGAATATAGGATAAACGCTGCGCCCGTCGAATCCGGTGAATCCGACAAATTCGTATCTTGAACTCGGGAATATTTGGTTGTGAAGTTTTATGCGGTCGAACAAGGGAAGAATCCCTTTGCTGTTCATGAGGTTATTTACCTTATATACATAACCGTCCGATGTATTCAGATAAACATCATTTTCATTACCGCTTGGCATAGGATTCCATGAAAATGTCTCTTCCATTGGAATCCAAATACCGTTTTCTTTGGCGTATTCCTCAGCCGCTCTGGCTTCTATTTCTTGTTGTTCTGCTCGGGATAGAGTTCTGCCAGCCGCTTGTGCATCTCTTGCTGCCTCTTCAATTCTGTCTTGTAGTCTAAGGGCTGTCTCTTCCATTCTTCTATCTCTTTGAGCTTCCGTTCCTCGCTCTCTTTGTGGAATTGATTGAAGTATTTCATCTTGGCTGTCGATTTGTTTTTCCTCTTGCGAAGATAATGAATTTTCTTTATTCGAATTACTTTCTCTTTCATTTATTTGAGTTTGTCCGGATTGGGTTTCTCCTAATTCATCGCGTCGAAATGCAATGTCGTTTCTTGAAGCCAAATCATCGGGCAAAGGCTCTTTATCTTTAAGATATTGTTGGTATATACCCAAACGTTCATTCAAAGATTTGAGTTGTTTTTCCTTGTTTACTCTCTTTACAGGAGAAATTTCTCTCTCTATCTCTTTTTCAAGACGGGCTATTTCGGATTGTGTATTCTTTGTCCCGGCCTTCGCCACTTCTATCATGGCTTTTACTCCTGCGATTTCTTCTCCATATTCGAACTGCTCTCGCAAAGGCATTTTCTTTTCGTCGACCTCTCCGTTGGACTTGCGATATTTTGCCCAGCGGTCTGTTTCTTCTTTCCCTTCTACATTCTGCTGTATTTCCCGGAGTTTATCTTCCACTCTTTGTGAGACCTCTTGTCGCATAGCTTCTTCCTCTCTGGTAAGTTGTTCTCCATTGGCTATCTTATTTGCTATGCGTAATACTGTACTATCTTCTACTGTGCCATCTTCCACAAAACGGGTATATTCAGAAGTATCGGTAATCTCTGATTGCGGAGCGGTTTGCTGCCCGGATTCCTTGTCTGCGGTTTGATTTTTTTCTTTTCCCTTTACATGGGTAATTTGCTCGGGTTTGATAGAAAGAGGTAGTGGTACACCATCTACTACATCTTCCACATCTACTCCCGAATCATCGATACCGATAATTTTCAATGTTCTTTCCACACCGGGGTTATCCGGGTCGGAATAATCTTTGAAGGTTACTACATCTCCTATCTCTAATTCGGACTTACGGTATAAAGGTTGTTTCTCAACCCCTTCGTCACGGGGTGACACCTCCTCTATCTCGCCACCGCTCATAGTGGAGGAGGGTGTTCGGCTTTGTTCATCGGATTCTACTTCATCGGCTTCGTTCTCTATCTGGCTTGCCATATTTGTTTTTGTGATGTCCTCGGCCATTGCACGTGCTTGTCCTACGGCATCTTCTGTCGACATAATGGATACGCTTCTTATGTCTTTGGGAGATACCATAATGGGAGTATTACCTACTCCTACCGGAACGGCTATAAGAGATCCGGATTGAGTTGTAGAGGTATATTCTCCGGCTGCATTGGGTTCCAGTGATACGTTTCCTACCGTAAGTATGGCTTCACGACCGTCTGACAAGGTTACGGTTACTTTTCCTCCCATCTCTTTGTTGATGAGTCTCATTTCTGCCTCGGCAGCTTTGTCCCCGGCTTCTTCGGCATCGGATTCGATCTTGCCGAGTATGAATTCATATCCGGTACGAGCCATGACAAAATCTTGCAAGTCTTTTGCATCTTCTTTCCCTAAATCGTGTGTATTGACCGTTGCCATGACATAATCTGCACGACGGTCTAAGGGTACATTGTCAAGCCCGTGTATTATATCATCGACGGAGAGTCCTTCGCCGAGGTCTTTACTTTCATAGCGTTTTTTGGCCTTGCGGTATCGATTGTATGTCAAACCAACTCCAATGGAATTGGCGACTTGGAATCCAAGCGACATGATACCGACAGCCATTACCATTTGGAATTGCTGTTCCGGGTCTTTGATGTCCTCCCATTCGACATCGCCAACGGTAGCGGCATTAAGGAGCATGCCCAGTTCTTCCTCGGCTACCTCGGGTATGAATCCGTTGAAGCCAGTGAGCTTACCGACTTGCCGGGCGAAACGTGTGGATTTTCCTATCAATGGTTTTGTGAGGAGCTGTCTCCCTCCTTTGTAGCGGGAAAGTAGTTTACCCAGATTGAGCCCCATGTAATTTCCCATGTACTCGGTTCCGTTCTCTATAAGGTTGGCAGCGAATCCTTTCAAGAATGCGAGGCCGAGGCTTTCCCGGTCTTCTACTCCATGATGGGTATAGATTGTTTTTAACTCTCCGCTCGGGTCATTGATTGAACCTAACCGTATATCGTGATCGCCTACCATACGACTCATAACGTCCTCGGCCGTGTGGGCTGCACCTGACGTAAGTGCCATTACCGCACCTCCCACAAGACCGTCAATAGCGGCGTTCCCTAATTTACTTGCTGCTTTGACGGCTACTCTTCCGGCTGCGTTTTTACCTGCATTGGCGGCTATGCGGGATACCGCTTTGGAGGCCGACTTACCGATTATTTTCTTAACTGCTGTCTTCGCAGCCGCTTTGGTCGCAGCAGATGTGGCGGCTCCTACACCTCCCGTCAAAGCGAATTCAACCAAATATGGCAGGGATTCCATGGTTCCTCGCCCGATATTTTGCCACGTGTCGAGTCGCAGGCTGCCTTGTATCTGGTCTAACAGGGAGAAAGCGGCCATAAGTTGCTGTTCTTCTTTGGTAAGTTTTTCGAAGCCTTCACCCTTGTCGCCTATTTTATTGGCGATGGAGAGTACCCGTCCCATGTCGATTGCGTCGGTGGCTCCGAGGGTCAAAATACCGGAGTCGAACGAACGGGCGAACGCATCGGCAAAATTGGCGAGCCAGTTTCCGTCCCTGCGCTTGTACATCTCTATGACATCACGAGCCTCGGATATGTATTTGCGTGCAAGCAGTTGTTCTTCGGATAGACCAGAACTCTTTTTTATCCTACCTAATTCGTGTAGGGCATTATCATTTATAACAGCATCTAATCCGCTTACAAGACTTTTCCTCAAACTAGGTGCTTTTACTGATGTCGATTTAATTCCTTGTTCTATATCCTCCTCCAACTTATCAAGCATGTTCTCAAACTGAAAAACTGCGTCTTTCTCCAAACGTGTGCGGGCATCGGCAAAGCGGTCTTCAAGGGGTTTGTCGAATTGAGATTTATAGGCATCGGAAACGGGGGTGCGGGTGGAGGTTAACCCCTCCGGCTGCGCCGCCTCCCTTTCGTTATAACCCCTCCGTCCTGCGGACACCTCCCCTATCTCGCTACCGCTCGCAGGGGATGAGGGTTGGGCTATATCGCCCTGCGACACCCCGCTATGCTGCGGGGCACGGCCGGGAGAGGGTGTGCGGCTTATCCAACTTTTATCGATTATTCCATCTGCTATTTGCTCGGCGGAAGTAGCGGCCTGTCGTACTTTTTGGAACAAGGGCGTATTTGCCGCCCCGTATTTCCCATGACCCAAAGATTCTTCGTAATCGGCCATGCTGTTTTCCAATTCATCTTCGGATACAATTGTGTTTTGGGAATTTTGATTGGAGCCGGAGGGATCAGGAGATTCCTTTTTTGTTTCTTCCGTCACATACGACCATTTGTCATATCGCTCTTGGAATTCATTACGAATTGATAACGGCAATGCGTACTTTCCTCCTTCACCGTCATATATCTCTACTTTTGCCTCTGGATAGTAGCTCTCAAAATCTTGTATTTTGTCGTTAGGGATATTGTACCTATTTCCGTTCACTCTGTATATTGGCATAACACTATGTTAATCAATTAATTTTGTATTGTGGGAATTTATCATATTTTTTACTGGGCTGTTCTATACCTTCTATATATAATCCTATATTTTCTGCGGCTTCCAAAACTTTTTGTTCAATCTGTGGATATTCCCTCATAAGAGAACCTATTTCTTGAATCGCAGTTTTCGCACTATTCGGATTGTTCCTTAACATATCGTCAATTCTTAACAACTGTTCCGTAACCGTGGTATCTTCACCATATTCATCCTTCATTTTCTCATCACCTAATCCTGCGTCAATAACCGCTTGTCGAGCAGCTTGAAAAAGACTTCCGGCAGAAAACGGCAATTCACTCTCGGATATTTTAATTCGTTTTCCTCCGGATAAAGGAATATCAGAACCTTTCTTATATGGATCACTGCCTTTATTTTTCATAGATGCTACACCGTATTTCGTGTTTCTATCAAATTCAGCTAGCCATTTTTTTAGTTCTCGGTCTAAGCGGTCTTTATTATCTTTGTACTCGACTTCTATTTGTTTTATAGCCGCATCGAACGCCATTTGTTCTTGTTTATCCTGTATTTGATTCCGTCTATTCCAAATAGCCATTTGAGTTTCATATTCCCTTTGTGCTTCTACGGCTTGTACGGCATCACGGCCGGCCTTGTCTTGGAATGCCGCTTTTAACAGGCCTTGATCGTATAACATCTGCATTTTGTCTCTGCGGTCGAGCAGATTTTGGAGGAAAGCATTATTGACGGCCGTAGCGGGTTTTCGGGCGGCTGCATTGCCGCCTGCGGCTACTCCTATTATCTCGGCTAATGTGGCTCCTACATCGCCGAGTACGGCTAATTTCCTTCGATTTTCCACGATTCGAGGATCGATTTCTTCGGGACGTTTGAGTATGCGGTTATAAATAGAGACAAAAGATTCGCCGGCTTCTGCGGCTTCTCTCATCTGGGCGGCTTGTTCCGGGGTGACATTGAACACGGGTTTCTCAGAAGTACCATCGTAACCTACTCCATATCCGGTAGTAGCGTCTATATAGGGAACGGGGTTTTTAGAACGGCTGGCGGCTACCGTATTTTCCCATGATTGTTGCAGATTTTTACCGTCTACCAACGGTGTACCGTCTGTTCTCTTTCCACCGGAGGCGGTATTTTGCCAATCGGAATTTATAATTTTACTAACAGGAGAAACGACGGGTGGAGCAGGTTGTGTCAGATCAATCTTCTCCTCTGGCGTTTTTTCCTTCCATCTGTTTAATAAATCGTCTAATATTGCCATATCTTATCCATTAAATAGCGGGAGTGGTTGCATTTCCCGTTTTCTTATAATAGGGTGTAGTAAACAACGACCCGAGAAGATTTACCGAATTGGAGGCTATTTGAGTCCAATTGGCTGCGTTTTGGGCATATATTCCGGCTTTCTGTCCCAAGAGGTAGTTTTTCTGATTCAAATAGTTTGCCTTTGCGTTGTCTTTGATTTGTTGTCCCATAGCGGCGATATTGCCGACGGTATCGGAAAGCGCACGGGCATTTACTTTTTTTACGGCGGCCTCGGCTTCGGGCGTGGCTCCCGTTACTACCGCCGAATTTCGTTGCGCACGAACGGCATCGGAGAGGTTTTTGCGGTATGTGCTCAACAGGTTCTGTACGTCGGAGCGGTTCAAGATGTCTTGATAATAATCTTTCTTGAACATGTTTTCGTTTTCTTGTAATTGCTTGTCCAACTGTTTTCGTGCTTTCCTGTTTGCGAAAGCGGAGCCCAATCCTCCTGCGAGTATCCCGCCGAGAGACCCGATGACTCCTAATATTGTAAGAGGTCCCATAGAACTTTATTTTTTTATTGCAAAAATCGCTTTTCTCTGAAATCAAGGGCATACGTCTTTGCCATTTGTTTGGATATAACACTTAAAACGAGGCCTCCGAAATGGGCTTTTTGTGACGTATAACTGCTTTATTTACAACCTTTGGAGGGTCTATACTACCCGAGATGTATAGTCCTATCGCCCGGGACATGAGCAAGTCGTCATGTTTTCCTTCTATCGCACCATAAGCTCCATTTTTCTTTTTTTCATAAGTATCATGCTCATCAAGAACTTCTTCTTCCCGCTCGATATAGCCATTATCACGGATTATTTGTATCTGATTATTGATAACCATCGATTTGGTGGTTCTATTGGTATGGAATCCCCAGCGGGCGGGAGCTCCTTCTTTAATCTGCGAAGGAGGAGATTGTCGGGCATACAGATTTTCATAGGAGGCTGCGACAAGGTCTAGGATATATTCTGCATCTCCTTGGTCGGAGGCCTCCGTTTCTAGGGTATTGCTTTCGAAAACAAGTAGGGCTGTATCGTACCACAAGGCTATCTGGGTAGCTTTCCACGCCAATATATCGTGATCGATATGTCCTCTCCAAGAAGCGACAATCTCGGGTTTTCCTCCATACATAGTCCAATAGCGGTCTATCACACTTATCACAGACCAGTCGGCAGAATGGGATCGTCCTCCAATATCTACGGAAACGATATAACGATTGGACACGTCGAGCTCGGTATCGGGTTTTTCCCATACTTTAAGCAAGCCGGTTGTATCTTCTTTGAAAGATAGTTCTCTTAATGAATCTTTCCCGGTTATCGCATGCGTAGCAGACTGTAATTCTCCTTGCCAACAAGGAGGTTTCGTATTTTCTCTCATACGGGAAATGGCGTAACGATCGAAAACTCGCTCTCCTGTGTTTGCGAATGCTTCTACATCGTCGGAAGGGAATTCGCTCATCATGTGTTGAGCATCTTGAAATGTTTTTCTTTTGTTTCTATACCATTCTATGGCTTCGAGAGTGGCTCCGCTTTCCCACAAATACCGTTCGTAATCGGTAAAAGAGGATATAAGCCGCTTGTAATCGTCGACAGGTGTCTGATACATTTCTATATCATACCAAGGAATAAATATAGGGGTCTTATCTGACTTTCCTTTTTTCGCGTTCTCATATTCGGTATGAAAATAATCCCCTACTCCTTGTGCCGTAGATTCCATGACTATGACGGAATAAGGGACGAGGGGTATGGACGAGCTGATGGAGGCTATCAAATCTCCTGTTCGTTTTTCTTTGGTATCTGGATACAAAGCGACCTCGGAGAAATGAACCATGGCTATATCCGCTCCTCGAACGGAATCGGGTTTTTCGGCCGAACCTATCGTTACACGGGCATCTACTTGTTGGATATAAGATATATTCTGGGTTCTGGCAAACGGTCTTAATTTAAGCGGGCTATTCAATATCCAAGCAGGATAGTTGTCGAGCAGCTTGCTATACATGGCTCGAATATTGGAAGATGAGTCTTTTACATGCGCTGCTATGACGCTATTCCACTGATGTTTGTGTACAAGCTGAATCCACGCCATATAGATTTGTGTGAGCGTTGAACCTCCCCATTGTCGGGCTTTGAGTAGAATCACCCGGATTGGTTTCCCCTCACGACGTTGCTGTTCGAATAGTTTAAGAAGTTTTCTTTGCGGTCTGTTCAAAAGAAAGGGTATATCGACCGATGTTATCTTATCTTTTATCTTAACTGTGGCTATCGCCCAAAACTCAAAATCGTATTTAATCCGCAGCAAAAAAAATTGACGGTCTATTTCTCGAATAAGCTGGGGTGTGGCTTGTTGATGAAGCCCGTTTTCAAGAAGATTTTTATAGGATTTTTCTTGGGAAAGTATCTGTACCCAGCCATTTTCCTCGTACATATCGGCGGGTATATGTAGAGTCCCGAACTCTTCGATTTTTATTTCTTTTCGGGGTATTACATCTGACCCCTCTCCCGTTACCGGATCATACGGTTCCGTAAAAGACATTCTCCTTTTTTTGTTCTCTGCTATTATTTCAGAGTAATTCATTCGATGCCTCCTTCCTTTTTTGATTGAAAAAAGCATCTTTTCTTCTCATGGCTATGATATGCCTCGCCGTACGAACAGAAATATAAAATTGTGGAGCCGGAGAACGAATCGCCCTTCTAACTGCTTCTGAAAACGATATGCGATTATCACTGGCTTGAATTTCACAGGCTTTTTTGTATAGGTCGATGTACATCTTTTGCTTTATGGGACAAGATGTTATTCGTTTTCCTTTTTTTATGTTCAGAAGATTGGTTATGGCTTTTTCATTACCGATATAAAACCGCTTGGAAGGGGATTGAATCGCCGCTTGATAAATGTAATCACACATTATTCCACCACACAAATTGAGGGTGTAGTAGAACGTGTCACAGAACTCTCGGTCTCTGCTTTCTTGATAATCTAATGTAGGCATACGCAATTTGATTTGCGTATGTTGGGTATCGGTTTGATGCAAATATAAGCTAAAAAATCGATTTTGCAATGACGTACTGCCCTAAAAATCGCACTGACCGATTTTGCAATGACGTACCGTCCTAAAACTATGAAAATGAGATTTTTGTGTTGAGTTTTTTTTTGAACCCATCACAAAAAATCGTATGGAAAAAGATAAAGAAGAAATTACAGCACAAGTTGAAGATCCATCTGGAACAGTAGATGAAACCGTAAAAGCCGAATCTCCTAAAAGCGGCCGATCGGTATGGGTAGAACGACTACGTACGACTTACCCGGATAAAGATGTAGACTATGAAAATGACGATGATGCTTTCTACTCGGTATTAGAGGATTTTTATAATACCAGAGAGGATAGAATCAGAAAACTTGACGAGGGTAATAAATCTCTCACAGAAGCATTGGCTCGTGAACCGGAAGCGGGATTATTTCTAAGTGAATTAATTGCAGGGAGTGAAGTATTGCCTGCCCTTGCAAAAAGTTATGGAGATATTCTCGGAGCTGTCTCGGGTGACGAAGAATCCATGAAAAAATTTAATGAAGGACTTTCGGCTCGCCGGGATTCTGAGAAATCATTTAACGAAATCAGAGCAAAACAAGAGGAAAACGCAGCCCGTAATGCAGAGACCATCGGCTCGTTTTTCGAAGAAAAATCAGCCGACGACGCAGAACGGACGGCCTTTGAGGATTTTGTATCGTCTCTGGCCGACAGCATTTTCACTTTCAATTTCGACCGCCCTACCCTCGATGCTCTTTGGAGGGCATACAAACATGATGAAGACGTGACCGAAGCGGCCACTGTGGCGGAAGTAAAGGGGAGAAATGCCAATATCGAACTCCAAAAAAGGAGCGTAAAGAACGACGGGACACCCAATCTGAACAGGGAATCGGCAGATAGGATAACGGCGAATGTGACTGTCCCGAGGAGTAAACGAAGGGGGATTTTTGAAAGAGGAGAAATTGTTTAACAAAATAGGTAAAAAAGATGAAAATTTTAGGTAAAGAAGTGAATTGGAAATATATCGCTGTCGCCGGCGGTATTGTGTTGTTGTTTTTATTGTTGTGCTCCTTCGGGTTGTTCACATCAGGTGAAACGGTCATCGGACTGGCCGCAACGGTTCCTCTGGCAGGAGGTGGTGTGAACGTTACGGACGAGCCGGTATCGGCAGACTTGACCAAAGAGGTGTCGCCGGATTTGTTGAAAGCGCATATAGACAAGGAGGTTTGCCGGATTATGCCTTCGTCTACACCGGTAGACACGGTGAGCCGCAGCGGTCGGGTGATTTCGGTAGGTTCCCGTGAATATGAGTTTTATTCGTTAGACACCAAACCGGCTTTGACAACCTTGAAAGCGAAATATACAGAAACGGCGTCGGCCGGTGCGAAGCTCGACACGGCGAACAACGATTATTTCGAAGTTTCGGACACGATAAAGGTTATCGGTGTAAAAGGTTATGACGAGGGAGGAACTACTGAAAAAGACGAGTTGGTTCTCTATGTAATGAGTAAAGATGCCGACGGTAAACTGAATGTCTTGGCGGTGAATGGTAAAAAGAGCGGCAGCACACCGGGTATAGTACCCACCATCGAAGCCGGAACTGAACTCCTGCGAATGGGACGAGCCGGAGCGGAGAAAGATGCACAAACTGCACAATTCGAGACCTTGCCTACCAAAGAACAGAATTATGCCCAAAAGTTCTGTACGCAAGTCGAAGTTACTGATGTATATCAGGAATGGACGGAAAAAGAAGTCGATTTCACGTTCACAGACATGGAACGCGATGCCATTTGGGAAATGAAGCGAGGTATGGAAATGAATTTCTTGTTCGGCAAAAAGAACAAATTACGTGATACGACCAAGAAAGAGGACGTGTGGTTTACTGAGGGCATCTGGTGGCAAGCCGGTAAAGACTGGACTTATGACGCAGAGGCAGGAATGACCGCGAAAGATTTGATAGCTCTCTGTAAAACGGCTTTAACGGGAAATGCAAGCAGTAAGAAAAAACTGGTTTTCGCCGGAAGCGATTTTATCGAACAAGTGACGAACCTCGATATTCAGAAAGTCATGCAGGGGGATCAATACAAAGCCGAACTTGGGCTCACGTTCGATTCCATTCACTCGAAATTTGGAGATTTGTATGTGGTATATACAGAAGCATTCGATCTGGCAGGCATGAGCAAATGTGCCCTTGTGGTGGACGATAACTATTTGACCAAATTTGAATTCAAGTCGTTGTCGAAAGAACGCAGGGATTTCAAAACTGCGGGTATACGTGAGACGGAAGGAGAATTTATCCAAGAAATTTCGGGCATTGTATTGAAGAACCCGGGTGCTCACGTTCGTATCACTCCGAAAGCTGAATAAAAAACAAACAGGGGGAGTATCTTTCATCGATACTCCCCATAAATCATAGAAGTTATGTTGAAAGTATATAAAACCCAGACTTACCTGAGTATGCCGATAACCGTGAAAGGTAAATCGGTCCGCATTGAGTTCAGAGGGAATAAATTCACAGGCGGATTTTTCTCGACCAAAGACAAAAATGTGCAGAAAGCGATAGAGTCTTCTAAGGAGTTCAACAACATTATATTTTTAGATGCTGTCGAGGAAGAACCTGTAAAAGAGAAGGAAGACAGAAGGGTAAAAATAGAGTCTGTAAAATCGTTTCAAGAAGCTGTCGAATATCTGAAAGGTGAGGGAATTATCGCTAAAACGCCGGAAGAAATCAACTCGGCAGCCGAAGAATTGAACATTTCATTCCCTAATCTAAAATAACCCCATGCAAATATCCCGATTATCTTATCTGGTCAAGGTCGTTATCGATGAAGTCATTCCGTCGACCGTCGAAATTTCATATAACGACATGCCCATAGATGACAGGGTAAACAGCCTTGCGGAGTCCTGCGCAAAAGAGACTTTACTGGCTTCTCCACTGAGATATTTGCCTCACAAAGATATACCGGGAAATGTAGAAATATATGGAGACGGGAGTGGATATGTGTTACTCCCCTCCGATTTCCTGCGTCTTTTTTCTTTTAAAATGGAACTTTGGAAACGTAGGGTAAATAATAGCATAACAGAGGAAAGTGAAAGTTATCTGCTACAAAAAAATCCTGTTACACGAGGTGGCATAAATTTCCCCATATGTGCGGTGGTTAACAGTGAAAAAGGGCTCATTTTAGAATGGTATTCTGTCCCTTCTTATGTAAGAATACCCAAATGCACGGAAAAAAGATATGTTCCCATACCTGAAATAACGAACTCTGAAATAAATATTCCACAAGGGCTGGAAATGCTCATGGTATATATAACAGCCAAAGAAGTACTGATGAGTTTACAACAATATGACATGGCAAAAGCTACCGAAGAATTGATACTAACGGAAATGAAACAATTATCTATATAAATCGACATGTGTAGAATATTCAAATGCAATCGAGCCGGGAAATATATCGGTTTTTATAACAGGCTGGAAGATGCCATGCGGGATAATCCGATGGCGCAAAGGGACTGGTTTTTCACCAACGGGGAAACATTGAGCGTTTGGATGTTCGACGGGAACCGCTGGCTAGATACCAACAGGGCTGTCGGAGCTGTGAACATGATCGACAACCCGGGAACATTTGTTCCTGATGTTCTAGCGGGTGAAAGTAAGACTTATTTTTATATCGCCCCCCAAGCAGGAGAATATATCTTCACTAATTTTGGAGGGATTTCCGTATCAGTAGAAAAGCCTAGTCTTATATCTATGGATTGGAATGGGATCGAATGGGGCGATACAATCTGTGAGTTTCCTGTTCATGGAGAGGAATTATTGCCGGAGGTCGAACTAAGATTCGTGAGTTTACCTAACGACGATGTGAGCGAAGTATACGGTATCCGTGAATCTAATACTATAAAAAATTGCTATGTGGAGTTTCGAATGTCGCAAGGCTGGGATTTTATCAATAGAGAGAAAGAAAATATTTATTTGTGCCTGAACCGATGGAAGAGTAAAAATATGGCACGTAAATCTACCAGCCACAGAAAATGGGTTACGGTTTATGATTTCTTTAAAACAGGAGATGACTTGTCTCATTGTTATCCCAATAAAGGAGAATTTCTGAACGGTTATTATAGATACGAAATGAAAGGGCTTCCTTTTTGGACACAATCTAGAATAAAACCAGTCGCACTCTCGGATTTAATTGTAGGAGAATATCATGGGGAATGGATCAGGATACCTTACTCGATGGAAAGCATTATGCGCAGATTTATATACATGCGTAATCAAAAAAGTGAACACGATTGGGAGGTCGTGCCTCCTCAAAAATTTTTCGATTCGAGCGGAACGAGTGCTGAAATGGTTTGTTCCGGAGGAAAGATGAAGATGTCACATGATGAAGGACATGCTAACTTTGTCAGTCTCACTTTGGGATTGTGTTTAGCTATAAAAGACTTATCGGTGACTAATTATGAAAAATGGATAAAAGGCTGTATGACGGCCTTCTGCGGAAGAATGGGTTATACTCAAAAACTGGGATTGTTCTATAATGCTACTTTATATGGGAAAAACAGGTTTGTTAAATAACGGGAGGTGTATTATCTATTTTTTTCTGCTCCGGCAGGAATTGTAGAAGGAGTTTCTGCTCCGGCAGGAATTACCGTTTCATGCACTTCCCTTTTTATATGTATAAATTATGGAAAATATCAAACTACCCTTAGATTCGAATCTAAACCCTATCGGGGTTTTGCAGCCCGGCGGGAACATTACGTTAAATGAAAGTGAAAACTTCGAAATTACGGAGTCTGGGATATACCGGATATTTACCGAGTCCGGCACTAACGGCATTGCCGAACTCGAATTTGATATGAACGGAACTATATCTAATGTATATAGTACAGTTGGGACAATAGAATGTTTTTATATTTCGAAAGGTACAATTTTTTATCCTGTATCTGGTTCCTTTCGTGTTACTAAAATGATTTAGCCATGAGTTTAGGAAGATTGGGATTGATACAGGCCGGGCAACCGTCGAAGCAGTGCCCTACGCTTGCAGAGATGACAGCCGATGCCACGGCTACGGC
>OGRA01001342.1_pt1 | contig 23481 bp, 18 predicted proteins | sample 1553351 | NCBI WGS metagenome assembly OGRA01 (sample SAMEA2580056, study PRJEB22360) | human gut metagenome | biome: human gut; feature: human-associated habitat; material: faeces | place: Denmark | collected 2008/2010
CCGTCAAAGCCCTTGACCTCGGCCGCCACCTTGACGGTAAACGCATCGGTATCGAAGTGCGTGATCGGGCCGATGCCGCACGTGCCGGCGCACATGGCCGCCCAGGTGGCAAGCGCCGTGTTGCCGAGCGGCGATACGGCACCTATGCCGGTGATTGCAACTCTCTGTTCCATCATGGTCTCCTCATCCAAGCCGTTCTTCGGCCCTGGTTTCTACATCGCCATTCCGCCGTCGACGCGTACGACTTCGCCCGTAATGTAGGCAGCCGCATCGCTCACTAAAAATCGCACCACACCGGCCACCTCTTCGGGCTGCGCCATACGCTTAAGGGGAATCTGCTCCTCGGTTACCGTACGCACCTTCTCCGAGAGCTTTGCCGTCATATCCGTCTCGACAAACCCGGGGGCGACCGCGTTCACTCGTACGCCGCGGGGCGCAAGCTCGCGCGCCACCGCCTTGGTCAGGCCGATCACGCCCGCCTTGGAGGCAGCGTAGTTGGCTTGCCCGGCATTGCCCATCAGGCCCACGACCGAGCTCATGTTGACGACGCAACCGCCACGCTGGCGCATAAAGGTCTTGGTGAGCGCGCGCGTCATGTTGAATGTTCCCTTGAGATTGACGTCGAGCACGCGGTCGAAGGCGTCATCGCCCATGCGCATGAGCAGGCCATCGCGGGTGATGCCGGCGTTGTTGACGAGCGCCCAAATGGAGCCAAAGTCGTTGAGGACCGCTTCCACGCACGCGTTGACGGCAGCGGGGTCGGCCACGTCACATTGATATGAGCGCGCCGTGGCGCCAGCCGCCTCGCAGGCGTCGCACGTCTCGCGCGCCGCATCGACGCTGCCGGCATAGACGACGGCAATATCAAAGCCGTCCTCCGCCAAGCCAACCGCACAAGCGCGGCCGATTCCCCGCGAGCCGCCCGTGACCAGTGCCACACGACGTGAGTCGTTGCGCTCGAGCGCGCCATTGTTCAAGTTGCCCATGTCATTCCTTTCGGGTTACAGCCCTGTGGACTATGCGAGCTCGTCGGCAATAGCTGCGACCTGCTCGGCCGTCTCGCACGAATACACACGAACGTCGCTCAGCGTACGCTTGACCAGGCCGGACAGCGTTTTGCCGGGGCCGACCTCAATAAATGTGTCGATGCCTTGATCCTGCAGAGCATGCAGTGTATCGACCCAGCGTACGGCATGGCTCACCTGATTGGCCAAGACATCCGATGCCGTCTGGGGGTCCGCCGGATAGGACGCCGCTGTCATATTTGCCAAAACAGGAATGAGCAACGGGGACGGCGCGTGACCGGCCTCAATATATGCGGCAAGGCCACAGGTTGCCTCGGCCATATAGGGGCTATGAAATGCACCCGACACCGCGACCCGGCAAAACCCCGCCCCCTCCATGGCGCGGCCGCCAGCCTCTTTTACTAGGACGTCGAGGGTCTGCAGCGCATCGGGCGCTCCGGCCACAACCGTCTGCTGGGGACTGTTGTAGTTGACCGGCCAGCAGTCCTCGCCGGCCTGCGCAGCCAGGTTCTCGACTTGCGCAGCATCAAGTTTGATGACGGCGCGCATGCCGCCGGGGTGACGCTCGGCCGCCGTGGCCATCAATGCCGCGCGCTCACACACGAGCTCAAAACCCGCTCGCGTATCGAATGCCCCCGCAAAGGTGAGTGCAGCGACCTCGCCCAGCGAGAATCCCGCACAGGCGGCAGGCACCACGCCGCGCTCGCGCAGGGCGACGGCGACAGCCAAGTCGTGCACGAACACGCAAGGCTGCGTGTTCTCTGTCTGCGAGAGCTCCTCCTTGGAGGCGCTCCGGCACTGCTCGCTCGTCCCCGGGCGCACCTCATCGGCAATGGCGAACACCTCGGCGGCCGCCGGCGATGTCTCGATCAGGTCGACGCCCATCGCGGGGTGCTGGGCACCCTGGCCGGCAAACAAAAACGCTACGCCACCCATGCGCACGCACCCTTCAGGACGTGCTCGGCGCCATCGACCAGGTCGTCAACGATTTCGCGTGCGCTCTGGCGCTCGTTGACCATGCCGGCAATCTGTCCACACAAAAACGAACCCTCTTCGTAGTTGCCGTCCTTGGCGGCCTTACGCAGCGCACCGGTTCCCATAGCACCGAGCTCCTCGGCACTCGCGCCGGAACCCTCGCTCTTGGCATAGGCGTTGGTAAAGGGGCTCTTGAGGGCGCGCACCGGATGTCCCGTCGAGCGACCGGTCGCACGCGTCGAAGTGTCGTTGGCCTTCAGGACCATCTCCTTGTACTGCTCCGAGACGGTACACTCATCGGCAACGAGAAAACGCGTGCCCACTTGGACACCAGCGGCGCCAAGCATAAAGGCGGCCGCCACCCCGCGGCCATCCGCAATACCGCCGGCCACGACGGGAATGTCGACCGCATCGACGACCTGCGGCACCAGTGCCATCGTCGAGGTCTCGCCAATATGGCCGCCCGATTCGGTACCCTCGGCAACAACCGCCGTGGCTCCACGACGTGCCACGAGGCGCGCCAGCGCCACCGAGGCAACGACCGGGATGACCTTGATGCCCGCCTCGTTCCACGCCTTCATGTACTTGGCAGGATTGCCGGCGCCCGTCACGACGACCGGCACTCGCTCGTCAATCACGACCTGCGCGACCTCGTCGGCAAACGGGCTCATGAGCATGACGTTGACGCCAAAGGGCTTATCCGTCCTGGCGCGCAGCTTATGAATCTGGTCGCGAAGCCAGTTGGCGTCGGCGTTCATGGCCGCGATAATCCCCAAGCCGCCCGCCTCGGACACTGCGGACGCCAACGAGGCGTCGGCAATCCAGGCCATACCGCCCTGGAACACGGGCTTTTCGATGCCGAGCAGATCGCAGAGAGGAGTCTTGAGCATCTCTACTTCTCCAATGCCGCCTCGACCGTATCGGCGAACTCGCCGACCGTCTTGGGGTTCTCCTCGGTATCGAGTTGGATGCCAAACTCGTCCTCGACGGCGACGAGGATCTCGACGGTGCCCAGACTGTCGAGACCAATCTCCTCGAGCGTGGACTCGGGCTTCATCTCGACGTCGTCAAGGCCGGCGGTCTCACGGATAACGTCGCAAACGCGCTCGAAGGTCTTCTGATCTGCCATGGTAGTTCTCCTTTGTTTGTGCCCCAGGGGCGTTTTTATTTCCTATGTGCGACTACTTCCAACGAAGCAGATAGCCACCTATATCCAGGCCAGCGCCAAATCCAACGAGGGCGATGGTGTCGTCCGCATTCAGTGCGTCGGTGCGTGCCAGCCGGTCAAGCGCAAGGGGAATGCAGGCGCTCGAAATGTTGCCGGTCTCGCGCAGTGTTCGAACCACGCGCTCGTCTGGCACGCCGAGGCGCTTGACCGCCTGACTCAGGATTCGCTCGTTAGCCTGATGGAATACAAAATGATCGATGTCTTCGACCGAAATGCCTGCATCGCTCGCAAGCTTATGGACCGTGTCGCAGATGGCGTTGACGCCGAACTTGAACACGCGGCGGCCATTCATGGACAGCACGCTCTCGCTATCTGCGGAAGCCTTAAACGGCGAGGTGCCGACCAGACCGGGAACGCGCAACGTCTCGACGTCGGGCGCCGTCGAAAGCTCAACGGCAAGGGGGCTGTCTCCCCCAGTCCCAATCACTGCGGCTCCTGCCCCATCGCCAAAGAGCACGCAGGTGGTACGGTCGGTCCAGTCGAGTGCGCGCGTCATCTGCTCGGCAGCAACGACAAGTACGCGCTCGGCACGGCCGCGGGCGATATAGCCCTCGGCGACATCGAGCGCAAATACGAAGCCGGCGCAGGCCGCCGAAACATCGAAGGCAGGGCACGTCGCGCCTAGTCGCTCAGCAACGGCGCACGCCTCGGCGGGAACAAGGTGGTCACCCGTCGTCGTCGAGCAGACGATCAGATCCAGCTGGCTCGCGTCGATTCCGGACACCCGGAGTGCTCGCTCGCTCGCCGCTACGGCAAGGTCGTCAAGTGACTCGGTGGTGCAGACGTGGCGGCTCTTGATACCAGTGCGGGTAAAAATCCACTCATCCGAGGTATCGAGGAACTCGGACAGCTCGTCATTGGAAACACTGCGCTTAGGAAGCGCCGAGCCTGTTCCAAGAATCGTGAAACCCATCACTAACCTCCTTTGAGTTGTTGACGTGTTTACATCGACCAAGAGAGGATAGCGCATTTCAGTCGTTGTTGACGTGTTAACATTAAATTGTCCAAATGCGACAAAGGCTTCACATTGTGTCTATCTCTCGACACCATTACGCGATTGCCTTATTAACTTAGGAGGTAGCAACCGTTATGGATACCAAATTAACGATAGTCGACGTAACCGGATCGACCAACGATGACCTGCTCGAAGCAGGAAAACAGGGAGCGCCGCACGGCACAGGACTTGCCGCCCGGGCTCAAACAGCAGGACGCGGCCGGCGCGGGCACAAGTGGGACTCAACCGTCGGCAACTTATTGCTTTCGATTGTCCTGCGCCCATGCGTTAATCCTGCAAAGTTCTCTGGTCTTGCCGCCGTCAGCGGCCTAGCGGTGCTCGAAGCACTCGAAAAGCAGGGTCTTGCAAACGAGATTCGCCTTAAATGGCCCAACGACCTTGTCGCGCGAGGACGCAAGCTCGGCGGCATTCTGGTCGAGGCCGCACGCGATAACGAAGGCAAGCCCTTCGCCGTCTGCGGCATTGGCGTCAACGTAAACTACACGCCCCAAGAGGTACCCGATGGCGGCCTGGCGGCAATTGGCCTCTCGGACCTTAACGAGAGCGTTTCCACCGTCAATATGCTCCTCGATGAGGTCTATCGCGCAGTTATAGACGCTGTAGATGCGTGGGCAGAGCGTCTTAACGCCATGGAAGAAGACGCCGGACCGCTCGCGCCCGTCCACGGCGAATATGTCACTCACCTCAATTGGATTGGGGAGCACGTTATCGCCCGTTCCCCTGCCGGCGACGAGCTGGCACGCGGCATCTTTAAAACCGTCGATGGCTTTGGTCGCGCATGTATCGAAACGGAAGGCGGTTTGCGATCCTTCCATTTTGAGGAGGCATCGCTGCGTCCCGCGAGCGAATAGGGCGCCACAGCCAGCCGCTCGGCAGCCTTACCCGGCGGTCCGAACCCATCATGCAAAACAAAAGGGCCCCGCTACCGTAACGGCAGCGGGGCCCTTTAAGCTATGAGCGATATCGCTTAGAGCTTGATGTCGATGTCGACGCCAGCGGGGAGGTCGAGACGCATAAGCGAATCAACGGTGCCCGAGGTGGGGTCGAGGATGTCGATGAGGCGCTTGTGGGTGCGCATCTCGAACTGCTCACGGGAGTCCTTGTTCACGTGCGGCGAGCGGATAACCGTGTACAGGTTGCGCTCGGTGGGCAGGGGGACAGGACCGGAAACGCGAGCGCCGGTCTTCTGAGCGGTCTCAACGATGAGCTTCGCGGACTGATCGACGACCTCGTGATCATAGCCCTTGAGGCGAATGCGGATCTTCTGGGTAGCCAACTTAAACCTCCAAAGAGTGCGAGAGATGTTCTCGCGGATTACGTAACAGGGAGCTAGAACTTAGGCGTTCTTGCTCATGACCTCGTCCACGATGGACTTGGGCGCGGGCTCATAAGAGTCGAACTGCATCGTGTAGGATGCACGGCCCTGGGTCTGGGAGCGAAGGTCGGTAGCGTAACCGAACATCTCGCCCAGCGGCACCTTGGCACGGATGAGCTTGCTGTTCTTGCGATCCTCCATGCCCTCGATCTTGCCGCGGCGACCGGAGAGGTTGCCCATAACGTCGCCCATGTACTGCTCGGGGGTCTCGACCTCGACAGCCATGATCGGCTCGAGCAGCTGCGGATCGGACTTCTTGAGGGCGTCCTTGATAGCCATGGAACCGGCGATCTTGAAGGCGGCCTCGGAGGAGTCGACCTCGTGGTAAGAACCGTCGAACAGGGTGACCTTAACGTCGAGGACCGGGAAGCCGGCGATAACACCGGTGTTCAGGGCCTCCTGGATGCCCTTGTCGATGGACGGGATGTACTCCTTGGGCACGACGCCGCCGACGATAGCGTTGACGAACTCGTAGCCGAAGCCCTCCTCCATCTTCTCGAGCTTGATGACAGCGTGGCCGTACTGACCGCGACCGCCGGACTGACGGACGAACTTGCCCTCAGCCTTCTCGACGTCGTGACCAGCGGTCTCGCGGTAGGCAACCTGGGGCTTACCAACGTTAGCGTCAACCTTGAACTCACGGAGCAGACGGTCGACGATGATCTCGAGGTGCAGCTCGCCCATGCCGGCGATGATGGTCTGGCCGGTCTCGTGGTTGGTGGACACCTGGAAGGTCGGGTCCTCCTCGGCGAGCTTGGTCAGAGCCAGGGACATCTTGTCCTGCTCGGCCTTGGTCTTGGGCTCGATGGCAACGTCGATAACGGGCTTAGCGAACTCGATCTTCTCGAGGACGATCTCCTTGCCCTCGGCGCACAGGGTGTCACCGGTGGTGGAGTTCTTGAAGCCGACGCAAGCGACGATGTCGCCGGCGGCAGCGTCGTCACGGTCGATACGCTCGGCAGCGTTCATCTCGAGGATGCGGCCGAGGCGCTCGCGCTGACCGTTGGAGGCATTGACCACGTAGGAGCCGGACTCGGCACGGCCGGAGTAAACGCGGACATAGGTGAGCTTACCGACGAACGGGTCGGTCATGATCTTGAAGACCAGGCCGGAGAAGGGCTCGTCGAAGGAAGGATGACGCTGGATCTCCTCGCCGGTGTCCGGATCGGTACCGGTGACGGCCTCAACGTCGAGCGGGCTGGGCAGGTAGTCGACGACAGCGTCGAGCAGCTCCTGAACGCCCTTGTTCTTGTAGGCGGAGCCCACGAAGACGAGGTTGAGCTCGTTGGCCAGAACACCCTTGCGCAGAGCAGCCTTGAGCTCCTCGACGGTGAAGTCCTCCTCCATGAGGATCTTCTCCATGAGCTCGTCGTCAAAGCTGGCAGCAGCGTCGAGGAGCTCCTCGCGCTTGGTGGCAGCGATGTCGGCAAACTCAGCCGGGATCTCGTCCATCGGCTCGGGGTAGGTCATGCCCTTCTCGTCGGCCTTGAAGTCCCATGCAGTCATGGTGACCAGGTCGATGACGCCCCAGAAGTTGTCCTCGGCGCCCATCGGGACCTGAGCGGCCACGGCGTTAGCGTCGAGACGATCCTTCATGGTCTCGATAGCGTTGAAGAAGTCAGCGCCCACGCGGTCATACTTGTTGATGAAGGCGATGCGGGGGACGTTGAAGGTGGAAGCCTGACGCCAAACGGTCTCAGACTGGGGCTGGACGCCGGCAACGGCGTCGAAGACGGCGACAGCGCCATCGAGGACGCGCAGGCAGCGCTCGACCTCGGCGGTGAAGTCAACGTGGCCCGGGGTGTCGATGATCTGGATGCGGTAGTCCTTACCGTCCTTGTTCCAGAAGCACGTGGTAGCAGCGGAGGTAATGGTTACGCCGCGCTCCTGCTCCTGAACCATCCAGTCCATGGTGGCAGCGCCCTCATGGACCTCACCGATCTTGTGGGTCTTACCGGTGTAGTAAAGAATACGCTCGGTCGTGGTGGTCTTACCGGCATCGATGTGGGCCATGATGCCGATGTTACGGGTATCGGAAAGCTTGTACTTAGGCTTAGCCATGTTAGTTCCTTACCTTAACTTACCAACGATAGTGAGAGAACGCGCGGTTGGCCTCGGCCATCTTGAAGACGTCCTCACGCTTCTTGACGGAAGCGCCCAGGCCGTTGGAAGCGTCGAGGATCTCGTTGGCGAGACGCTCGGCCATGGTCTTCTCCTTGCGAGCGCGGGAGAAGTTGACGATCCAGCGGATACCCAGAGCAGTGGAACGACGGGAGTTGACCTCCATCGGGACCTGATAGGTAGCGCCACCGACACGCTTGGGCTTAACCTCGAGCGTGGGCTTGACGTTGTCCATAGCCTTCTTGAAGGTAGCGAGAGCGTCGCCACCCTCGGACTTCTCGGCAACGATCTCGAAAGCGGTGTAAACGATGCGCTCAGCGGTGGCCTTCTTGCCGTCAAGAAGGACCTTGTTGATGAGCTGAGTCACCAGGCGGTTGTTGTAAACGGCGTCAGGCTGAACCTCACGACGATTAGCTGCTGCACGACGCGGCATGTGAAATCTCCTTAAGTGTCTACCGTGCGGCGCTTAGGCGGCACACGGCGAAAGTATCAAAACGTTATCTGGCTTATTTAGCCTTGGGGCGCTTAGCACCGTACTTGGAACGGGCCTGCATACGGTTCTGGACCGGAGCAGCGTCGTAGGCGCCACGGATGACGTGATAACGGACACCAGGGAGGTCACGGACACGACCGCCGCGGACGAGCACGATGGAGTGCTCCTGCAGGTTGTGGCCCTCACCCGGGATGTAAGCAGTAACTTCGATGCCGTTGACGAGGCGAACACGGGCAACCTTACGAAGAGCCGAGTTCGGCTTCTTGGGGCTCGTGGTGAAGACGCGGGTGCACACGCCGCGCTTCTGGGAGTTGTGCTGCAGAGCAGCGTTCTTGGACTTCTTGGGCACGGAACGACGGCCCTGACGAACCAGCTGGTTAATAGTAGGCAAAGCGTACTCCTTCTCGAATGATTCCAGCTTTCTGTAAAGTGCAACGGCTTGAATCGAGGGGTCAGCATCCCCCTACGAAACACGCAGTTCGATAGGATACGTGGCGTTAGCTGTGCCGTCAACAGACCACGCCGCCGGGCGTATCCCAAAATGAGTATATTTCCGCAAAGCCTACACAAAAGGAATCCCCTTCGGTGCGCGGGGGCGGATTCCCGGTCCGGGCGGCCCGCTGTTTAAGTTTGCTGCTCTACAGTCCTGGCTCGCACGGAGGCCACATTAAGTGGCCTCCGGCTCGTGCGGAACTCGCGACAAACTTAACCCCTGTGCCGCCCGGCCCGGGAATCCGACGCGCTCGTCAGGGCAACGTTCCCTGCCAAAAAGGGACAGGTTTATTTTGGTCGGTTTTATCTGGGAAAACACCACTCTTCACGGTGATCCGCATCCATTTGCCACGTTCTTCCGAGAATCAGACGAATAACGTCCAATCCACTCGTCCATATAACGCTAAAAAGGCCGCTTCCCCCCTTGGGAAGCGGCCCAGACTTTACGAATAAACGATGGTAAAGGGTACTTCTGTTTCGGTCTCTCCTGTTGACGTGCACCTCGTGCCCTCAAGCGTTACTGAGACCACTTGGTCGACATCGATCAACTTCGTTGGCAGCCAGATGTTCTCTCCGCTATTGCGCGCATAAGAAAAATATAAGTTGAACACCCCTGCGTCGTCATCTTCGACAATCTGCTCCGATCCATCCTTGTAGCTGACGGTCAGCTTATTATCAACTGCATCAATGCCCAGATCATCGATGTGTGTCTGGATAGAAAACGGGCTGATCTCGAGAGGCGAGTCATCGGAGCGGAGTTCCTTTGTATCGACGTAAGCTCCAACGCTAAACTCGGGCGTCGATGCCTCGAACGGCTTCGCATCCTCGCCTTCGCCCTCGGTCCACGAGATATTCCAGGTGACCGCATGTTGAAAACCTCGCTCGCGATCCATAGAGGCAAAGTACATCGTGCCATTAATGACCGTGTCGCTTGATGTGTCCTTATCAATGGTGCAGCGTGTGTCAGCCCATTCCTCGCCGAAGTTCATGCTGGGCGTGCCGATGCCTTGTTCTTCTTCACCATAGAGAACAAGTTCGCCCGTCTCTGCTGCCGGCTTGTAGTAGTTAACGCCATTTGGATTGGACAGCGTAAACGTCACGGCACCGCAACCGTTTTTATCGATAGCCATCTCATGGATATCAAGCGTATAGCCGTTACCCTCGACGGACAGATTAACCTTCTGGACTGCACCCTCCAGGCTTTGGGGCGCAATGCCGTCACCAAACTCTCTGGTGTAGGTGTATTTAGCCCCCGATGAGCCGCCGTTGGTCCAGGTAATGGAATCCCCATTGCCGTGGTTTCCCCAGGCTGAGGCAAAATAGCTGGAATTGATAACGGCGTAGGCGACCCCTCCGGTCGCCAACACTCCGGCGAGACATCCGATTACGGCAACATAGAGAGACTTCGCGTGGCCCTTTCGATGAAGCGGCTCACCCGCAGCGGTATTAAGGACGCGATCTGCAAGATTGCTATCGGCTTGGATGGACTCGAAGGCCTGCTTGATTTGGTTGGATTTCACGGTCGCCCTCCTCTAGGATGAATTTGAGTTTCGATCGACCACGAGCTAAACGCGTTCGAACGGTCGCGGCTGGTACATGCAACAACTCGGCAATCTCTGAGGTCGAAAAGCCCAGATAGTAATAGAGCACGATGGGGATACGGAATCGTTCCGGAAGTCGCATAACGTCCGACAGGACAGCCCTGGTCTCATCCTGCGCTACCGATAGCGAACCGGCCAGGTTCTCAATATCCTCCACGCGCCTCCACGGCTTTCGAAAGAGCGATTTGCATTCATTGATCGTGACCCGGATAAGCCAGCGGCGAAGATGCTCCCAACTCTCAAAATGTCCATCGCTTTTAAGCAGCTTAAGAAAGACATCTTGGGCAATATCGTCGGCATCGGCACGATCGCGCAGGTACGTCAATGCGATTCGAAACACGACATCCCTGTGATCTTCAACCGCCTGTCTAAAAGCTTGTTCTTCCATAATCACCTCCCGGTGATGCTGATGTTTCTTGCTGAGGCCCTCACCATAGATACGCTTTGACCGAACGGAATGTTTCAAATTCAAGCAGGAAAAACCTACCAAAATAAACCTGTCCCTTTTTGGCAGGTTTTCTTCAACAAAAAAGACCCGCTTCCCTGTTGGGAAACGGGTCTTTGGAAGGGCGGTTAACGTACTTGGAAGTTACTCCTCGTCGTTGTCCTTGGCCTCTTCGGCGTCGTCGGTGTCCACGAGCTGGTTGAGCAGCTCGTCGAGGGAAGCCATGTCCTCGTTGATCGCGCCGTTGGCGGGAGCCTTCTTGTCGTCGATCGGGGCGCCCAGGAGCTCCTCGTCGGCGTCGGCGTGATGCGTCGGAGCGGAAGTACCCAGCAGGATATCGTCCGGACCGTCGGGGCTAAAGACCATCTGCAGCAGCTGCGAGAGGTCTTCCTCGTCGGCAACGTCGTCGTTGTTCTCGAGGATGTAGAGCAGATCGTGGGCCTCGAGGCCGTCACGGAGCTCCTCGATCGCCTTGGCACCGATACCATCGATGCGCAGCAGATCCTCCTCGGACTTGCCGACCAGGTCGCCGACCGTCTCGATGCCAACCTCGCTGAACTTGTTGGTCCAGCGCTGCGACACGCCCAGGTCGTCGAACAGGTACAGACGAGCCTTCTCGGCGGAGATGGTGTGGCCGTTGCGGGTGAACGAACCGTCAGCACCACCGAACTCGTCGTAGCCGGCCCAGTCGAGCTGCTGCGGGAGCTGCTCGTCCAGGTCCTTGAGCTCAACAGGAGCCCACTCGGGCAGTGACTTGGCGTTGGGCGAAACCGGACCGTCGATGTCCACGTAGCCGTCGGCCGTGCGATACGTCAGCTTGGCGTTAGCGTACGGCTTGAGGCCGGTACCAGCAGGGATCTTCTTACCGACGATGACGTTGGACTTAAGGTCGAGCAGGTGGTCGACCTTGCCCTCGATGGCAGCCTCGGTAAGGACGCCAGCGGTACGGATGAACGAAGCGCTCGACAGCCAGGAGTCGATGTTGGACGCGACCTTGAGCGTACCCAGGATGACGGGCTCGGCCACGGGAGCCTGACCGCCCAGACGGGCAACGCGCTCGACCTCGTCGGCAAACTCGTAGCGGTCGACGTACTGACCAAGCAGGTACTTGGAGTCGCCGGGGTTGGTAATCTGAACGCGACGCAGCATCTGACGTGCGAGCACCTCGATGTGCTTGTCGTTCAGGTCGACGCCCTGGCTGGTGTAGACGTCCTTGACGCTCTCGACGAAGGTGTGCATCGTCGACTCGATGTCGGTCAGCTTGCGCAGGTTGCGGAAGTTGACGAAGCCCTTGGTGATCTGGTCGCCGGCGCGAACCTCGCAGCCGTCCTCGATCTCGGGCATAAAGCGCACCGAAGCGGGGACGCGACGCTCGTCGAGGACACGGGTGTGATCCTCGGAGTCGGTGAGCGTCAGCACGTACTCGGACTTCTCGGGCTTAATCGAGAGGTGGCCGGAGTACGGAGCCAGCTCGGCCTCGCGACCCAGGATCTTCTCGTTGACGTTGCCGACGATATCGAACATACGGCTGACCGTAGGCAGACCCTGCGTAATATCGTCGACGCCAGCGACGCCGCCGGAGTGAATGGTACGCATCGTAAGCTGCGTACCGGGCTCGCCGATGGACTGGGCGGCAATAATGCCGACGGCAGTACCGATGGCGACCGGACGACGGGTGGAAAGATCCCAGCCGTAGCACTTCTGGCACACGCCGTACTTGGAGCGGCAGGTGAGCAGCGCGCGAAGCTTGACCTTCTTGAGGCCCGCATCGACCATCTTCTGGATGTCAGCGACCTTCTCGATGTAGCCGTCCTGCTCAAAGAGCACGGTGCCATCGGGAGCCACGACGTCCTCAATGAAGCAACGGCCGACGAGGTCGGTGTTGAGGTCGGTGGTGCCGGGGATGATGAGGTTGTAGGTGACGCCCTCGTGCGTACCGCAGTCCTCCTCGCGGACGATGACGTCCTGGGCCACGTCGACCAGACGACGGGTCAGGTAACCAGAGTCCGAGGTGTGGGATGCGGTATCGACCAGGCCCTTACGGGCGCCGTAGGTCGAAATGAAGTACTCGAGCGGCAGCAGGCCCTCGCGGAAGTTCGCCTTAATGGGAAGGTCGATCGTCTCGCCGGACATGTCTGCCATCAGGCCACGCATGCCGCCGAGCTGACGCAGCTGGGTCTTAGAACCACGGGCGCCGGAGTCGGCCATCATGTACAGCGGGTTCTCCTCGTCGAACATGTCGAGCATGAGCGCTGCAACCTTATCGGTACAAGCGGTCCACTCGTTAACGACTTCGATGTGGCGCTCCGTCTCGTTGATGAAGCCCTCCTCGAAGTACTCGTTGATCTGGTCGACGTTGGCCTGGGCGCGGTCGAGCAGCTCCTGCTTCTCGGCAGGGATGAGAGCGTCCCACACCGAGATGGTGAGGCCGGCGCGGGTAGCGTAGTGGAAGCCAGAGTACTTGATGGCGTCGAGGATCGGGCCGACCTTGGCCTCGGGGTAACGATCGCAGCAGTCCGCAACCAGCTTGGCCACGTCGCCCTTGACCATCTTGTAGTTCATGAACTCGTAGTCTTCGGGCAGGCACTGGCGGTTGAAGATGATGCGGCCGATAGAGGTCTCGAAGCGCGCGGTCTTATTGCCGGTGACGTCGTAGTCGACAAACTCGTTCTTGCCGTTCTTGACACGGAAGATACGGGTGCCGTCCTCGTTGATGACGTTGGCGTTCTCGGCAGACACGCGGACCTGGATCTTGGCCTGCATGTCGACCTCGGAGCGGCAGTCATAGGCGTGCAGCGCGTCGTCGAAGCTCGAGAACACGTGGTTCTCACCGGGCAGGCCGTCGCGGACCTGGGTGAGGTAGTACACACCGATGATCATGTCCTGCGAGGGGATGTTGACCGGCTTGCCGGATGCCGGCGAGCGCAGGTTGTTCGCAGAGAGCATGAGCACGCGGGCCTCGGCCTGAGCCTGGCTGGACAGCGGCACGTGGACAGACATCTGGTCGCCGTCGAAGTCGGCGTTGAAGGGCGAGCAGACCAGCGGGTGCAGGTGGATAGCCTTGCCCTCGACCAGCACCGGCTCAAAGGCCTGGATGGACAGACGGTGCAGGGTCGGTGCACGGTTGAGCAGCACGACGCGGCCGTCGATGACCTCTTCGAGGATGTCCCACACAAAGGTGGCACCACGGTCGATAGCGCGCTTTGCGCCCTTGATGTTCTCGACCTTGCCGAGCTCGACCAGGCGCTTCATGACGAAGGGCTTGAAGAGCTCCAGCGCCATGGTCTTGGGCAGACCGCACTGGTGCAGCAGCAGCTTGGGGTCGGTAACGATAACCGAACGGCCGGAGTAGTCGACACGCTTACCCAGCAGGTTCTGACGGAAACGACCCTGCTTGCCCTTGAGGGCCTCGGCGAGCGACTTGAGCGGGCGACCGCCACGGCCAGAGACTGGGCGACCACGGCGGCCGTTGTCGAACAGGGCGTCCACAGACTCCTGGAGCATGCGCTTCTCGTTGTTCACGATGATCGCGGGGGCGTCCAGGTCGAGCAGGCGCTTGAGTCGGTTGTTACGGTTGATCACGCGACGATACAGGTCGTTGAGGTCGGACGCGGCGAAGCGGCCGCCGTCGAGCTGGACCATCGGGCGCAGATCGGGCGGAATGACCGGGATGACGTCCAGGATCATGTTCGCGGGGCTGTTGCCGCCCTTCAGGAAGGCGTCAACGACCTCGAGGCGCTTGACGGCCTTCTCGCGCTTCTGCTTCTGGGAATCCTCGTCGGCGATGATGGCCTTGAGCTTCTCGGCCTCGGAGGGGAGGTCGATGGCAGCGAGCAGGTCGCGGACGGCCTCGGCACCCATACCACCCTTGAAGTACATGGAGTAGTAACGGGTCATCTCGCGGAACAGCGGCTCATCGGAGATGAGGTCGCGCTCGGTGAGCTTCATGAAGGCGTTGAAGGCGTCCGTGCGGAGCTGCTTCTCGTCCTTGCACTCTTCCTCGATGTCGACGATGCCAGAGGCGATCTCCTCGGGGGTCAGCGGCTCCTCGTCGGAGAACTCGTCAAAGTTCTCGGGGTCGCCCTGCTCCTTGAGGGACTCGATCTGGCGGGCGCACTCGGCATCGATCTCTTCCAGATCGGCGGCGAGTTCCTCGCGCAGGTCGTCGGCGTCGGCCTCGCGAGCCTCGTAGTCAACCTCGGTGATGATGTAGCTGGCAAAGTACAGAACCTTCTCGAGGTCCTTGGACTTGATGTCGAGCATACGGCTCATCGGGAAGCTCGTGGGGCTCTTGAAGTACCAGATGTGGGACACGGGAGCGGCGAGCTCGATGTGGCCCATGCGGTCGCGACGCACCTTGGCCGAGGTGACCTCGACGCCGCAGCGCTCGCAGACGATGCCCTTAAAGCGGATGCCCTTGTACTTGCCGCAGGAGCACTCCCAGTCCTTGGCGGGACCGAAGATCTTCTCGCAGAACAGGCCGTCCTTCTCGGGCTTGAGGGTACGGTAATTGATGGTCTCCGGCTTCTTGACCTCACCGTGCGACCAGGAACGGATCTGGTCGGCGGAGGCAAGGGAGATCTTTACCGAGTCAAAATCAGTAGCTTCGAAATCTGCCACAGTCAACTACTCCTTATCAGTGGTCGTGGCGGCGACAGCCTCGGGTGCCTCGGCGGTCTCGGCATCCTCGGCCTCGACGTCGGCGTCAACGCCGGCGAGCGCAGCCAGGTCGTCGAGAGCGGAGGTCTCCTCGGCGGTCACAGGGGCGGAGGCATCCTCGTCGGCATCGTGCATGGGCTCGATGTCCAGCGCGAGGGAGCGGATCTCCTTGACGAGAACCTTGAAGGACTCGGGGATACCCGGGACAGGAACGTTCTCGCCCTTGACGATGGACTCGTAGGTCTTAACGCGGCCCACGGTATCGTCGGACTTGACGGTCAGGATCTCCTGCAGGACGTTGGAAGCACCGTAAGCGTACAGTGCCCAAACTTCCATCTCGCCGAAGCGCTGGCCGCCGAACTGGGCCTTGCCGCCCAGAGGCTGCTGGGTAACCAAGCTGTAAGGGCCGGTCGAACGGGCGTGGATCTTGTCGTCGACCATGTGGCCGAGCTTGAGGATGTAGGACGTACCCACGGTAATGGGCTCGCGGAACTCCTCGCCGGTGCGGCCGTCGAACAGACGGGTCTTGCCGCGCTCGTCAAGCTGGGTGACGAACTCGGGGCGCATGTGATCGCCAAAGGCAGCGGTGGCCTTGTTGAGCATGTTCTTGTTGGCACGACGGATGACCTCGGCGATCTCATCCTCCTTGGCGCCGTCGAAGACGGGCGTGGCGGTGAAGAACGGACCGGGGACGTACTTGTCGGAGTCGGCCTGCTCGGTATCCCAACCGCAGGCAGCAGCCCAGCCAAGGTGGCACTCGAGCAGCTGGCCGACGTTCATACGCGAAGGAACGCCCAGCGGGTTGAGGATAACGTCGATCGGGGTACCGTCAGCCATGTAGGGCATGTCCTCGACCGGCAGAACGTTACAGATAACACCCTTGTTGCCGTGGCGGCCGGCGATCTTATCGCCCTGCTGGATCTTACGACGCTGGGCGACGTAGACGCGCACCTGCTCGTTGACGCCGGGGGCCAGGTCGTCGCCGTTCTCGCGGCTAAAGCGGACGACGTCGATGACGCGGCCGTAAGCGCCGTGAGGCATCTTAAGGGAGGTGTCGCGGACGTCGTGGGCCTTGGCACCGAAGATGGCGCGCAGGAGGCGCTCCTCGGCGGTCAGAGCGCTCTCGCCCTTAGGCGTGACCTTGCCGACCAGGATGTCGCCAGGGCCGACCTCGGCGCCGATGCGGATGATGCCGTCCTCGTCGAGGTTGGCAAGCATGTCCTCGGAGAGGTTCGGGATCTCGCGGGTGATCTCCTCGGGGCCGAGCTTGGTGTCGCGGGCGTCGATCTCGTGACGGGTGATGTTGATGGTCGTCAGCAGGTCCTCGGCCACCAGGCGCTCGGACACGACGATACCGTCCTCGTAGTTGAAGCCTTCCCACGGCATGTATGCCACGGTGAGGTTCTGGCCCAGTGCGAGCTCGCCATGATCGGTCGAGGGACCGTCAGCCAGGGGCTCGCCCTGCTCAACGGTGTCACCGACGCGCACGAGCGGACGGTGGTTGATGCAGGTGGACTGGTTGGAGCGCTGGTACTTGGCCAGGTGATACTCGTCCATGCCGCCGGCATGCTTGACGATGATCTTGGCGGCGTCGGCAAAGATGACCTCGCCGGCGTTCTTGGCCAGGGTGACCTCGCCGGAGTCCAGAGCGGCGCGACGCTCCATGCCGGTACCGACATAGGGAGCGGCAGGGTGAACCAGCGGCACGGCCTGACGCTGCATGTTAGCGCCCATCAGCGTACGCTTGGCGTCGTCGTGCTCGAGGAACGGGATCAGCGTGGCTGCGACGGAGAGCATCTGACGCGGCGAGACGTCCATGTAGTCGACGTCCTCGACAGGCACGTCGGCGGGAGCGCCGAAGGAGCCGTCGAAGTCGCGGGTACGGGCGATCACGGTGTGCGGGCGAACAAGCTTGCCCTCGGCATCGGTCGTGATGAACTCATTGGTCTTGGGATCGAGCGGCGTGTTGGCCGGCGCGATGACGTGCTTCTCTTCCTCGTCAGCGGTCATCCAGTCGATCTGGTCGGTGGCAACGCCGTTCTCGACGCGACGGAACGGAGCCTCGATGAAGCCGTACTCGTTGACGCGGGCGTAGAGGGCGAGCGAGCCGATCAGGCCGATGTTGGGGCCTTCGGGGGTCTCGATCGGGCACATGCGGCTGTAGTGCGAGTTGTGGACGTCGCGGACGGCCGTCGACACGTTGGTGCGGCGGCTGGGGGCGGCCCTTTGGGCACCGGCGGCTGGAGCCGGACTTGTGGCCGGCAAGACCGCCAGGGCCGAGTGCGGACAGACGGCGCTTGTGGGTCAGACCGGTCAGGGGGTTCGCCTGGTCCATGAACTGCGAGAGCTGCGAGGAACCGAAGAACTCCTTGATGGAGGCCACGATCGGACGGATGTTGATGAGCGACTGCGGGGTAATCTCGTCGATGTCCTGGGAGCTCATGCGCTCACGGACGACGCGCTCCATACGGCTCATGCCGATACGGAACTGGTTGGCGACGAGCTCGCCGACGGTGCGGATGCGGCGGTTGCCAAAGTGGTCGATGTCGTCGACCTTGAAGCCCTGCTCGCCGGCAGCGAGGGACAGCAGGTAGCGCAGCGTCGCGACGATATCCTCGTCGGTGAGCACCGTGACCTCTTCCTCGGTGGTGAGGTTGAGCTTCTTGTTGACCTTGTAACGACCGACGCGGGCCAGATCGTAGCGCTGCGGGTTGAAGAGCAGGCCCTCGAGCAGGCTGCGGGAAGCGTCCACGGTGGGAGGCTCGCCCGGGCGCAGGCGACGGTAGATCTCGATAAGGGCATCCTCGCGGGTGAGGGCGGTATCGCGCTCCAGGGTGCGCTTAATCACATCGGAGTTGCCGAGCAGCTCGATGATGTCGTCGTTGGTGACGGCAATGCCAAGGGCGCGCAGGAACATCGTGGCGCTCTGCTTGCGCTTACGGTCGATGGAGACCATGAGCTGGTCGCGCTTGTCGACCTCAAACTCGAGCCAAGCACCGCGGGACGGGATGATCTGGGCCTTGTAGATCTGCTTGCCCGAATCCATCTCGGAGCTGTAGTACACACCCGGGGAGCGGACAAGCTGCGAGACGACGATACGCTCGGTACCGTTGATGATGAAGGTGCCCTGATCGGTCATCATGGGGAAGTCGCCCATAAAGACGAGCTGCTCCTTGATCTCGCCGGTCTCCTTGTTGGTGAGACGGACGTCGGTCAGAAGCGGGGCCTGATAGGTCATGTCCTTCTCGCGGCACTCCTCGACGGTGTGCGCGGGGTCGCCGAACTGATGCTCGCCGAAGGTAACCTCGAGAACATGGTTCTGGCTCTGGATGGGGCTGGATTCCTTGAACGCCTCACGAAGGCCCTCGTCCTTAAAACGCTCAAAGGATTCCCTTTGAACAGAGATAAGGTTGGGGAGCTCCATGGCCTCCGGGATTTTCCCGAAGCTGACGCGCTTGCGCTCAGTGGCAGTGTATGCGTAGGTCACCAGGTTTTTCCTCCTTCACGGAAATGCTCGGTGGGTTGGCGAGGCATAGCTTCGCCAGTTATCGCAACCTAATAGTTTATCAGGTACCGACCGTTGGGCAAGAAAAGCCTTGACGCGATTGAGTTTTTGGAGTAGCAAAGTTTTTCGATAGAAAACACGCAGGTAGATGTATGCGTATCGAACATCTGTTCATATATTTTCTGTGAACAGAGAGCCGGCAATCGCAGCTCTTATAAAAAACGGGCGCGAACCGAGGTCCGCGCCCGTAAATGTCGATGCCCGAAGGCTTATTTGCGCATCAAACCGCCGCGCTCGTCGATGGCGTCCCAGAAGGCGCTTGCAAAGCGAGGGTCGCTTGCAGCCATGAGGGCGTTGGTGGCCATCCAGCCAGAGGGAGTGCCGGTGTCGTAGCCCGACAGCGGGTCGATGACGACCGCATACATGGCCTCGCGATCGAGCGAACGGGCCATTGCGTCGGTGAGCTGGATCTCGCCGCCCTTACCAGCCTGCTGATCGGCCAGCAGGTCCATGACCAGCGGGCTCAGCAGATAGCGGCCGACGATGTACAGGTTGGACGGAGCAGCCTCGGGAGCGGGCTTCTCGACCAGACCGCCGATGCGCCAGACAGCGCCCGGCTCGGCATCGGCAACGCCCTCGGCGCCCTCGAGCGAACCGACGCGCTCGCCGGCGATAACGCCATAGCGGCTGACTTCCTCGGGAGCGCACGCGGCAACGGCGATAACAGAAGCGCCACCGTGCTCCTTGGAAACGGCGAGCATCTTGTCGCAGATGTCGCGGTTAGGCACAACGTAGTCGCCCAGAAGAACCAGGAAGTTCTCCCCTGCCACGGCGTCGGCAGCAGAGCGGATAGCATGGCCGAGGCCCTTGGGCTCGTACTGATAACGGAAGTCGACCGGCATACCGCCAGCGTGGGCGACGGCATCGGCATAGGCGTTCTTGCCGCGCTCGCGCAGCAGGTTCTCGAGCGAGCGATCGGGCTGGAAGTAGTTCAGCAGCTCGGGCTTGCCGGGAGAAGTAACGATGATGGCATCGTCGACCTCCTCGGGGTCGAGCGCCTCCTCGACGACGTACTGAATGACGGGCTTGTCGAGCACCGGCAGCATCTCTTTGGGCGTGCACTTGGTGCCAGGCAGAAAACGCGTGCCAAGACCGGCGGCGGGGATGATTGCCTTCATGTTATTCAAAGATCCTTTCGCAGGCGCAAAAGCGCCCCATGCGTGCGGCACACAGCCGCAGACCAAATTGCGATACCCAAGCATCTTACCGCTGGAACTATATGTCGCTACAAGGCAGAGACAATTCTTCAGCAGGTCAACGCAAATTATTGCTCGAATGGTGCAATTTTATTACCCAACGGCAGGGCACCCGATACGACGCAAATCACAGAACATGGCAGTTTGAGCAACCGATGTCGAGGGACCAAAAAACAAAAAAGACGGGGCTCGCAATGCGAACCCCGTCTGCAAAGAAATCTGGCGAGAGAGCCTGATTACTTGAGGGTGACAGCAGCGCCAGCAGCCTCGAGCTTCTCCTTGGCAGCCTCGGCGTCCTCCTTCTTGGCACCCTCGAGAACAGCCTTGGGAGCGCCCTCGACGACCTCCTTGGCCTCCTTCAGGCCAAGGTTGGTGAGCTCACGGACGGCCTTGATGACCTGGATCTTGTTGTCGCCGAAGCCCTCGAGCACGACGTCAAACTCGGTCTTCTCCTCGGCCTCAGCAGCGCCAGCAGCGGGAGCGGCGACAACAGCGGCAGGAGCAGCGGCGGAAACGCCGAAGGTGTCCTCGATAGCCTTGACGAGCTCGGAAGCCTCGAGAAGGGTCATTTCCTTAAGAGCATCGATGATCTCATCGGTGGTAAGCTTAGCCATTTCTAAGTCCTTTCGGTTTCCGTGTCTGTGCACGGAGATCAGTTAAAACACGGCGCGAATGCGCCAGGGGTGCGGCGTTGCCGCCGCGGGTGAAAACAGCGACTAGGCTGCCTTCTGCTCGGAGACCTGCTGGATCGAACGAGCGAGACCAGAGGAAACGCCGTTGACGCAGACAGCGATGTCGCGAGCGAAACCGGAGATGAGACCGGCGATCTGGCCGAGAAGCTGATCCTTGGTGGGCAGCTCGGCGATAGCCTTAACATCATCAGCGGAAACGGCCTTGCCGTCGGAGATGCCGCCCTTGATCTCAAGGACGCCCTTGGACTTAGCGGAGAAGTCCTTAAGGGTCTTAGCGGCCTCGACCGGCTCGGTCTCGTAGAACACATAAGCGACGGGGCCGGCGAGGATCTCGTCGAGCTCGGGCTGCTCCTGGTTCTTGAGTGCGATCTTGACCAGGTTGTTCTTGTAGACCTTCATCTCGGCGCCGCACTCGCGAAGCTGATGACGCAGCTCCTGAGCCTGCTTAACCGTCAGACCGTTGTAGTTGACGACGAACAGACCGGCGTTCTCGGCGATACGGGACTCGATCTCTGCAACCTTGTCGATTTTGTACTGCTGGGGCATGAATTACACCTCCTCGAATTCTTTCCGGGCACGGTCCGCCACAAGGACGTGACGGGGGCATGTCCAAAAAGAAAGCCCCCGCGCTGCATGAGCGACGGGGGCGAGAAGACATATCTACTCGACCACCTCGGCTGGCGGGATATCCCATTAAGCTCGCGGGTAAGACCCGTTTGCGCCGGCTGTCTCTGGCAGCGGATTCGTGCGTGAACCGAAAGTATTATGGCGGGGACCCCGGCGTCGGTCAACGGAAAACCGGGCTGCACACAATTCCACCATCCGGCACGCTCCGCCGAAGGCCAGGCGCAAGGTTTCCGCTCGGTCAGGTCCTGGGCTCGCTCGGAAAGCACATTAAGTGCTTTCCGGCTCGTGCGGAATCTACGGAAACCTTGCGCCTGGCCTTCGGCGGCGCGTACCTGCATCAACTATGGGACAGCCCGGTTTTACGTTGGCTGACGCCCCCACGCATAACCCTTTGTCGGTGGGCTGATGTGTTGCGTCCCTGAGGACTACAGGGTTGAAATGAAGGTGGACAGGCGGTGGAGACCTTCGTCTAAGTCTTTGTCGGAGACGCAGTAGCTTAGGCGGATGTGGCCTTCGGTGCCGAAGCAGTTTCCGGGAACTAGGGCTACGTTGGCCTCTTTGATGGCTTTGATGCAGAAGTCTTCGCTGGTTAGGCCGAACTTTTTGATGCTCGGGAAAGTGTAGAAGGCTCCTGCGGGCTCTACTACGTCGAGGCCCATGGCGTCTAAGGCTGCGAGTACGCGTTCGCGACGGGCTCGGTAGACTTTGAGCATGGGGGCTGGGTCGACGGTGAGGGCTCGGGCTGCGGCGTCCATTTCGAAGGAGACGGCACTCGATACTAAGTATTGGTGAGCCTTGGCAATCTCGGCGATGACGGGGGCTGCTGCTGCGAGCCAGCCCAAACGCCAACCGGTCATGGCCCAGGGCTTGGAGAAGCTCTCGATGATGACCGTCTGTTCACGCAGCTCCGGGTGTCGCTGGGCGAAGCGCTCGTAGCCATCCACATAGACGAGGCGGTTGTATACGTCGTCGCAGACCACGTAGATGCCCGCCCGTTCTGCCACGTGCGCCACGGCGTCGAGCGATGCCGCGTTGAGGATGCAGCCTGTAGGATTGTTGGGCGAGCAGATGACGATGGCCTTAGTCGCCGGCGTCACGCAGGCACGAAGCGCGTCCTCGTCAATCTGGAATTGCGCAGGATCCGTATCCAAAAAGACCGCTTTGGCGTGATTGGCCACGACGATGCTCTCGTACAGGCCAAAGACCGGCGTGGGGATGATGACCTCGTCGCCGGGGTTGAGCATAGCCATGAATGTTGCCGACAGGGCCTCGGTCGCGCCGTCGGTCAGAATGACCTCGTCGGCCGAAAACGTAAGGCCCTCGTCCCCCATGTAGGCAGATAACGCCTCGCGCAGGGCGGGGCGACCGTTGTTGGGCGGATAGTGCGTGTCACCGCGGTCCAGTGCGGCGGTCACCTCGGCGCTAATCACATCGGGCGTAGGAAAATCGGGCTCGCCGAGCGCGAGCGCAATGCATCCCGGATGCTGGACGGCGAGCGCGTTAATCCGACGGATGCCGGAGGGCTTGAGCGTGGCAAGCGAGGTATTCATGGGCAGACGCATGGCGTTCCTTTCGTAAGGGTTGCACTAGGATAGCGCGGCGAGGCGCCGCCAGACGGTGTAACCTAAACGGAAACCAACCGGAAAGGAGGCGGCATGGAGACGACCGCACGCGACGATGTACCAAAAACACTGCAAACCATTGCGTATATCAGTATTCCCAAGAGCGCCGATCTTGATTTTTTGCTCTGGGACCTGCAGGATGCCATCGCGGCCTATGCCCGGCTTTCCGGCACCGCACTCCCCCGCCCGGTCGACTTGAAGGCAAATGACGCCGGCAGCGTTGCCGATGGCATCGTGCTGGCCATTGAAGATGTGGCTGACGATGAGACGTTGACAGCCATCGAGCAGGCGCTTGAGCGCTTTGGCGGTACGGGAACGCGCGTCTATGCCATGATTCGATCCGCACAACA